>Ga0302215_10002646_pt1 | contig 12275 bp, 26 predicted proteins | sample II_Fen_N3_1_FD_194580 | JGI IMG/M metagenome (GOLD analysis project Ga0302215, IMG submission 194580) | Peat permafrost microbial communities from Stordalen Mire near Abisko, Sweden - II_Fen_N3_1 | ecosystem: Environmental > Terrestrial > Soil > Wetlands > Permafrost | place: Sweden: Abisko... | reverse complement strand
CCAGTTTTGTTACTAGGTCTTTTCTTATATTACTGAAAGGGTTTTTTAATGTTTCCGCATTTAATAAACAAACTATAGCACCGCCATTCTCCTGAAGCTTTAATGCTTTTAGTAAATGTTGATCACCATCTGAAAAAGGTGGGTTCATTACTATTAAGTCATACCTTTTGAAAGTATCATAGGTTAGAAAGTCATTGTAAACTAATCTGTGTTTTTTACCTAAAAGTATCTTTTGCAGATTCTCATCTTTCTCTATACAGTCGACATCAACTTTCATATTTCTATTATAATTTTCCCCAAACTTTTCAATTACACAATCAACTATATCACCTTTACCTGCACTAGGTTCTAAAATTGATTTGACTCTATACCAATCAATATTTTTCAACATTTGTTCTATTAAGTTTTTAGGTGTTGGGAAAAAATCTTTATTATCCATCATATATTATTTATTCCTTTACTGTCGTATTTTTTAGACTATATCAATTCTTTTTCTAATTCATCCTGTTCTATTCCAATACTTTCCAAAGCTGTAATTATATCTCCTCTACTATCAAATCTTCTAACACCATTAATCGATGTTATTTCTCCTGCCACCAACCAAACCCATGCATTCTCTTCTGTATTATATTCTACTTTCATTATTATCTCCTTTTTTAATAGTATCTCTTAATATGCAAGAGAAGTGATCTCTTGGTAAAGTATCCATATCATAATATAAGTTTTCAATAAAATCAACCTTTTTATAGGTTAGTATTTCTTTGAATATTTTACAATCCTTTAATATCATGCCATGCAAACTCTTACACTTGTCATTTTCAAGATAGCTCTTCTTATACTTTTCAATTTCTTCTAATGCAATAGTCAACATTTCCGTACTGCTATTCACCTTTAAAACCAAGTCGCTAATTTTATCCATAAATTTCAACCTTTCTTGCAACCTTTTTTATTTGCTTTTCTCATTCGCAACCTTCATTTCATACTTTTTAATATCATTTTTTATAAACGCTATTCTTTCATCTAATACATAATTAATATTATCAACAAGCTTTTCTGCATCTTTTGTTGTAATAAATTCTTGGTTTTTTAGTCTAAATACATCACTTTCAAGAAACTGTCTTATTCTTAAAGTAACTTCGCTTTCTAAATATAATATATCCTTTATTAACTTTTCTTTTTCAGTCATACTTAAATTAATCTCCTTTCTCTAAGTCCAATAACTTTCTAACCTTTTCGATTTCTTCATCTGTATGAATAGTTCCACCAGAATTCATTTCAATATACCACTTCAAAACACCGGCTTTGGTTTGAATTTCATTAATATTAACTATAACTGTTGTAGTAACATCTCTCATAATACCTTCGAACTCGTTAAAATAAGAACCAAAAACTTTAATTTCGTTATTCATAAATCTTTGAATAGAAGTTATTCTTTGAAGACCGTCTACGCAAACGAAATCATTGTATTCTGTATCCGAATGTTTTTGCCAAGATGGATAGTTAAAATAAAGTGTTCTACCTGATTTACCACCACTTAAAAAATATTCTATATATTTTATTTGTTGGTCTTCAGACCAGACATGTCCTCTTTGAAAATCAGGATTGAGCTGCAATCCATTTTGTACTTTTTCTTCCTCTATCCAACTAATCAGATGTCTTAATTGCATATAAACTTCATAACTTCCTGCTCTAGTAAACTGAGGAATATCTCTAAATTTTGTAATTTTTTGCATTATGATTTTATCCTTTCTAAATTTCAGCTTAAAATACTATCTATATAGTGTGTTTTTATATCATTAATAGCACACTGATATCCGTTCTTATTAGCATTGGTATCTTTATTATGAAAGATTGAGTTTGACAAACTTTCTTCTAAAAATTCAATTATTTCTTTTGCTTGCTCTAACGTAACCATTTATATCCTCCTAACTTTTAGTTTAATGGACAATCATCTTCATGGTCTTTTAAACCATCATCAACATCAGAAGAAAGAATCGTGCCAGTTAAAAGGCATTTCCTTCCAACAACATCACCTAATTCATCGTCTATTATATTTTCTCGTTCTTTGCACTCTTCACACTTCATAACACTTTCCTCATTTCTCTAAATTTTAATTTTAATTATGTATCTTTTTACTTTTTATGGCTAAACAAGCATCTTCATAATTATCAAATATAATTATACCAAAACTATCTTCATGATATGTTTCGTTTTTGAATTGATATGCTGTACCATACTTGGTTATGTTTATACACTGTACTTTTCTTGTTTGTGGAATATCTAAAAGATAATCCCATATATTATTATGAATATTCATTCTCTGTTGTTTAGCTACTATGCAATAAAGCGTTTGACCAACTTCTGCTTTGATTTCTATTGTTTTCATTTTATCCCCTAACTTTTGGATTTATGCTGCATATTTGCATTTTAAAAATTTAGTTCCCATCATTGCTTTAAAATTATTCTGTGTCAGGAACTCTCTAATAACAAAGACATCCCAATCCTCTAAATGTTTAGGGTGTATAACAGCTCTCTGTCCTGTTATAGAAGCAATAGCATTTCCGCAACTTAATAGTATCTTTTTTCTATCGTTAATTTCAATTACCTTTACCATACCATAACAGTCTGTAAGGTTTTTAATATGTTTCATTTCCAAATCTTTTATTTTCATATTTTCCCTTTCTTTAATATTAAACTACCTGAATAATATCGTCAACATAGTCTTCGGCGTTTTCTTCCAGTTCTAAGTCTTTAAATGCCTTAATTGCTTCAGGTTCAGTGTAGCTTTTGTATTCAGGTTTATCACTCTCGTATGCAGCGTATGATAGTTCTTTACATAAATTAACTAATTGCGTTTTGCTCATATTCCAACCATGATTTGATACATAGTCAAAAATACCTTTTTCTTTCATTTCTTCAAAGTTTATTTTCATACGATTTCTCCTTATTTTTATTCTTCTTCGTTGATTGTTTTAAGTATCTCAAATAAATTTCCGATTTCTTCACTGGTTAATGTAACACCTTTATTCATTTTCTCCGTTCCGTCTTCGTTTGCAATCCAAGGTCTAAGATCAAACTTTGGTGCTGCTCCATTCCAACTAATCAACCTTAATTCTTTATTTGCTTTTCCCTCAGTTGTAAGACAACCATACTTTTTTATTACCTCGTAATTCAATTCCTCTTTTATTTCTTTTTTACCATAATTTCCAAATGACATAATATTTCCTCCTTTACTTTTTATGCTGCATTTTCTAACCAACCCTCTTCATACTCAAACGGTTCTGTTTCAAAACAATAATACCATTGCTCCAAATGCTCTGCATTATCGTATTCACTGAACTTTGAATCATCGTATGTGCCTATATCCATAATCATCATATCTTTTAAATCCTCAATATAACCATCAAAGAAATCACAACACGAATGCGTAGTTATTCCAAAACTATTTCTATAGTCTGAATAATATAAACTGTTTAAAACTATTTCCTGTCTCAATTTCCATAAATCTTCTTTAGCGATTACTGTTCCCATAAATCAATACCATCCTCTACTTTATTTTCAATTCAAGTTCTTCAATTCTCTTTTCAGCCTTTTCAATTTCTTCGATTAAGGGGTTAAGAATATGCTCAGGAGCATTTTTATCTCTAACTCCCTGTCTTTCTTCTTTTAAAGATTCAATTCGTTCAGTTAGTTCTTCGTACTCATCAAGAATCTCATTGAATTCATCTTCTACTGTATCCAATTCTGCTTCTAAAGACTCGATCATTCCTTCAATTGCATCTGCATCATCTAACAATACTCTCAACGAAGGAGCACCATTACCTCCTACGTGCAATAAAGCATGTTCTTCCGTATCAAAGTCGTTACTATATTCTCTTATTTCTTGCAGAAAGATTTTCCCTGTACCGTCACACCAAATATGAAAAGAAAAGTCTTCTCCTGCAGGTGAAAATTTACTCATTTCAATTCCAGTAGAGTATTTTTCTTCACCCTCTCTGTCTTCTTTATAATAACTCCAACCTAACTCTTCTAACTTGTCTAACATCAATTCTAATAATTTCATCGTATTATTTTATCCTTTCTTAAATATTTTTAAGCTACCTTTAAAAACCTAATTCTATTTGCCAATATCCATTCTCCACCTTGTGATTCCGGTCTATCGTATGTTGTAAAATCCTCAACTTCGCATTCAACCCAAACTCTTTTTTCTCCACTAGCTAATTCTTCTTTTAGGTGTGGTGCATGTTTCTTGAAAGTACAATGCCAACCTTTACGAACCGCAAATCCTTTTGTGGGAAAACATTCGGCAACATACCATTTACCAAATTCTATTTCTTGTTTTCTGTTAATAAATAACGGAGTATGTTTCCCATCTTTAGTCTTTCTAACTAATTTATATGCTTTCATAATATTATTTCCACCTTTCTATTGTTGTTTATGATTCATAGCCGAACATAACCGATAATTTTTTCAAATGTTCCCAATCATCTTTAGATATATTTGAATCAATTTGACCTTCTGTGCCATCGCAATATAGGATATAGAAATCAGGACTCCCTTCTAATACAGCCTTGTCAGCTTCTTCTAAGGTAATAATACGCATATATGATTCATAAAATTTCAACCAAAATTTTTCATCCTGTATAATATCATTTGTATCTTTTAAAACAATTTCATTAGTGTTTAATAATCTAGGAAATAATGGTTCTACATTGTTAAGCGGGATTATATTTCCGTCTACAGATATCCATAATTCAGTATTGTGCCAATAATTTTCCTCAATCATTTTAATAAGCTCTGAACCTACCATATTATTTTTTCCTTTCATAATGTTTTTTTTACTGTATAAGGCAGACATTCTTTTACTATATCCAAATACTTTTTACCAACTTCTTGACACGTAGACAGCTTACCTTCTATACATTTTACAATAGGAATATCTTTTAAATATATCTCAAACCAAAGATCATAACCGCCGACTGCTATCTTCCAATCACCATCTATATAAGATAGTTTATTTCCATTATTGAATCTTTTTAATAATCTTTTCAAACTTCCTTTGTTATGAATTTTATTTAATTTCATTCATTACCTCCATTCAATAAGATACATAACTTTTAATGCTTCACTTAATCTTTTTACATGTCTCTTTACACTTGCTGTTTTATAATTTTTATATCTCTTTATATAAGTTTCCATTTCTTTGATTGTTTCCTGACCATATCCGATAGCAGCCAAAATTGTTTGAGCACCATCGATTTTTACTGCCTTCATGGTTTTAATATTAACTTCACAACCGTTATATCCACCTAATTGTACTAATGGTAAATATCCATCTAACATGTTTTTACCAATACCCCATATTTTATATCCACTGGGTACGAAATCAACAATTTCAAATGTATTATTTTTGTAATTTATTATCTCCATAACCATCTCCTTTATTCTATATATTTAAAATCATGTTTCACATCAAAATGATTCAACACTGTAACTAATGCATTATGAGTTCCATCGGCACATCCTCTATCGTAAATATCGTTCTCTCTCTCTACTCCATTCTGTATATAAGGAAGATTGGTGTTAATTTGTTCTAATATAAAATCTATAATGCTCATATTATTTTATCCTTTCTGTGGTAAAATATTAAAGAAAACGATTTTGCCTTTGTTGTTATAAACATTTCCATTATTATTCATTATAAAATATTTTTCACCTTTAGCTATATCATCAAGAACAAATGAATATCCTTTTTCTTCTGCATCTTTAAATGCTAACTCTTCAAAAGATATATTATCGCTCCACCCATCTTTAATGAATTTTTCTCTAATTTGTTCCACATTAGCAAATGTCATATTTTTCTCCTTATTTAACTAACTTTTAGTTTAAATCAAATCTGCTACTTTATAATTTTTCAAAGCGAACCTTTCGAGGTGCTTTAATATCTCCAGTTGGGTTAAGTTATATTTATTTGCTATCCATTCATAACTTTTTCCCTGTCTATACCAGTTTTCTATTTCTTCAAAAGAGATATTTAAAGTAGCTATATAAAACTCTTCTAATGTTAAGGTAAAAGTTGTATTTATTTCCCCATCTTTATTCAATAATTTAACAACATCATCGTTTTCTTCTATAACTTCACAATTTTCGCCATCCATACAAACTGTTCCAGAAAATTCTGTTTGTAAATCATAATAGCCATCATCTTCTGTAGATATATTACAGTAAGACAATTTTTCGCCATATTTATCATACAAAGCTTTAACACTTATACATATATTTTTCATATTCACATATCTCCTTAAATTTTAATTTATAAATAATTATCATATATCGTTTTATTAACTTTAAATATTTAGATATTATCCAGTTGAGAGGATCAAATTACCTGCTTATTAGCAGGTAATCTGATCTTTAGACTGGACTGATTACTTTGATATACAATAACTATATGTATTTATTATTTTGCTTTATTCACTTTAAGATTTTAGATATTTAGTATCTTAGAACGCCGCAGCTAATGCCTGCTTAAGGATTAGTAGCGGCGTACAGGATACAAATTACATACCGAAAAATAATTAATACAATGAAAAGAATGTTTTATCTATTTATTAATCTTACCTCTTTTAAGAGACTGTTTTAATACTGCGTATATTATATACGCTTGAGTATTTGCCTCTATTTCATGTCTAAGTAAGTCTATAGCCTGTCTACCAGTTATATTATCAGTAGTAATACCATAATTATCAAACATAATTAAGTTTTTCAAAGTATAGTAAGCCCCGGACTTTTTAAACCCTTCAACAAATGCTTTTGACTTCATAGTATTTCTTTTTAGCTGAATTAACTTGAATTTGCTTACAATAAAACCTAACTCATCATATGTTTTTGCACGAATTACCCTCTCTCTAAAGTCGGTTAATTCATTTCTTAATTTAGCAATACCTTCACTATCTGTATACTCAATAGCCACTTTATGATCTACAACAACCTCTTTAGATATTGCTTTTTCAAACACTCCTCTACCTTTGATATTTACCTGTGCTTTATTTTCTCTGATTTTTTCATCTATATAGCTTATGCAATCATGGTAGTAATCGCTAAAAACCAATTTACAAATATCAAGAGTAAACAAGTGCTGTCTTTCGGTAAACGCTATTCTGTCTTTCCTTTCTAACAAAGCCAACTTTTTGATTTCTTGTAAGGTGAACTGGATAGTATACATATAACCATATCTTAATCTAATCCCTTTATCTACATTACCGTTAAAATCCTGCATAAGCTTAGTAAACTGTGCCTGAATCCATCTTCTAACCATATATGGATTATAAATATATCCACATAATTCTTTGCCATAGTATTTAGAAGTCTTAGCCCATTTATTTTTATTACTAAATATGGATGACTGTCCTTCTTGATTTACAGCACCAATTGAACCTGCTGCTAATTGACTAGATTTGTTCAGCGTTTCTAATACCATTTGTGCCAATACTTCCATATCTAAACCATTTGTTCCACTATTTGAATTTTCCATTTTTAATTCTCCTTCTTCATTTTTCATATTTGTTTTATTCTCTTTTTTAATATTATTTCTTCCTTTAGGTATTAAGTAATAATCCCCGCTTGTTGCAGGTACACACATTTCACTTTTGTCTTCGCATGGCTCAAATTCTGTTCCACATTCCGGACACCTTACTGTTAAATCACTCATATTATTTTATCCTTTCTCACGATGACTGAACTGATACTTTATTAAATTTAGTGCCACAATAATGTTTTATTGACATTATAAAAGCGTTATACTCACTTGTATCACAACCTGCATCAATACTAAATACTGTTTTGTGTATAGATTTTTGATTTGAAAAGTAAATTGTTGTTTTATCTTTAGATAATATACATTTGTCTAGTTTTGTAACTCGGTCATATAGTGCTATAAACTCATCAATCTTTAAGCCTTTATTGATTAATTTTATATTTTTTTTATACTCAATTACTCTTGTCATATGAAACATTTCCTTTCTATACCCAGTTTTTATATATCAACAATTCTTTATCTCTTGGTGATTGCCAATACCAATGCTTATTATTTAACCAAGGTATTGCTTCTTTCATTGCCGAAAATAGAATAAAGCATTCTAAATGAATTCTTGCAACATCTCTATTAATACCATTAATCATTTCTTCTAATGACAACTCTTCAAAACATTTGGCTTTAAAGTTGTTAATAGAAAATCTTTCCTGATCAGTAGGTACGGAACTTTTAAATTCGGCATACAACTTTTCTATATGATTATATACTTCTTCGTAATCTTCATTTACTAACACCATATCTTCTGTAATAACAAATTCTCTCTGGTCTGAAAGTTTAATTGTTTGGGGTACTATTTTTCCATTCTTAACAATAACTATCTTACCGTTTTTTATAGTCCTATCTAGCATGTTTACATTTAATAAATTTGCATATCCTCCCTTATGAAACCGTACTGGTTCTTTGACAATTTCTAATAATGTTTCCATTAATGTCATATAAATCTCCTTTCTTACTAATTACTATTTATTAATTTATATCTAATTTATTTATTGTATTTTTAACTTTAATCATTCAGATATTGACCTGTAATTGAGGCAGTCAGGGCTGCTCAGTAGGCAGCATTGACTGCCTCCAGTCACAGTATCTATTACTTATAATAAATAAATTATTTTTTAATATATATTTAAGTTTGTTTCACTTTAACAGTTTAGATATTATCCTGATTTAACGCACGAGAGCTGTAATTTATTACAGCAAGAAATGCGTTCTATCAGGAGAGTTGCTTAATAAATACATATTAATAAGTTATTATTTCTTTTGATAATTTCCAACCATGCTATCGTTTTTATCTCTTTAATATTTTGATATTCAGCCAGAATGTAACCGATGATCTCCCGGTAATAACCGGGATATTACGGTTTATTTCTGATGCTAAATTGCTCATTGATAACATAATTGAACATTTTTTTATTCTTTATATAGCCAGTTTAATCGGAATTCTATTGGCTATTTTTCGAACCTCTCCTTGATAAACACTATGACCATTAAAGAAACATTTTTTCATATGGGTTAAAGAATACCAACCACATTCTATTAACAAATCACCACCTACAAAACTATCATTATGAGTCTTTATGTAGTTCATAGATACGTTTTTACCTGTCACAAAGGGTATAGTATAGTCTTTTCTATCATTAGTAGAACCAATACCGTATATTTCTTTTTTACCTGTGTAACAGGCTCTCAGACAGTCTCTAATGTATGTTTCTATTCGTTCAATATCAATATCAACATTAACTGTAGCAAATAAGTAATTACCCACACCGAAGTTCTCTTTAGATTGTTCAAAAGCTGTAAAAAAGTACCACTGTATCTGACTTATCATTCTTTTTATTTCAGTCTTAGTACATGGTCTTTTTACTGTCCTTGCATAAGTAATTGTTATTTCTTTAATCTTATTCTTAATACTCTTAACCTTTTTTGAAGACATGGTTATTAAATCTTTTTTTAATTTAAAACCAAGAAAATCAAACCATTCATTTTCTGCATTAAGATACTCAATCTTTTTTGGGTTCAGCTCCAATCCTTTATCTTTCAACATGAGATTCAAAGTATACATTGCTTTTGTAGAATCTTTCCCTAGCATAATTATGTCGTCTGAATATCTGTAGTATATGATATCCATATTGCTTAATACCTCGTCTATATCTCTTAAGCAAAGATCCGCTAATAAACACCCCATAGCACAACCCTGAGCAAGTGATTTATAACGATTAACATCTTCACCATTGATAATCACTCTGTCATCATTAAAGAACCTTTTTACTACCTGATCAATTTTTGAGTTGTCCGAAATCTCATCTAATGTTTTAAATAAGGTTTCTCTATTTACCTTATCAAAGAATTTTGAAATATCAATTTTATATCCTTTATAATATTTCAACTCATTCATTTTTCTGCTGAGTTCTTTTACAACCTTGCCAGTAGAAACTTTTCTTTTATAACTAACACAATTTTCATGTATCAAGTGATTATATTTTTCGTAGTAAATCTGATAAAAAGTATTCCATACTACTCTGTCTAACTTATCCATAACGTATAATTCTCTTACATTTTCAAAATCTACTTTTACAGCTTGTTCGTAATTAATCGAATTACCATTATTCTTATCTAGGTAATGTATTACCGGCGGCTTTGTTTCGTACTCTCCATTAAATATTTTCTCAGCCAGTATTTCCCATGATTCCGGTTGCATGAAAACATTCATTGCATTCCATCCCATTCCCTTTTCGTAAGCATGAGATATTGCATTTTCATGATATACTGTGTTGCACATAAACTCTTCAAGTTTTATGTCTTTCATTTCAACACTTCCTTTCGTTATATTATTTTATGCTTTGCAACTGTTTTTTGTTTGAAACAAAAGTGTTCCCATAAATTCTGACAGCTCAACATTTCTCTGACACACTGAAATGTTTTTCTTAGTTAAATTCTTACACGCTCTTGATATAGCTGCGAGCTTAGTTGTTGTGTTTTTTAAGATAATTGAATACTCTTCGTCAGGTGTTCCTTCGTTCCATACTTTTGTTGTATACTTCAAACCTTTTGAATCCAAATATTCATACACTTTTTTCATTTTTACTTTCTCCTGTTCTTATTTTTATTTCTTATACACAAACCAAATCTAATTCAACTCCGTATGACTTAATAAATTCTTCTGCTTCTTCTTGAGATACTATCCAATCAGGAAGAGTACCACCCTTAACACTATTTGGAAATGTTGGTTGAAACTCATGAATTCCATAATATCCTACACAAGCAATTGCATACCAAATCTTTTCATCTTCGGTTTCAATACCTCCTATGCCGGCATACTCTACTACATTTTCTTTCTTAATCCATGAATCAGTTATATCTACACATACATTTGCTACGATTACAGGATTAACAATATCTTTAGTAACATCGTATACTTCTTGTTGAACTAATATATCAAATTCATTTTCTGAGTCCTCAGAATGTCTTTTGACTAATCTACCGTAATCCCAAAAGTTTTTGTCACCGTAATTTTTCCATTCGTTCATAATGTTTCCTTTCTTTAAAACTACCTATTGTCTATATTAAGATTAGCCTTTATATAATACAATAATGACCATAAATCTATTTCCGACAACTCTTTAGCCACTCTTACAATATCAACTTGAAAGTCTGCAGTCATTATAGGAATGCCTTCACCTTTGGATAGAATTTCTTCTTCAGTTTTATGAAATTGCTTATCACATTCATCCAAATCAATATTCGGCACTTTTTCAGTACCTTTACCAAAGAGATATGATATCCCCATTCTAAACAACATTTCACCGTTTTTATTAAAAATCTTTTCGATATTATTTTGTGTTTCACTAACTTTGCTCATACTAAGCGACCTCTTTTCTATTTTTATTCGGTGACTTTGGTGCATGTATTTCTTTAATACAGTCTGTCCATGAACTATCATCTAAACCATATATTTCATCTATTCCATAACCCCTATCACCATCTTGTTTAATAGAACTAATGCATTTAAAAGGTAGTTTAACATCTTTTTCTAATGTTATTTCTAGTAAACCACCTGCACCATTCCAAGGATCGTATAAACCACAAGTTGCCTTTTTATCAAGCAGAATATATCCTTTACCTTTTCTATCCTTTAAAGTATAATGCTTATTTTCTTTTTCTTCAGATTTAAAATCCTCTTTTAATTCAATAGCATCGTTCAGAGTCATTTTAACTAAGAATACTAAAGCGTTCATGTGTGACGTACAATTATTAATTTCATTATATACCGAATCTATAAAAGGACTTTTATGGTCTGTACCTTCGTTCAAACCATTTTTAAGTTGAAGTTTTGTATACCCTTGTTGTTTAGCCAACCATAATATCGATGCAGCATTATTAATGTTTTCTCCTTTTGTACCGTCATAATGAGGATATACACTATTTAATACAAAATCATAATTAGCATCACCAGTATCTAATATTATATCCATGAATACTTCTTGTTTCATGTAATGTTCATATGGATATTTTATATAGAACACTTCTCGTAAACATTCACGCAATAATTCTCTTCTGTCGTTTCCACATACTTCTTTCTTTATTATTTTACATAGCAATTCATTAATTTCATTATTATCCGAAAGTAAATCTACCACATTATCTTCTATTTCAAATTCTCCATGACAATAAATATCATCTATTT
>Ga0302215_10002645_pt1 | contig 12278 bp, 8 predicted proteins | sample II_Fen_N3_1_FD_194580 | JGI IMG/M metagenome (GOLD analysis project Ga0302215, IMG submission 194580) | Peat permafrost microbial communities from Stordalen Mire near Abisko, Sweden - II_Fen_N3_1 | ecosystem: Environmental > Terrestrial > Soil > Wetlands > Permafrost | place: Sweden: Abisko... | reverse complement strand
TGTTGACTTGCCGGCACCGTTTGGTCCCATGATGGCATGTATTTCACCCGCGTTAACGGTGAGACTTAATCCCTTTATAATTTCTTTGCCGTTGATGTTGGCGTGTAAGTTTTTTATTTCTAACATATATTCTTTTGACACATGGTTCACAATAGTTTTTTCTTCTCAATATAAAGACTTAGTTCACATAGTAATGACTTCGTCATTGTTCGAATATGTTTTACATTATTCTAAATTGTTCTTATTCTTTTGGTAAGCGGGAATAGTACTCATTGACAAATGTTTTTTGTCCTTCATGAAATATATTGGTACAATAAAAATTTATAAGAATACCCTTTGGCTTTTTCAGTAATTTCAAATACGTCAAAAGTTGAGCTTCATGAACAGGTAGAATTTTATCAACAGCTTTTAGCTCTACAACAATTATATCCTCAATTAACAAATCCAACTTAAATGCATTGTCAATCTCAACTCCTCTAAACATCACCGGAACCTCCAGTTGGCTTTGTACCCTTAAACCCTTTGCTACTAATAGCATAAATAAAGCTTTCTCATAAGTTTTTTCTAACATTCCAGGACCAAATTCTTTATGTACTTCTATCGCACATCCAAGAATTTCTTTGGTTAATAGATTTATATCTTTTTGGGTTGTCTTATCTAACATTGACTAAAATAAAAATGATTTATCGTTTTTATCTATGTGTTCTAAGTCTTTTTAATTGAAAAATCCTATGTGAGCTATGTGTTGACTAAACTACCCTACTGAACCTTCCAGCGTTATTTGCAGTAGTTTTTGTGCCTCTACAGCAAACTCCATGGGAAGTTTGTTCAATACTTCTTTGGCATAACCATTTACAATCAACCCCACTGCATCTTCAGTGGAAATTCCACGCTGATTGCAATAAAATATCTGATCTTCATTTATTTTTGATGTGGTAGCTTCGTGCTCCACAATGGCTGTATCATTATTTACCTCCATGTATGGAAAAGTATGTGCACCACACTTGTCGCCAAGCAATAAGCTGTCGCATTGCGAAAAGTTACGGGCATTTTCGGCTGCCGGATTCACTTTTACCAATCCACGATAACTGTTTTGGCTCTTTCCTGCTGAGATTCCTTTGGAAAGAATATGGCTACTGGTGTTTTTTCCAATGTGGAGCATCTTTGTTCCGGTGTCGGCTTGTTGATGGTGATTGGTTACAGCCACAGAATAAAATTCTGCTGATGAATTATCGCCTAACAAGATACAACTTGGATATTTCCATGTAATGGCTGAACCTGTTTCTACCTGAGTCCACGAAATTTTCGAGTTATCTCCCTTGCAAATACCCCGTTTGGTTACAAAGTTGTAGATTCCACCTTTGCCTTCTTTATCGCCCGGGTACCAGTTTTGCACCGTGGAATACTTTACTTCGGCATTTTTCATGGCCACAATTTCCACAATGGCTGCATGGAGTTGATTTTCATCACGCATAGGAGCCGTACAACCTTCGAGATACGAAACATAACTATCTTCGTCGGCTACAATGAGAGTCCGCTCAAACTGACCGGTATTCATAGCGTTGATGCGAAAATAGGTGGAAAGCTCCATGGGGCAGCGAACGCCTTTGGGGATGTACACAAATGAACCATCCGAAAATACTGCACAGTTTAATGTGGCAAAAAAGTTATCGGTGTAAGGTACTACCGAACTCATGTATTTCTGCACCAAATCGGGGTGATGTTCTACAGCTTCACTGAATGAGCAAAAGATGATGCCCAGTTCTGACAGACTTTCTTTGAAAGTAGTTTTTACCGAAACGCTATCCATAACCGCATCTACCGCTATTCCGGATAAAGCCATCCGCTCATGAAGCGGAATGCCCAATTTTTCAAATGTTTTCAATAACTCCGGATCCACCTCGTCCAAACTCTTTGGAGCATTTTTGCGTGGAGCTGCGTAATAAGATATGCTTTGATAATCAATTTCCGGAACCGTAAGATGCGCCCAGGTTGGCATCTCCATGGTAAGCCAATGGCGATAGGCTTTCAACCGAAATTCCAACATCCATTCAGGTTCGTTCTTCTTCGCCGATATAAGACGTACGACTTCCTCACTGAGCCCGATAGGAATGATGTCAGTTTCAATATCAGTCGTAAAACCGTATTTATAATCTCCCTGGGTAACTTGGTCTAATATATCTGTGGACATAATTTTTTTATTCAAAATTATTAATTTATAATTCCATATAAAAAGTGATACTTTAAATATGAATTAAAAACGAAATTAATGCTACAAAGGTACAAAAAAATGTGTTTTAAAGCATAATTCTGTAACTTATTACAGTACAAAACATAACGTAAAAGGGTCTCTTTTTGTTTTTATTCTACCGGATATTGTGTATTTTTAGAAAAAAGACACAAGTACAATAAAATGAACAAAAAATCGGGGAATAAGATTTCTCCTATTCCCCGGTTTAAATTTTAATGTGGATGATACACGCTGTTTATTTCTTTTCGAGTTTTTTCTGTATCTTTTTAATCGCGGACTCAATAGACTTTTCAGGTTCTATGACATTGTATTCGCCCCAGAAGTCGGAGTCGGTAAAGCCCGACGCTTCATCGGCAATAATTACTGTTGGTTTTAATTTTTCACCAAAGCTGGCTGATTTATCTTCCGTTCCTTTGCCCCAGTTTGTTACTGCCATTTCGACTGTCGATAAATAGTTGGTGTTAAAGAGCTTCTTTTTCCACACAATTTTCAACCCCAACTCAATGCGACTGTACGAATAATACCACTTACCATCTTTTTCCAGAAAATCTATCCTATATTTAGCTTCTGTAGGATAAACTCTTGCATTAAAAGGTTTCTTCTTGATAAACATGTCTGCCGCAGCAACTTTATCTGTTAGGTTAAGGCTGAATACGGCACTTTTCAAAGCCATGTTCTGGGAGTCAATGTATAATTTGCCATAATATAAAGTTTCGTTTTTATTATCTCGTTGTTTGAAGTCGATAACGTAGATAAGTTTATTGTCCGAGTAGATTGTATGGTCAAACGTGAATTCATAATTGATCAACATATCATAAGTGAAGACATATTCAGGGTATTTCATTATGTCCAGATACAATGAACTGTAGGGGCCTCCCTGAAGTTTAAATGTAAGAGTATCCAACTTGTCGTAGTCAGCTTTTTTTCGTGCTTTATATAGTCTTACAGCGTCATCTTTGTGATTGGTGTACGATTGCTTGTTAATCTCCACAACGGCTTCGGCCAACGAAACGTAAGATCGGTTTTTCTTGATAGTTTCGCGGTAGAATGCAGTCATCAGTGTGGGTGTATTGAAATAGTTTTCACCTTTTTTGAGCATTACGTTCCGAATAATTTCATCGGCATTCTTAGATATCACATTTAGTTCAGGTAGCTGAACAGATGTGGGTTCCAGCTCAATTTTGTTTTTTTCGGATTTTAGGCTGGCAAGCGGTACGGATCTATTTAGATAGCCAATGTAGCTGATTTTTATTTCAGGATTATTTAAATCGTTCGGTACCTTGATAGAAAACTCTCCCTCGGAGTTTGATATGGTAGAAATATTAGTGCCTGCAATAATAATTCCTGCGTAGGCTAATGTATTTCCATTTTTTTTGTCAATAATTTTACCTTTATATTCCGTGTAGTTTTCCGAATCACCTTTTAGTGAAGCTTCAGTCGTGTTTATTGCCGCAACCTGATTTGGAAGTAGAATCAAGAATAAGGCAAAAGTGGATATAAACATGAGTTTGTAAAACGAAAAATGTGATTGTGTGCTCATACTCTTTGGATTTGGTTTTAAAGTTTACAAAACTATAAAAAAATAATCTATTGTAGAAATCATTATTTACGTAATCGATTAAAAATAAAACACTTTTTCTGGAATTATGTTGTCCGACCGGCGTTAATAGAGTCTATCGTCGTTGACAATTATGATAAAGAAAGCCTGAAATACTGTATTTCTATTCAGTTGAATTCAAAAAGAAAGGCGTACTTTTGTCATTCGTTTAACTGCAAAATTAAAAGTTATATGAAAAAATCCGTTACGACTACAGTATTCACATTGATAGCATTTACAATAATTATGGCACAAGAAAACCTGACCTATCAAACACCGCCGGCAAGTATCATGCGCCTGGCTGATTACGAACGCGCCCCGCAAGTGTCTATAGATACTAAGAAGCAATATATGTTGCTTAGTTACAGGAGTACCTACAAGACACTTGATGATCTGAATCAGCAAGAGATGAGCATGGGTGGATTAAGGATTAATCCAGTAACGAATATAGCCTCGGCAACAAATTACATTAGCAATCTTAAGGTAAGAAAAGTGACCGATAAAGAACCGGTTCAGGTAAAGGGACTGCCTGAAAATGCGCGTATTGCCTACGTTACATGGTCGCCCGACGAGAAAAAAATTGCATTTACCCATACAGCTTCTGGCGGAGTGGAACTCTGGGTGCTTGATATTGTTTCGGCGCAGGCTACCAGACTTACCGAACCTGTGGTGAATGCCAACATGGGCAATCCGCTTAACTGGTACCGGGATAGTAAGCAGTTGTTGGTACGGTTATTACCTAAAAATCGCCCTGCCTTGTTAGATACTAAAAGCGAACTACCCAAAGGACCGATAATCTCAGTCAGCGATGGTTCAAAATCACAGAATCGTACCTACCCCGATTTGTTGAAAAACGCTACCGATGAAGAAAACTTTGTCACCCTGTCATCATCGGAACTATACAAGGTAGACTTGGATGCAAAGGCAGAATTGTATAAAGGAAAAGATATGTATGCCGGCGAGTCTTTTTCACCTGATGGAAATTATATATTGGTCACCACCTTGCGTAAGCCGTTTTCGTACATTGTTCCATTGAATCGTTTTCCTCAGCTATCGGTTGTGTACGACCTAAAGGGGAATGTGGTAAAAACGGTAAACGAAGTGCCGCTTTCGGAAGTATTGCCCAAAGGATTTATGGCTATTCGTAAAGGCAAAAGACAAATGAGCTGGCGTGCTGATGAGCCTGCCAGCTTGTATTATGTGGAAGCGCTCGACGGTGGCGACCCGCTAACAAAAGCCGACTATCGCGATGCCATTTATCTTTGGAAAGCTCCTTTTGCCGAAAATCCAATGTTGATGACCAAGACAGTTCAGCGATTTATGAATATCATCTGGGGCAAGGCCACTGTGGCTATAGTGCAGGACGAATGGTACGATACGCGTAACGAAAAGACTTATCTCATTAATCCTTCTAATCCGAAAGAGGAATCCAGACTTATAGATGACCGTAACTTTCAGGATCTGTATTCCGACCCAGGGCACTTTGAAACATGGAAAAATGTTTATGGAAAATACGTATTGGCCATCAACGATAATTGTTTGTTTCGCATTGGCGACGGACATACGCCCAAGGGGCAATTCCCCTTTATTGATGAGTTGAACTTATCCACCCTTAAAACTACTCGGCTTTATCAGTCGGTTTACACGGATAAGATGGAAGAGATTTTTGATATAGAAGATTTCAAAAAAGGGGAGGCACTCGTACGTATTCAGTCGAAAAACGAATATCCGAATTATTATTTCCGTAATTTCCGCAAGAAAGATGCGTTGACGCAAATTACTCATTTCCCTAATCCGTTCGAGAGTATTAAAGATGTGTACAAAGAGCTGATAAAATACAAGCGAGCCGATGGGGTAGAGCTGTCGGGTACGCTCTACTTGCCTGTAGGTTATGACCGCAAAGCCAGGAAAGAAAAACTTCCGTTACTGATCTGGGCTTATCCGGCCGAGTACAAAGACAAAAATAGCGCTGGTCAAAGTACTGCTAATCCGAACGAGTTTACTTTCCCCTACTATGGTTCTTTTGTGTATTGGGTGACGCGCGGTTATGCTGTGCTTGACGATGCTGCTTTCCCCATTATCGGCGAAGGCAAGACTGAGCCAAACGACAATTTTATCGAGCAATTGGTTTCCAATGCCAAAGCGGCTATCGATGCTGTAGATTCATTGGGCTATATCAATAGGGCAAAGGTAGGTGTCGGTGGACATTCGTACGGTGCTTTTATGACGGCCAATCTGCTGACACATTGTAACCTGTTTGCTTGTGGCATTGCCAGAAGTGGAGCCTATAATCGTACACTCACGCCTTTTGGTTTTCAGAGCGAACAACGCAATTACTGGGATGCTCCAGAGGTGTATAATACGATGTCACCATTCCAGAATGCCGATAAAATGAAGACGCCGTTACTACTGGTGCACGGCGAAGCCGATAACAACCCCGGCACGTTTACCCTGCAAACTGAACGATACTTTCAAGCTCTTAAAGGACTGGGAGCGCCTGCCCGCATGGTAATTTTGCCCAAAGAGCAACACAGTTATGTAGCTCGGGAGAACATCCTGCATTTGCTTTGGGAACAGGATCGGTTTCTGGAAAAATATTTGAAATAATGCATAGTTTCGTTATTAAATTCAAGATTTTATGAAACCACTTTTATTTATATTGTTCTTGACGATCACCTCTTTTATATATTGCCAGAAAATAGATTCAATTCAAAATAAAATTGAAACAAAGAAGTATTCAGATGAAAAGTTGATTGATTATATCGAAGTATCTCCAGTTTTTCCAGGAGGTGAGGATTCATTATTTTACTGTATAGAAAGTAAGTTGAATTACAAAATTCTGAATTATTCTACAGAATTAAATGAGAAATTGATTGTTCAGTTTGTGATTGATACGTTAGGAAATGTAGAAGCAAATCCAGCCTATTTAAATATTAATAAAAATGCTTTTAAGAACAGTTTGATTGAAAATGAAATATTTCGAGTGTTGAAAACCCTCCCTCAATTTTATCCTGCTACTTTGGAAGGGAAGAAGATTCGATCTAAATTCAGGCTTCTTATCCGCATTCCATATTCTAATTTCAAATGTAGAAAGTTTACAGCAAGTGAGTTGATTCCTATTCAGATTGATGTTCCCGCAGATTTTAAATTCGGTAATGGAAAAACAAAATTAGAAAGAGTAACTCAATTTATTCAAAGCCACTTAAAATTCCCAATTGAGGAATCTGAAGCTTCAATTTCAGGAAGAATTTATGTGAAATGTATCGTTGAACCGAATGGTGAATTGAGAGAGTTTAAAATAATACAAAGTTTAGGTCCCTTTTGTGATCGAGAAGCTATAAATGCCGTCAAACAAATGCCTAAATGGACTCCTGCTTTGAAAGATGGTAAACCAGTTAGATCTGAAATAGTAATACCTGTTCTGTTTAAGCTAGAATATAATAAAAATGAGTAATACATTTTATAATATTGGCTTCTTTGATTGAAATAATATAATCTTTGATTTGAATATGGTATATTTGTACTTGGATATGTGACATTCATATTATAGTATTGCATATGTATGCTTAAATACCTGATGTCTGGACTTGAATATGTGATATCTGTACTGATATGTTACATATTTATGCTTGAATGTATAATATTAAGACTTAAATATTATATATCCTAATTGTTTTTCTGGAAATACTTGCTATATTTGAAACGTTTATTACAATAATTCAACTGTATTGTTATGCTGAAAGTCAATATTCTTCGTGTTTGTAGTATAAGGAGCATTGGTAAGCCCCTTTCGTTCTTCAGAAATCATGGTTTTTCTTCTGCATCCGCCACCCGCATTGCCGGAGGATATATGAGCAGTTTCTCGCTTGATACAGTGGAGAAACTTTGTCTTGCTTTAAACTGTACGCCCAACGATTTGCTGGAGTGGACTCCGTCTAAGAATATGACTGTAAACGACACCCATGCCCTGAACGCCTTAAAACGTAATGAAGATTTTCTGGAAAATGTTAATCGACTTGTCAATAATGTTCCGTTGGAGAAATTGGAAAAAATACAGGAAATTATTAAAAGGGAGTTGGAAGGATAGATAATTCATAATACACAATTTACAAATTAGGAAACATAGGATATAAAGCTAAAGAGACCGAATGATTCATCATTCGGTCTCTTTAATTAATTGTGCATTATAAATTATGCATTAGACTTACAGGCTTTCTCCAAAATCAGCTTTGAATTTAGCCATAAGTTTCTGAGGCCAGTCGCTGGTTGGTTCCAGTCCGCCCATGAAGAAACGCAGTACCGGTGGCTCATAGACAAATCTCAAACCACCGATAAGTTCGCGATTGTCATACAGCCAATGCATACGGTCTTCCACGTATTTTATTTGCGAAAGTGTAAACACCCTGCGTGGCACCGCCAGTCGAAGCAATTCCATGTCGGCATATGTTTCGTTCCCTTCTTCGTCGCGTTGGTTGGATATTGAACCACGCTCCATACCACGAATCCCCGAGATTAAAAATAAAGCAGCTGCTAATGCACCGGCTGGATATTCTGTTTGTGGAATATGGGCGCATACCTGCATGGCATCTACGTGAGCACCCAGCACACCTGCAGGCTTAATCATTGGAACACCCTTAGCATCTAATGAGTCAACCAGATATTTAATGAAATTAGGGCTTTGACAAATCATTGTTTCGTCCAGTGTTTCATAAAGCCCAACTGCCATAGCTTCTATTTCGCGAATAGAAATACCGCCGTAAGTCAGGAATCCTTCATAAAGTGGCACCAATGCTTCCAGTTCTTTCATTATTTCAAGGCGGTCGGTACACATACCGCCACCACGGGAAGAACTTATTTTACGGGCAGAGAAATAACACAAGTCAGCTAATCCTGTCATGGTTTTAAGTACGGTAGCCATGTCGGAGTTTTTGAATTCTTCTTCGCGTTTCAATACCAAATAAGCATTTTCGCCCAACAAACTACAGTCAAGTACAATACGAATACCATATTTATCGGCTATTGCGCGTACATCGCGCAAGTTTTGAACCGAGAATGGTTGTCCACCAATCAGGTTGGTCGATGCTTCCATTCGGATAAACGGAATGTTGGCAGCACTATGACGCTTGATCACTTCTTCCAGTTTTTCGATATTCATGTTTCCCTTAAACGGATGGTCCGAATTTACCACATAGGCTTCATCGTAAAGCAGTTCCACTATTTGTCCGCCTTTGTCGGTAATGTGAGCCATAGCAGTAGTGAAGTGGTAGTTCATTGGCACCAGACTGCCTTTTTTTACATACGCCAGTGCAATAATGTTTTCTGCAGCCCTACCCTGGTGAACCGGCAACAGGTATTTTTTTCCAAGTACATCTTGTACAGCTTTTTCCAGACGGTAGAAACTTTGCGAACCGGCATAAGCATCGTCACCCTGCATCATGGCTGCAAGTTGATTGTCGCTCATGGCGTTTGTACCCGAGTCTGTGAGCATGTCCAGAAAAACGTCTTTGGTGCTAAGGCGGAAAGTGTTGAACCCACCTTCGTAAAGTGCTTCCAAACGGCGTTCGATGGGTACTAAGTGTAATTTTTGTACAATGCGTACTTTGTGCAATTCCAATGGAATGTTTTCTCCACTGTAAAATTTGATTTCTTGCATGGTAATGGTAATTGATTTAAGAATAGATTGATAAAATATGTAATATAGAAATAATAGTTCAGCCTTTAAGAAATGCTTAGATGAGAATATGAATCGATTTGAATAAATATTCCGTTTAGTGTCAAAAATATACTTTTTGTTCAACAAAGATAAAGATTATTTTGTGAAAAAGGCAAAAATGAACGAAAATGACATTTATAAACGTCTTTTCTTACCAGATAGTAAAATTTGTGTTTTCATGTTTAATCATGTAGAGTTTTTTATCATATTCTAATCTTAATAGAATAGTTCTTTTTCTATCCGATTATAAATTCTTTACCTGAAGGATATAAACTAAGAAAGCCAACTATTATAGTTGGCTTTCTTAGTTTTGTAGTACGAATTCAAAACCACTTTTTCTTAAATCGAAAAGCAACATTAACCAGAGCTATCATGACGGGCACTTCTACCAACGGACCAATAACGGCAGCAAAGGCTTCACCCGAGTTTATTCCAAAAATGGCAATAGCAACAGCAATGGCCAATTCGAAATTATTGCTTGCAGCCGTAAACGACAGGGTGGTAGATTGTGCGTAAGTAGCCCCCACTTTTTTACTCATAAAGAATGAGCCTACAAACATAATTACAAAATAAATAAGTAGAGGTATTGCTACCAGAATCACATCCAGAGGTATTTTCACGATATATTCACCTTTAAGCGAAAACATAACCACTATGGTGAACAGGAGAGCTATTAATGTTAGCGGACTGATAGCAGGTATAAACTTCGTTTGATACCACACTTTACTTTTTACTCTCACTAACACGAAGCGAGTAAGAAATCCGGCAATAAACGGAATGCCCAAATAGATAAAAACACTTTCGGCTATCTGTTGAATCGTGATTTTCGAAACAGCATCGCTGGTGGGAATACCAAACCATGCAGGTGCCACGGCAATAAAGAAATAAGCATAGACCGAGAAAAATAGCACCTGAAATACGCTGTTGAAGGCTACCAATCCGGCAGCATATTGCGCATCGCCTTTAGCCAAGTCGTTCCACACTATTACCATAGCAATGCAGCGAGCCAGTCCTATCATAATTATTCCATACACATAAGGCAGGTTGGAATTATTCTCTCCCGGGAAAAACTTAAAGAGAAGAACAGCCAACGCAAACATCAATACCGGACCAATAATCCAGTTTTGAATCAGCGACAGAGCAAGTATTTTGGTGTTGCGAAACACTTCACCCAGTTCTTCATACTTTACTTTTGCCAGTGGTGGATACATCATTATTATAAGTCCGATGGCTATGGGGATGTTGGTAGTTCCTACTGAGAAGCTATTCCAGAATTTCGCCACATTCGGGCTTATCCAACCGGCAAAAACACCTATAAACATGGCCGTGAATATCCACAGTGTCAGGTATCTGTCAAGAAATTTTAGTTTTGTTTTCATATTTGTTTAGTTGTAAATCAATGTTCTGTTTTTAATGGTCTGAGAAAGTTGACTTTAAAACCGGATATCCCAGCATATCCAGCAATTTTTCATTTAATCGTCGGTTTTTACCCTTATATGGATGGCAATGAATGTGTATTGCAGGATTGAAATTTAATTCAATAATAGCGTAATTCTCATTGGTAGCTTCCTGTTTATAATCAGGAATAATCATGTCGAGACCTGTGATTTTTACTCCTAAAGCCTGAGCTGCTTTTACGGCTATTTTTTTATAAGAGGCCGGAATTTCGTCCGTGAAATCAATGCTGTCACCACCCGTGCTGATGTTTGAATTTTCACGCAGGAATACTACTTCGTTTACCTGAGGAATATAATTAAAATCTTTATTCTGAGCTTTTAAAAAGATCGATTCGGCTTCACCAAGTTGAATTCTTTCAAGCGGCGTGTGATAAGCTTTACCGCGCAATGGATCTTTGTTTTTTTCAATCACAAGTTCACGAATCGAAAGTACTCCGTCGCCGGTTACATTAGCCGGTACGCGATGCAGAATGCCAACTACTTCGTCATTCATGACGAATATTCTAAACTCTTTTCCATCAATAAATTCCTCAATCAGTATGCTCGAATCTTGCTCGAACGCGATATCGATGGCTCGTTCATAAATAAGGTAATCGCTATTTTTTTTAATGATCGTTATTCCGAGTCCAAAATTTGTAGATTTGGGTTTAATAACCACGGCTGTATCTCTGAAATAATTGAAATCGGCCTTAGCACTGGCTCTGTCTGTGTAATTTAATCCTTTGGGTACTCTGATTTTATGTTCTTCCAGTATCAGTTTTGTTACTACTTTGTTTTCCATAGCCAGGATGCTGGAATAATTGTCGAGCGATGTTTTGGTAGCCTGACGCACATACTGAATATTTCCATCTCGTTTTAATCGGACAAAATTTTCTGCTCTATCTAAAATCTCAAAGCTAACACCTCGTCTTACCGCTTCACGGAGAAGAAGCTGCGTGGAGAGTTCCATATCTTCCAGTCCTTTAAAGTTGTAGCTGTTTTGAGCACTCTGTATTTTGTATTCGGCTGCTTTTTGAAGGTGAAATGGAATGTAACCGTTTTCAATGGTGTGTTTTATTATTTGATGAACTGGTCTTAATTCCGGTTGGGTGACCATTTGCAGAGCATATTCCAGTGCACGTAAATAATCTGTGTGATTTATTTCGAGTGCAGAATATAAATCTATCATTTTTTGGATAATAGCTTTGGCCTCACTAAATGCATTTACTTCTTTGCCGGACATTGTTTTAACCAGAATTTTATCGTCTAATCCATGCAGAG
>Ga0302215_10002644_pt1 | contig 12279 bp, 8 predicted proteins | sample II_Fen_N3_1_FD_194580 | JGI IMG/M metagenome (GOLD analysis project Ga0302215, IMG submission 194580) | Peat permafrost microbial communities from Stordalen Mire near Abisko, Sweden - II_Fen_N3_1 | ecosystem: Environmental > Terrestrial > Soil > Wetlands > Permafrost | place: Sweden: Abisko... | reverse complement strand
TAATACGTTAAAAACTCAAATAAGTATTTATGCTTAACGCGAATTGAGATGGTATTGTTTATAATTTGAGAATTGATAAGTTAAAAAAGAATGGATTAAGGTTGGGTGTGGGTTTACCTGTTTACTACTAAGTCTCCGCGATCTGGGATCGAACAAAAATAAAAACAACTGAGTAATGCATAAAATTACAATTTATTATCATTTGATTAATAGGACTTTACAACCAGTTTATTAGTAGGAAGAAATAGTAAGTATTAAAAGACTAAGACCCCCCATCCCGATAGTTATCGGGAGAGGGAGTAAGAGCGGGTTGAAGTAGTTTTTTTGAAATGAAAGAAAATTAATTGATACTACTTGAATTTATTAATTGTTTTTTCATTTAGAGTTTGAAAATAAGATGTTGTAAATGATGATTATAAATCTCATTTACCGGGTCTTACATCCCCTCACGATAGCTATCGGGATTGAAGGCATGGGGGTCAAAACCTGAATACTAAAAAGAACTTCATTCAATTATTTCAAGTATACTATTAAGTTCGATATATCAGGTTTCGAACATCAGTAAAGATAACTTTGAAGGTCAAAAAAAAGAGATTTATTATTACCTGATAAATTGCATTTTACAACTAGTTATATAGTAGGTTGAAAAAACAAAAATAAGTTTTTTGAATATAACGCAGATACAGGCTTTTTGAGTACTTGAAATTTAGTTATTGTTCATTCTTCCTAACAAACAGCAATTATGAATTATGAATTTTCTGCAATCTTCAGAGTCCCGGTAATTATGAATTTTTAATTATGAATTATTTTTACAATGTCGCATATTTTACTATAAAGTCAATCAACCAGCCGGGATATACTCCCAAAACTAAAATCCCGATGGTGATGATTGCAAGAGTCATTTTTCCAATAAATGAAACAGTAGGTAATTCAACATTGTCGGTTGAAGAAAACATGGTTGTAATTACCCGTAAATAATAATATAATCCAATGACACTATTGATAACCATAGAGAAAATCAATATCATTAGTCCGGCTCTCATTCCTTCGTATATTATATAAAATTTAGAAATAAAACCTGCAGTTATTGGTATTCCTGCCAATGATAACATGCAAAGTGTAAATACAGCAGCTATCCATGGTTTTTTCCAGAAGAGACCTTTATAATCATTTATCTTTTCGGCTTCCTTATATTTTGTAGACAAGAGAGAAATAACACCAAAAGCACCTATTGTAGTAATAAAATAGGTTATCAAATAAAATATAGCCGAATGAATTCCTTTATCACTACCTGTTAACAGGATGATAATCAGATATCCCATATTGGCAATTGAAGAGTAAGCAAGCAGCCGTTTGATGTTTTTCTGCTGAATGGCAAGTATGTTTCCAACAAACATGGATAGGATGGCAATAGCAGAAATGACAATGAAAAATGATGGATTGTCAAATCCTTTAATATTAAAAAAGAAACGAATAAACACAGCCATAACTGCACCTTTCGAGACGGTAGCTATATAGGAAGAAACAGGTGCCGGTGCGCCCTGATACACGTCCGGAGTCCACATATGAAATGGTACCAACGCCAGTTTAAAGCCTATACCCACCAATAACATTCCAAATCCATACATAAACAGGGGGGGCAATTGTTTTAAATGACTTATTGCTGAAATGATGGCCGTAAATTGCATTGTACCAAAGGTCAGGTACATCAATCCGATCCCAAATAACAAAAAAGCAGAAGATACAGATGCAAGTACCAGATATTTAATTCCTGCTTCAATCGAACTGTTCTTCGACTTTTCATAGGCGATAAGAATATACAACGAAAGAGTCAATGTTTCTAATCCCAGGAAAAAAAGAATAAAATGATTGGCAACAGTAAGTAGTGAAGCTCCAAATGTGGACGTAAACAGTATGATATAGTATTCTTCCCGAATTCCATCCAGGTGTTTTAAATAATCGTATGAAAAAAATAAAACAAGCAATGCTGAAAAGAATATTATTCCAAGGAAGAAAAGACTGAAACCATCTATTATGAATAGAGGTGCAATGGAATGAGGTATTACAGGAAGAATATAAAACAGTGAAGCAATGGCTGCAATAATCGACAATACCGAAAAACCATAAACGACCTCGTAATTTCTGAAAATAGAAATTACAATCATAATTATGATTGGTGCCATTGCCAGAATCAGGAAAGGGGTTAAACTAAAAAAATCTGTTTCGGTCATTGCTGATTAATTTATTTATAGAAAAATAGTTTGCTGTTCAAATTCGTTTCACTTTTAGTCGTTTCACTTTTATTGGAATCACTGTTAATGACTGGTTTTTCAATATAATTGTCAAGAGTTTTCAATAATGCAGGTTTGGCAATATCAAAAACGGGTTGAGGGAAGATACCAAGTCCTAAAATAATAATGACCAACGAACCTGAAATCATCTTTTCACGAATATTCAGGTCTTTCATTTTCCAGTCGGTATTCTTCGGGCCAAAGAATACTTTCTGCAGAATTCGTAAAGAATAGAGTGTAGCGGCAATCAGTCCCAGGCAAGCCAGTACGGACATGACTACATTCGCTTTGAATGCTCCGATAAGAATCAATAATTCAGCAATAAAGTTCCCCAATCCCGGCAATCCCAGCGATGCCATTGAAAAGATCAACCCTATTGCTCCCATAAAAGGTGCTTTTTCCCAGAGGCCGCCCATAGTATTAATATCCCGGGTATGAATACGTTCAGAGAGCTGTCCTGCCATAATAAATAATGCTCCGGTACTTATACCGTGAGCTAACATCTGCATGACTACTCCCTGATAAGCCAGTTCGTTAAAAGAAAAAATCCCAAGAATTACAAACCCCATGTGGCTAACACTGGTGTAGGCAATTAGTCTTTTCAGGTCCGTCTGAGCAAAAGCAAGCTTGGCACCGTATAAAATACCAATCACTCCAAGTGCCATTCCGATGGGTGCAAATGTCACTGATGCCGTTGGGAAAAGAGGAACAATAAACCGCAGCAATCCGTAAGCACCGGTTTTCAAAAGCAGAGCAGCAAGAATAAGACTTCCGGCAGTTGGTGCTTCTGAGTGCGCATCAGGTAGCCAGTTATGCAACGGAACAACAGGTAATTTTACCAGAAATGCTGCCAGAAAGCCTGACATAATCCACATGGAAGTGGACGCTGACATGTGAGTCCCCAGCAGTTGAATATAATCGAATGTATAAATGCCTGTAGAATTTCCATGTACAAAATAAAGAGCCAGTATGGAGATAAACATGAGCAATCCACTTGCCTGCGTGTACAGGAAGAATTTATAGGCTGCTTTTGTTCTGTTTTCATGTCCCCATATTCCAATTAAGAAATACATTGGTACAAGCATTAACTCCCAGAAAAAATAGAAAAGGAATAAATCAAGTGATAGAAATACTCCGGCAATTCCTGCAAGAATCAATAATAAATTGAAATGAAAAAAGCCTACCCTGGTATTGATTTCTTTCCAGGAAATAAGTACTGAAATGATACCAAGAAAAAATGTAAGCATGAGCATGAGCAAACTCAACCCATCCAGTGCAAAGTGCAGACCGATGCCAAACTGAGGAATCCATTCATATTGAATGTCAATCAGCCATTTATTGCTGAAAGAAACAGTTTGGAACAGGTATATCACCAACAATAAGAGGTCAACACTTAATGTAACCAACGATATAATGCGTGGCCATATGGAACTCCGGTTTCCCGAAATCCAGGCCAACAGAGCGCCGGCCAGCAAAATTACAATGAGATAAATCAGGATCATTTATTTATCATAAAAGTTAATATTATCGCAATTCCAATCGCAAAAGAAAGTAAGTACCATCTAAGTTTCCCGTTTTGTGCAACACTCATGACTTTGTTACTCCACAGTGCTAGTTTAGAAACAGAAATGTTCAGTTGATCAAAAAAATCATTTTTATCAATTTCTGCAAGCCATACAATTGGGCGTACAATCATTGCAGTATACAGGGTATCAAATCCAAATCCTCTTTCAAAGAAATGATTGAGCCTGCTGTGATTGAAAGTCTGAATAAAAGCAGGTTTCTTAAAGTAAAACAGGTAAGCAAGATAAATTCCGCTCATCGCAATAAGAGAGGAAACCAATTGAATCAAACCTTCATATTGTTCCGCATTTTTGATGGTAACTGCCGGCAAGGTATTGTTTACCAGATTTGAAAATAAATGAATATTGCCCATAGACGCCGGGAGTTCAATAAATCCCCCAATGACAGATAACACAGCCAGAATGATCAATGGAATAGTCATTAACTTGCCTGGATTAAATGATAGCTCTGTTTTAGCATCACCAAAGAAAGTAATGAAAATCATTCTGAATGAATAAAGCGCAGTCAGGAAAGCACCCACAATTCCGGCTAACCATAATATAATTCCGCCATTGTTGGAAGAAAAGGCAAACCATAAAATGGCATCTTTGCTGTAAAAACCTGCAGTTACCAATGGAAGTGCAGAAAGGGAAGCTGCTCCGATAAGGAATGTCCAGAAAACAACCGGCATTTTTTTTCTAAGCCCACCCATTTTAAAAATATCGTGTTCTTCATTCAAAACTAAAATGACCACACCCGCAGCCAGAAAGAGTAATGCTTTGAAAAAAGCATGAATCATAAAATGAAATATCGCAGCAGAATAAGCACCAACACCTAAAGCCAGAAACATATATCCAATCTGACTAATGGTGGAATATGCCAGTATTCTTTTAAGATCGTGCTGAGCCAATGCACTGAATCCTGCAATCAACAAGGTCAAAGCACCAATTATTGCAATAACAGTCTGGACAAAAGGAGCGAGGCTGAATAAAACATTGGTTCGTGCGATCAAATAAACTCCGGCTGTGACCATTGTTGCGGCATGAATCAACGCGCTTACAGGAGAAGGACCTGCCATAGCATCGGGTAACCATGTCTGTAATGGCAACTGTGCTGATTTTCCTAAAGCTCCACCCAGCAATAAAGCAGCAGTTAGAATTGCTATAGAAGAACCAACAGCCCAGTTGGCAGTTGCCAGATGCATAAGTTCTTGAATGTTAAATGTACCAAAACTAACAAACAAAATAAATATTCCAATGATCATGGCAGTATCTCCTACCCGGGTAATAATAAATGCTTTGCGGGCAGCAGCACCATTTGCCGGTTCTTTATACCAAAATCCAATGAGCAGATAACTGCATAAACCTACACCTTCCCAGCCCAGATACATGAGTAGTATGTTATCTGCCAGAACCAGGATGAGCATAGAACTGACAAATAAATTCATATAGGCGAAAAACCTTGTAAATCCTTCGTCAGTTATCATAAATCCAATGGAGTAAATATGAATTAACAGGCCAACAAAAGTAATGACAAAACAGAAAACCAAGGAAAGAGAATCAAGACTGAAGGCTATATTCGCACTCAGATTCCCGGCATGCATCCATTGCCAGAGAACTACTGAATACGTTTTTACTTCGGGTAATGAATTTAATAAACCGATTCCAATAATAATGGTCAATAGTGCTGAAATACCAACCGAACACGCTCCAATCCATCCTGCAACTTTTCGGGATAGTTTATTCCCAAAAATAACCAGTATCAGGAAGCTTAACAGCGGTAGTGCAGGTATAAGTGCCAGAAATGTCTTCATTGTTTATTTGATTGTTGTATGTATTTTCTTTAATTTTGAAATAAGAATTTTGAATAATTCATATTAAAAATTTGTGATTACCAAAATGTCGGAGCTTAAGCTCCTATGTATTTCTTTTAATATTATATCTTCTACCAAAATGTTGGAGCTTTTCCGATAGATCGGAATGTTCCATCCGAAGAAACGGAATGTTCCAACCGCTCCTTTGGACTTTTTATAATTTTATATCTACCTAATTAATTCTACTTTGACATTTTAAAATATCGAGAATAAAACAAGACAAGATTAACAGGATTAACAGGTTTCATTTTAAAATATCGAGAATAAAACAAGACAAGATTAACAGGATTAACAGGTTTCATTTTTATTCAACAAGATTCAACAACATAAATTTAAAATATTTCGTAATATATCGTTCTTTTTAGGCATGTTTTTTCATGTTAATCCTGTAAATCCTGTCTAAAAATTAAATTTTCAAAGTAGTATTAATCAACGTCTTTTAATTTATTAATAGCATCAACATCCAATGTCTTAAAATGATGATATACCTGAAGAATCAGGGCAAGTCCAATAGCCACCTCAACTGCAGTTACAGCCAGAATAAATATAAACATCACCTGCCCATCAGGTTGATTCCAATGGCGGGCTGCAATGATAAAAACAAGTCCTGCACTGTTAAACATGATTTCTATGGACATAAGCATAAAGACCAGATTCCTGCGAACCAACAAGCCAATCAATCCCAGAAAGAAAAGTATTCCTGCGAAAAGTATTTGAGTTTCAATAGGTACTGATAACATAATTAATAATTAAAAATTAATAATTAATAATTTCGGGACGCTGAAATGTATGCTTTTTTAGATGATCAGACCGATCATTATATCCCTACAATTTCATATTTTATTTTTTAACGAGAAAACGATGCAATACTTTTTTCTTTTGACTTCCTAAATGATAGGCCCCTATAACTCCTGCCATCAATAGGATTGCTGCAATTTCAACAGCCGGCAAATAAGTTGTAAATAATGAAATCCCAACTTGTTTTGGCAATATTACTTCTGTGCCTGCAACAGCTGTCGGCATGTTTTTTAAAGCCAGGATCAAATCGACGAATAAGATTGCTGCAAAAATGGATGGAATGATCCACATTTGTGGAGTAAGCCACCGGCTTTCCTGTTTTCTCTCAAGACCAATATTGAGCATCATAGTCACAAATATAAATAATACCATTATGGCACCTGCGTATATTATCACTTCTAAGGCTGCAATAAAGGGAGCATTCAGCAAATAGAATATGACTGAAATAGACAAAAGCGATAATATCAGAAAGAGCAATGAATGAATTGCATTCCTTCCCGAGATCGCCATGATAGTCGAAATAATTGCTATGGCAGCTGCTATATAAAAAAAAATGTCCATAATATTAATTTAAATGACCCCCAACCCCTAAAGGGGGGCTTTGATATTTAGTATTTTATTTTTTAAGTGTGAATTATCACATAAACCCATTATTAACTCCCCTTTAGGGGTAGGGGGTTCAAGGCATTAAATCTTTAATATCCACCGGTTTTTCTTCATTTTCGCCTTCACCTTTTTTCTTAACTCCCATATCAACACCTGCTTCTTTGTAAAAGTTATATCCGTGGTATTTTCCTTCCCCGTCGATTAATAAATGTTCTTTTTCATAGACCATATTTTGCCGGTCATATTCTGCCAATTCAAAATCAGGGATCAGTTGTATGGCATACGTAGGACAGGCTTCCTCACAAAAACCGCAGAAAATACATCGGGAGAAATTTATTCTGAAAAATTCAGGATACCGTCTTCCCGTTTCATCCTCTGTTGCCTGAAGGGATATGCAATCCACAGGACATGCCACCGCACAAAGATTACAGGCCACACAACGTTCGTTATGATCTGCATCGCGGGTGAGAACTATTCTACCCCGATACCTGGGAGGTAAATATGGCTTTACCTCGGGATATTCAATTGTTTCCGTTTTATGGAAAATATGTAAAAAAGTCAACCATATACTTCGAAGAATGCTGAACATACACTTATACAGTTAAGTTGTTAACTATTATTTAAAGAAAAGTAAGATAGCACCGGTGATCAAAATATTCAACAGTGCCAAAGGCAATAAAATCTTCCATCCGAATTCCATCAACTGATCATAGCGAGGACGTGGGAGTGAAGCACGAAGCAAAATAAAGACACAAATAAGCACCATGGTCTTCAATAAAAACCAGAAAACAGGTGGAAGAAATGAAGGACCTAACCAACCGCCAAAAAATAAAGTCGCTATGATGGCTGAAATTAATGTTACGCCCAGGTATTCACCCACAAAAAACATCCCGAATTTCATACCTGAATATTCAGTATGATACCCTGCAATCAGTTCTCCTTCTGCTTCGGGAATGTCAAATGGCAAACGGTGAGTTTCAGCCAATCCGGCAATAAAGAATACTATGAATCCAACAAATTGAGGGAAAATGAACCAACCGCTTTTTTGAGCTTCCACAATGGTATAAAAGCTGAAACTATCAGCCAACATAACTACACCCATAAGCGAAAGACCCATGAATACTTCATATGTAAGCATCTGGGCGGAAGCTCTCATGGCACCGATTAATGAATATTTGTTGTTCGAAGCCCACCCTCCCAACACAATGCTGTAGACTCCAAGCGATGAATTCCCAAGAAAAAACAGAATCCCAATATTGGAATTAAAGACTAAAAAATCCGGCCCGAAAGGGATTACAGAAAATGTCAACAGAATAGTGATCATTAGAATACCCGGAGCCAGTATGAATACCGGTTTATCAGAAAATGAAGGTATCCAGTCTTCTTTAAAAAATAATTTTATAGTATCTGCTATCACCTGAAACAAACCAAAAGGTCCTACACGATTCGGGCCAAGACGGTCCTGAAAGACCGATAATAGTCTGCGCTCAACCCAAATCAGCCCTGCTGCTATGGATAAAGGTATTAAAAGTACTCCCAGTATGATAAAAACTATTTCCATTTAATTTTTTATTTGAAAGAAAATAATCTGTTTCTTAAAAATTTTACCGATAGATTTCCATTTTACTTTAGTAATATGATATAAATAAAGTCCCATAATTTTAAATAAAACTTAATAAACCCTCAGATCTAGCGCCCTCTCCTTGGGAGAGGGCGGGGGGAGAGGTCGTATTTTGAGAAGAATAAAACAAGATATTATAAAGTTTCTGTACTTTTTTATTTATATAACTTACCTATTCCCGGTAATTCAATATATGCCATTCCGGGTAAACCGACAGATAATCCAGCTATCCCCTTTTCTATACTGCTTTCAATTTTGACTTTTATTTTTAATTTCGTAGTTGCTTTTTCAAGTTGTATAAAATCATCGTCATTTACATTTAATTCAATAGCATCCATCGGATTCAGATAAACAAATGGTTCCTGTATCCGTTGTGATAAAGTTGCGGCGGCAGAACTCAGTTCCTCACTTCCAAAAATCTGATATACCGGTACAATCATACATTCTCCTTTTAGAACATGAATATCGGTAAACGATGAATTAAAATATTGTATTACAGGTTTTTCAGCAGGTTCTATCAATTTGATTCCGGCATTACCACTTTTCATTTTTCCATTTGGCTCAACCAGGTATTTATTCAATGATTGAACTGAATTCCAACCCGGTGACCAGTAAAAAGGTACTAAAGATGATGGAGGAATAGCCTGACTGCCTTCCATACTGAAAGTCAGTGGAGAATCAATATCGGGTTGAATTCCGGTTTCAGTAACTGCAATTTTTGCATGTATGGAAGTTCTTCCGCTGTAACGCAGAGATTGCCGTGGTATTTTTTCATTCATCATACGAAAATCAGCATCTGAAAAGTAATCTTTTAATTTTTGAAGTGTAGGTTCATCGACCAGCATTGATGAAACTATATCGTCAAATTTCTTCCATTCATTCGATTGAGCTTCAGTTTTTATCCGAATGAATTCAGCGAGCCAACGCCAGCTTTCTTTCACCTGATCTTTATTTACAATTGTTTTGTAATAACGTTGCGCCCGGCCTTCATTATTTACCAACGTGCCTTCCGATTCAGCAAAGGATGCTGCAGGAATTAATATGTCGGCTTTTAAAGTAGTTCTGTTTGTTAACTGATCTATGATTATGACTTGTTTGCATTTTTCAAAAAGGTGATCAACAGCTTCTTCGGTTGCTCTCCGGTACAGATCATTCTCAAGAATAATCAAAGTGTCAATTTCTGTTTTTTCGGCAAATGAAATTACATCATCGAGTGATTTCGATGTTATAAAAGCCAACCCCATACTGTTGCATTCCGGCAATACCATGCTCAACATGCCCTTGTTCTCAGATGAATGAAGTGCAGTGGCTATGTTACAAACAGAATGAATTATATTCTCATCACCGCAATTTATTCCTGAAATGATAACCGGATTTTTTGCGTTCTTTAGTGTGGATGCAATTTTTTCAGCAAGATTTTGATGTTCGTTATTCTTTAATTTAAATTCAGGTGCATTCGGATTCAATGAAGACGCTATTGCAGATCCAAGATTTGCAATGTCAGCATACGATGATCTGAATGTATCTTCTGCCAGTTCATCCAATGAATCTTTAAAAGGGGTTGCAATGAAAACAGGACTCTTAAAATTCTGAGTTACCTGAATGACAGGATCAGCATTCCATTGAGGTATCCCGAGTTTTTCTGCCATCTCTCTTCCTAAATTACGCGAAGCTTCCCGTACTGCCAGCGCAATCATCGGAGCGGTATTGGTCAAATCTTCACCGAGAATCAAAATGGCATCTGCTTTCTCAATTTGTTTTAATGAAGGTGTCTGAATGCCACTTTGTTGCAAAAAATCGAATATTGTTTTTGTGAGTTGTTGTTCTTTTTTCGGGATACCCTGATAAAAATTATCTTTCCCTACTAAAGTCGATAAAGCATAATTTGATTCAAGAGAAGCTCTGGGAGATCCGATTCCGACTACTTTCTTATTGGCTGAAAATGCATTGTTTATTGTAGAATATAAAGTATCATCGGAAATTTCAGTATCTGATGTATTCTTATCCATACGAATTTCAACTGAACGTATTCGTTTTGTATCATTCACAAACTCGTATCCAAATCGTCCACGATCGCAAATAAAATATCCATTCACTTCACCGTTATAACGGCTCATAATTCGTCTTAAAGAATCATACCGTTCGCTGGCAATGGTATTACACCCTACACTGCAATGAACACATACTGAAGGTGCATTCGATAAATCCCATTTCCGGGTGTAATGTTTCATTAATGTCTTGTCGGTGAAGACACCTGTAGGACATATTTCAATCAGGTTGCCACTGAACTCGTTTTCAAGTATTCCATCTTCCTGACGACCAAAATAAACTGTATTCCTTGAAGAGAAAACATTTAAATCCGTACCACCAGCATAATCCCTGTAGAACCTTACACAACGGTAACATTGAATGCATCGGTTCATTTCATGGTGAATAAATGGTCCCAGATACTGATTTTGATAGGTTCGTTTTTTAAAATCAAACCGTCTGTAATTATGACCTGTCATTACTGTCATGTCCTGTAAATGGCATTCCCCGCCTTCATCGCAAACCGGACAATCGTGTGGATGGTTGGTCATCAATCCTTCTATGACGGCAGCACGAAATTCTTTTACATCTTTATCCTGAGTCGAGATTATCAAACCTTCAGTAACCGGTTCCATGCAGGACATTACTATTTTACCTTTAAGATCATCTGTGCCTCTGAATTTCTTAACTGCACAAAGACGGCAGGCACCAACAGATCCAAGCGCTCCGTGATAGCAAAAGTGTGGTATGTCCATACCAAGTGCAAGACAAGTTTCCAACAGATTTTTTGTTGGTTCCACGTCATAATATTTTCCATCTATCTGAATTCTTATCATGATTTCCAGGGACATTTTTGTTGTTTAATATGGTTAACAAAATCATCATGAAAATAGTTCAATCCGCTCTGTAAAGGCTCTACAGCTCCCGGTGCATGTGCACAAAAAGTATTCCCGGGTGCCATATATTTTGTTTGGAATTTTAGTATCTCCAGATGTTCCATCCTTCCTTTCCCTGATTCTATAGCTTCCAGTATTTTTTCAACCCAGGGTAGTCCTTCACGGCAGGGTGTACAGAATCCGCAACTCTCAAGTGCAAAGAACCGTTCAACATTATGCAGAAAAGCCACAGGACATGTTTTATCATCCAGAATAATCATGGTACCGGTACCCAGTCTGCTACCTGCTTCTGCTATAGTACTAAAATCCATTTTTACATCCAAATGATCCTCGATCAGAAAATCAGTCGATGCTCCTCCCGGCAATAAACCTCTGAACTTATGTCCCTCCAACATACCACCGGCATGATCCTCAAGTAATTCACGTACTGTTATTCCTAATGGCAATTCCCACAGACCGGGATTCTTTACTTTCCCACTTACTCCAAATAGTTTCGTACCTCCTGTATCGGTTAAACTTAATCCCTTAAACCAATCGGTTCCTTTTTCAACAATATGTGATAGCCAGCAGAGTGTTTCGACATTATTGACAACAGTTGGCCTT
>Ga0302215_10002641_pt1 | contig 12285 bp, 10 predicted proteins | sample II_Fen_N3_1_FD_194580 | JGI IMG/M metagenome (GOLD analysis project Ga0302215, IMG submission 194580) | Peat permafrost microbial communities from Stordalen Mire near Abisko, Sweden - II_Fen_N3_1 | ecosystem: Environmental > Terrestrial > Soil > Wetlands > Permafrost | place: Sweden: Abisko... | reverse complement strand
TGACCAAGGATTGGGCGATGTTTTCAGCATAAGAATTGCAGGAAACTTTGTCAATCAGGATATTTTAGGATCTATGGAATTTGGATGTAATGTGGCAGGTTCTAAGCTTGTTGTTGTTTTAGGACATACCAAATGTGGCGCATTAAAAGGCGGATTAGACGCTGCTAAAATCGAAGGAATGGGTATGGATAATCTCAACCACCTTATTGATCATTTTGACCCGATCATAAATACGATCATTGAAGATGGCGAAGAACGTTCGTCTGCAAACGCTTCACTTCTTGAAAGATTAAATCAGCATAATGTAAAGAATGCTATTGCAGATATTCGTAAACAAAGCTCGACTCTGAAGAGACTTGAAGAAGAAGGCAAAATAAAAATCATTGGAGCTAATTATGATGTAGAAACCGGTGTTGTAACCTGGTTATAAGACATTTTCTCCTTATTAATTTGATTCCGGCGGAAGTTTGCTTCTGCCGGAATTTTTATATCAGATTCAAATTTATTTTAAATACTACTTTCCGTTGAATGCAGACATCGTATTTCCGATTCCTGCAAAAACAAATGACAGACAGGCTTTTGAGAATTTTTCAATTCGCTCCGCCAATTTTTCTGTTTCTTCTTCGTTCCACGTTCCCAATACGTAATCCACTTGTCTTCCTTCAGAAAACTCAGCAGAAATCCCGAAACGTAATCTTGCATAATTCTGAGTCTGCAAACTTTCATGAATACTTTTCAGACCATTGTGACCGGCATCAGAACCCTTCATTTTCATTCTTAATGTTCCAAATGGCAAAGCCAAATCATCTGTAACGATCATTATATTTTCTAAAGGAATATTTTCTTTCTGCATCCAGAATTTTACAGCGTTTCCAGATAAATTCATGTATGTGTCCGGTTTTAGAACAAAAACTTTTCTGCCTTTGTACTTACCTTCTGCCATCCATCCAAAATTGGTGGTATTAAAAGAAGCATCAAGGCTCTCCGCTATTTTCTCGGCAACTTTGAAACCTATATTATGACGTGTATTTTCATATTCCGGACCTTTATTGCCCAGACCAACAATTAAATATTTCATGAGAAATTTTTTGCAAAATTAAGGGATATTAAACAAAAAAAACTCAATCCTGTGAAGAATTGAGTTTAAATATTTTTTGATGAAAGATTACAATGGTTTGTAAATATAATTTATTCCAAAACCTCTTGTCATATAAGTCTGCGCATCATATCTGTAGTCTGTAGAGAAGATCACAGGAGTCGGAATAACAGGTACCAAATCTGTAATAGATAATCTCTTCGGATTGTTGGGAGACAACATTGAAGATGCATCGTCATTATACTCCGTTGCTAAAATTGTAGAAATTTTATATGCAAACGGAAGAAGTGTATAAGGATTGATTTGAGAATCGTAATTCAAAAATTCATAAGAATACTTTTCGAGCGCAGGACCATTAACACCGGCAGTGATTGTTCCGTAATTTCTATCAACCTTTGAAACATTGTCACCTAAATACGTATAGGTTGTTTTAGAATAATCTTTATAGGCGAAAGTTGTTCCCACAACGTCAGGACCATTTTTCATATTGATGACATCTAATTTTCCTGTCGTAGAACTGTACGTAAGATCGTATACAACTTTTACTTTAGTATCGAGAGCATAAGGTCCCGGAATGGTTGTACCCGGCGCCGGTGCAGCTCTTTTAAAAGTAGATCTGTTTTCTGAAATGATCGTCAATTTTCCTAAATTCCCATAAGTAAATAATTGGGTATACACGATACTGTCTTTATCTAATATTCCGTCTCCATCATTATCCAAATGTCCTTTGAAATCAATCTGGCTGATTTTATCACCGCTCCACATCACATTTGCTGCAGAATATTTATCTGTAATCACTCTTGATAGAAGAAGTCCGTTATAATGGTATTCTGCAATCGTATCAGAATCTGTGATTTCTCTGAACAAAGCTCTGTCACCATTAAAACCACCTGATTGATTAAGATCGATCAGAGGATTGCCTTCTTCATCAACCATATCTTTACAAGAATGAATAGAAGAAATACCAGCTATAAGTAAAATAAAATAGAAAAGTCGTTTCATTTCCGATGGGGATTATTTATTTTTCCACAAATATAATTTTTTTTTGAATAAAAAGCATGTTTTTATTTATATTATCGCAAAACTAACAATCAAAAACACCTTATAAAGCCTTATAAACATATTTTTGAGCCTGCGATTGATCTGACGTTGGATAATTCATTGAATCATACAAATAACTTAAATTGTAAGATGAAACGGGAATAGGAGTAGGCGAAACAGGTGAAAGAGTTTCAATACTCAAACTGGTGTAATTATTAGCAGATAATGTTGAAAAATTAAGAGGATGCACCAAGCTCCATACTACAAAAAACGTTCTTGGCAAAGTGTTGTAAGGATTAATCTTATTGTCATAAGATGGATAGTTGTAGTTGGTAGTTGTTACAGAAACAGACATATCCGGAGCACCTGTAGGAGTTGTAGCTCCCGTTTCAGCACTCATTTTTGTAATATTATCTGCTATAGTAGTAAAATTATAATTAGTAAACTGAACGTAAGTAGTTCCAGATTTTTTCTTTTCTACAATTTTAGTCATTTTGCCAGAACCATCATAGGTGTAAGTGTACTCCATGTTAAAGTGTGGAGTACCACCTAAAGTCGTTTGGCAAGTAGTGTAATTTATTTTCCCGGCAGAATCGTAAGTGATATCAAACTCATATCCTAAACCGTTCGCAGGAACAGCTCCATTGATTTCCTGCCAAAATTTAACTTTTGAAATTTTGCCCGAAGTATAAGTTGGCAATCCTAAAAAAAATGAGTTTGCACCACCACTTGTTTCTTTAAAAATGGTCTTTTGTAAAACATTTCCTGTAGTTACGAACTCTTGGTTAGCTTCGTTATTAACTAAAATTTTATGTAAAATACGAGGACCTGTGATTGTGGGACCAGTAGAACCATTGCCTCCACTACCACCTGTAGCAGGATTATTTTTGTTATTGTTGATGGGATCGTCTGTTGTATTATCACAAGAGAACATAAAAGCAAAAAGTAATGCAGCCACTACTTTAAAAAAGTTTTTTTTGATCATAGTTTTTTTATTTTTAATCGCACAAATATAATTAATTTTCAATACGAGTCTAGTTATTTAAATATTTAATAAAAAAAATCTAAAAACTTACGCTTTTAGATTTTTTTTATTAAATATTTAAAAATCTGAAATAGGAATATAATTTTTAAATATCAAGAATAGACTTCAACAAAACATTCACCTCATCCACATTTTGCACACCATCTTTTCGCATCATCAACTGATTACCATCTTTTCCGATTTTCTCTTTAAGTTGCGCCTGCGCAGGATTTTGGGTTAAATAATTGATAATATGCCTGAATTTATCAGTCTGATAAAATTTATCCTGCGGATTGTTTGGAAAATAACCGAGAAAAATTCCGTTTTTCATGACGATTTTTTCGAAACCAATAGCTGCAGCAAGCCACTTTAAAGCAACACTTTTCAAGAGATTTACAGCCTCAGAAGGCAAAGCTCCGAAACGATCTGTCAATTCAGACTCAAATTTCTGAAGGTCAATTTCATTATCAATTTCAGCTAATTTTTGATATAATAATAATCTTTCTTCCGTGCTTGAGATATAAGAATCGGGAAGCATTAGTTCAAGATCAGTATCAATATTGACTTCTTTTACAGTTTTAAACAATTTCTGACGGTCTGCTTCATTTTCAAAAAGATTTTCAAAATCTTTATCATCCTTTAATTCCTCCAAAGCTTCCTGCATCATTTTCTGATACGTTTCAAAGCCCATTTCATTAATGAATCCGCTTTGTTCGCCTCCCAACAAATCTCCTGCACCACGAATCTCCAAATCCTTCATAGCAATCTGAAAACCACTTCCCAAATCTGAAAACTGCTCAATTGCTTCCAGTCTCTTTCTCGCATCAGAAGTCACCATATCCATAGGCGGTGTAATCAAATAACAGAAAGCTTTTCTGTTGCTACGTCCTACTCGACCTCTCATCTGGTGAAGATCTGCCATCCCAAAACGTTGTGCATCATTGATAAACATTGTATTCGCATTCGGAACGTCTACTCCACTTTCCACAATGGTTGTTGCAACCAAAACGTCATATTTTCCTTCCATAAAGTCAAGAACGTTTCTTTCAAGCTGTTTCCCTTCCATTTGTCCGTGACCGGTAATCACTCTTGCATCGGGAACCAATCTTTGAATCAATCCTGCAATATCTTTCAGATTTTCAACTCTGTTGTTGATAAAATAAACCTGTCCGTCACGCTGCAATTCATAAGAAACTGCATCACGAATAATTTCTTCACTAAAACCAACCATATGAGTTTCCACGGGTTGTCTGTTTGGTGGAGGAGTTTTGATAACCGACAAATCTCTCGCAGCCATCAAAGAAAACTGTAAAGTTCTCGGGATCGGCGTTGCAGTCAAAGTCAGGGTATCTATATTTGATTTTAATGTTTTTAATTTATCTTTTACCGAAACACCGAATTTATGTTCTTCATCAATAATTAATAAGCCCAGATCTTTAAATTTCACTTTTTCTGAAGCCAACTGATGCGTTCCAATAACGATGTCAACTTTTCCGTCTTTTAAACCTGCTATGGTTTCAGATTTTTGTTTTGCGGTTCTGAATCGGTTTAAATAAGAAATAGTCACCGGAAAATCTTTGAGTCTTTCTTTAAAACTTCGGTAATGCTGAAATGCCAAAATCGTCGTAGGAACCAGAATAGCAACCTGTTTTCCGTCAGTCGCCGCTTTGAAAGCAGCACGAATTGCCACTTCCGTTTTCCCGAAACCTACATCACCACAAACCAGACGATCCATCACAGTATCGGCCTCCATGTCATTTTTCACATCGATGGTTGCTTTTTCCTGATCCGGAGTATCTTCATAGATAAAACTTGCTTCCAGCTCATTCTGAAGGTAAGAATCCGGAGTGTAAGCAAAACCTTTAGCGGTTTTTCTTTCGGCATATAATTTAATCAAATCAAAAGCGATCTCTTTTACTTTAGCTTTTGTTTTTTGTTTCAAAGATTTCCACGCGGGTGAACCAAGTTTGCTTAAAACCACTTCTTTTCCGTCGGGACCATTGTATTTAGAAATCTTATGTAGTGAGTGAATACTTACATATAATAAGTCTCCATTTTTATAAGTCAGTTTAAAACATTCCTGAATTTTGCCGTCATTATTCACTTTTACCAATCCCATGAATTTTCCGATTCCGTGGTCGATGTGAGCGATATAATCTCCTACTTTTAAAGACATTAAATCTTTCAAAGTCAATTGTTCAGATTTGGCAAACGTATTTTTGGCTTTATATCTTTGGTATCGGTCAAAAATCTGATGGTCTGTATATACTAAAAGTTGATGATCAGTATCTACAAAACCTTCATGCAGCTCAGATTTAAAACTTTTGAATGAAATCTTTGAAGAGCCATTCTGTGAAAAATTGATATCTTCAAAAATAGACTCTAATCGTTCTTTCTGTTTATCTGTCGAAAAAGAAATCCAGGTATCAAAACCTTGTTCTTGCTTTTCTTCTAAATCTTCAATTAATAATTCAAAATTTTTATGAAAAGAAGGTTGTTGCGTTTGATTGAGTTGGAGTGTCTCAAAGTTGGAAAGTTCGAGAGCCTGAGAACTGAAATCTATGGTTTTGAATTTTTTATAATCAAATAAAAACTCTTCATCTGAAATAAACAGTTCCTGCGGCGTTCTGTGCGAAATATCTTTGCTTAAAGTGCCATACTTTTCTAGAGATTTCTCATAAAAGCTTTTTATTTTATTTAAACCTACAATTGCATTTTTAGAAACGACAAAACTGTCTTTTGGCAAAAGTTCCAACAAAGAAACACGACTCCCCGATATGGAATAATTCATATTCGAAACCAATTGAAAATCTTTTACTTTATCTACAGAAAGCTGAGTTTCGATATCGAAAGTTTTAATATTCTCAACCTCATTTCCAAAGAAGGTAATTCGGTAAGGTTTCTCGTTAGAATATGAAAATACATCCACAATACCTCCACGTACAGAAAATTCTCCCGGCTCAGAAACAAAATCGGTCTGCTGAAACTGATAATGCGAAAGAAGCTCATCCACAAAATCAAAATCAAGCTGGTCGCCAACTTTGATGTGATGAGAAATTGCCTTAAAATCTTCTTTCCTCAAAACCTTTTCAGACAAAGCGCCCATATAAGCAACAATGATCTTCGGAGATTTTTCAGAATTTATTTTATTTAAAACATCCGTCCGTAATACAAGATTGGCATTCTGAGTTTTCTCAACCTGATAAGGCTCAAGATGCGTTGCCGGAAAGTATAAAACTTTTTCCTTTCCCAGCAAATCTTCCATTTCAGTATTGATATATAAGGCTTCTTCTTTATCATCTACAAGATAAAGGATCGTCTTTTTTTGGGTAAGAAAAAGTTCGGCGATAAAAATAGAAACCGAAGAACCCGCACTTCCTTTTACAGAAAGATGTTGATGATTTTCAAACTGTACAAAAATTTCTTTTCCAAATTCCTTTTTCAGAAGATCAGGAAGAAAGCTTTCTTTTATGGTTTTTAATTGCATAAAAATAATATAGATATAAACGACAAAAGCGATTTCGGGAGAATTCCGAAACCGTTTTAGCATTACAAAGATAATGCTAATTTTTTCTTTAAACTAAATTGAAATATCACCATCAGAAAACATCAATGATAAACGATTATAAATCACAATTTTTCATTAAAAAACTAAAAAATTAGTTAAAAACAATTCATTTTTAGTCCTGCGGCACAATGTTTGAAAAGTCTTTTCCCATAAACCGAAATATTAAATATTATGAAAAATGTAATCAAAATTTTAGGCGTTTTTATGCTGGTCATGTTCACGGCAGTGTCGTTCACTTCTTGTAGCGATGACGACGATCCGGCAAACAACGATTTCTTCGCAGGAACGTACAAGGGAAATATCTCTTACAATGACGGATCTACTACAAACTCTACTGATAACGGGAGTGTATTTGTAACGAAAATTGCAAGTGGAACAAAGTATAATTTTGCTTTCTCAAACAGTATTCCGGATTTGAACGGAGTAGAATTTGAACAGCAAGGTGATAACACTTTGGTAAGTGTAGGGTCTAGCGCAACATCTTACATTAGAATCGACAATAATGATTTGAAGATTTTATATGCAAAGGATGGAAAAATCTGGACAGCCAACTGTACAAGATAACAGACTATTCATATATATCCGAAACCTGTTTCTCTTTTAGGGAAGCAGGTTTTTTTTGGAGTTTAAACATGTTTAATATTTTTTTAATCTGTGATAAACTTTAGTTAAGTCCTCAAAAACTGATTTTTCTATTAAGATTTTGCATAAATTTACTTAAACAAAAACAATAAATTTCTACGAATGAAAAAATTTCTTACAGCAATGTCAATCGTTTTAGGATTAGGACTTGCAAATGCTCAACAAGCTGTTCCGGCTACAAAATCTACTGTAAAGCAAACCACTAAAACAGTAAAAGCCCCCGCCAAACCAGAAGCTGCAAAACCTGCAGTAAAACTAAAAAAAGATGGAACTCCTGACAAAAGATTTAAAGAAAGTCAAAAATTGAAAAAAGACGGAACGCCTGATAAAAGGTACAAAGCAAACAAATAATCAACATTAAAAAATGTTGTCTTTTCATAATCAAATTTCGAAGAACCGATGAATTTTATTCATCGGTTTTTTTATGATTAATTGTTCGAGTAATATTTAAAATTTAATCTCTTGCGGATTTAGCTGATTACGCAGATTTTATTTCACCTAACAACCTGATTAATCAGCTCAATCTGCGAGAGATTTAGACATAATTTGAAAATACAATTCTTACTTAATAAAATAAATTATGATTCAGAAATTCATTATTTAACTTCAAAATATTTGATACAATTCTATACTTATTTATAAATTTGAACCATGTTAAACTTCTTCAAGAAAAATGCGGCACTTATCTGGGCAAACAAACATGTGCAGAAAGCAAATGATTTTAAGCAAAATGCAGAAAAATATCAGGAGAAACTGCTTTTGTCACTGGTGAAAACCGCCGAGAAAACACTTTTTGGAAGAGAACATCGGTTTGAAGATATTAAATCTGTTGAAGATTTTCAGAAAAACGTACAAATCGCAGACTATGAAGATCTAAAACCTTACATCGAAAAAGTAAAAAAAGACCAACGTAATATTCTCTGGACAGAAACTCCTGAATATTTTGCTAAAACTTCCGGAACTACTTCGGGATCGAAATATATTCCGATTTCAAAGGAGGGAATGCCGTATCAGGTTGCGGGAGCTCAAAGTGCATTGTTTCATTATATTTCAAAAAAAGGCAATGCCGATTTCGTGAACGGGAAAATGATTTTCCTACAGGGAAGTCCGGAATTGGAAGAAGTTTTTGGCATCAAAACCGGCAGACTTTCCGGAATTGTTGCGCATCACATTCCAAATTATCTCCAAAAAAACCGTTTGCCAAGCTGGGAAACAAATTTAATCGAAGACTGGGAAGCAAAAGTTGATAAAATAGTGGAAGAAACGGAAAAGGAAAATATGACTTTAATTTCCGGAATTCCACCTTGGCTCATTATGTATTTTGAAAAATTAATTGAGAAAAACGGGAAGAAAATCAACCAGCTTTTCCCCAATTTACAATTGATTGTTACGGGCGGCGTGAATTATGAACCGTACCGTGAAAAAATGGAAGAACTTTTGGGTGGAAAAGTTGACATTGTACAGACATTTCCTGCCTCAGAAGGTTTTTTTGCTTTTCAGGATGATTACACAAAAGAAGGACTTTTACTTTTGACCAATCACGGGATTTTTTATGAATTTATCCCGCTTGAGCAATTTGGAAAACCCAATGCGCAAAGACTGACTTTAAAGGAGATTGAGCTTAATAAAGATTACGCTTTGATTTTGACTACAAACTCAGGATTGTGGGCTTATTCCATTGGTGATGTTGTGAGATTTATTGATAAAAATCCGCACAGAATTTTGGTAAGCGGAAGAACCAAACATTTTACTTCAGCTTTTGGCGAGCATGTGATCGCATTTGAAGTGGAAGAAGCGATGAAAGCAACAGTTGAGAAATTTTCTGCTCAAATCACAGAATTTCATCTTGCTCCGGAGGTAAATCCCGCAGAAGGATTGCCGTACCACGAATGGTTTATTGAATTTGAAAAAGAGCCGGAAAATTTAGACTTATTTAAAAATGAACTGGATGATCAGCTGAGAAAACGAAATACTTATTACGATGATTTGATCTCGGGAAATATTCTTCAAAAATTAAAAATCAGCAGACTTTCAAGAAATGCTTTTCAGGAATATGCGAAATCCGAAGGTAAACTGGGCGGTCAAAATAAAATACCAAGATTGGCAAATGACAGAAAGATTGCTGATATTTTGTCAAAGCATGTCATTTAGTTTTCAGTTTACAGAAATATGTATATTTAGAAAAACTTTTTTATGAGATTTTTAGTCACATTTTTCATTATCTTTTGTTTTACGTCATGTTTTTCAACTCAATATAATGCAGAAGAAAACAAAGGGAATTTCGATAAAGTTCGTGCAGGAAATAAGTATACGATTTTTGATAAAGATAATAAGAAGGTTTCTTTTACGGTAACATCGGTAGAGAAAGACAGCATTAGAGGAAGCAACAAAAACACTTCTGTTGCCATCGCAAAAAATGACATTAAAAACATCCGAAAAAATAACACTGCAGGAACTGTTTTAATTGTAGGTGGTGCTGTTGCGGGAGTTACAATTGCTACTGTGGCTCTAATTAATTTGATAAAAGTTGATTCAGACAATTCTTCACTCGACGACTACAAGTATCAATTAGATTAATGAAATACGAATAGAGTTTAAAAAAAAGAATAGAATATCTTGCCATTAAATAAAATTCGTAGTAAAAACTATTGATTTTTAAAAAATTAAGCACATTTTTTGGATTCTGAAAACATATATTCAAAAAAATTGATAAATTTGGAAAACTAAAATTTAATAATGAAAGCATCTGTACTTTTAAAAACATCTTTACTAACGGGTTTATTTGTCATCTCATCTTGTGCTACCACAAAGTACAGCGAAAATATTTCAACAAATAATTATTCTAATCTTGAAGCAGGAAAAATATATGTTGTAACGCCAAGAGACGGATCAAAAAAACAAACGATACTTTTCAGAAATATCAGTGGTGACAACATTATCGGTACTGCTGGTAAAAAAGACAGTGCAGAAGTGGTAATCCCTAAAGCAAATATTGCATCTGTAAAAGACAGATCAAAATCGAGAGTTGTTGGCGGAGCTGCTTTGATCGGAGCTGCAGGAGTTGCTGCAATCGTGCTCAGTTCTTCTAGAGCAGACTAAAATAGATTTTATCTTTCGGGAGAAATAATCAAATTCTTTTGAAAAGACCTTATACAAATAGCCCTGAATGAATATTTAGGGCTATTTTTGCGGAATGATTTCTCTTAGCCCGCTCAAAACTTTAGAAAATATAGAATTCAGAAATCTTCTTACGGGTAGATTTTTTATCGTATTAGCATTCAGAATGCTTGCAACATTACTCGGTTGGTGGGTGTATCAATTAACAAAAGATCCTTTTTCTATTGGTCTGATCGGACTTTCGGAGGTAATTCCTGCAGTAAGCTGTGCTTTGTATGCGGGTCACGTTATTGACATGAACGAGAAAAAGAAATTGCTGCTTATCTGCACTTATCTTTATGTTTTTTTGATCGGATTGCTGTTGGTTCCAGCATTTTTCAATGTAGAACTTCATTTTTCAGGACACGAAATCACGTATTATATTTACGGTGTTATTTTTTTCACCGGAATTGTGAGGGCTTTTATTGGCCCAATTGTTCCTTCGATGATTCCCAAAATCGTCCAGAAAGTGAATCTTCCAAGCGCAATTACATTAAATCAGGGTACATTTTTAATTTCTTCTGTTTGCGGACATGCGGCAGGAGGTTTTTTGATTGGTTTAGTTGGCGTAAAATGGACCTTAGTTGTTATAATTTCATTAATATCAATAGCTTCAATCTTTTTCTGGCAACTGAATAAACAGTTTTCAGGATACAAAAAAGAAGAAATAAAAGTTCTGGAAAGTATGCGGGAAGGAATTTCTTATATTTTTAAAACAAAAGAAATCCTCGGAGCACTTTGTTTAGATATGTTTGCCGTACTTTTTGGCGGTGCAGTCGCTATGATTCCGGTTTTTGCAACAGATATTTTGAAATCTGGTGCTGAAGGTTTTGGCTTGTTGAATGCCGCTTCAGATATCGGTTCGATGATCATCATCACCACTCTATCTATTATTCCTTTAAGAAAAAACCAAGGTAAAGTTTTGCTTTTTGTGGTTGCCGGATTCGGGCTATGCATTATTGGTTTCGGACTGTCGCATTACTATTGGCTATCATTCATGTTCTTGGTTTTAAGCGGAATGCTCGATGGAATTTCGGTTGTCATTCGTGGAACGATTGTTCAGTTGAAAACTCCGGATCACATAAGAGGAAGAGTTTTAAGCGTCAATTCGATTTTTATTATGTCTAGTAACGAGATGGGACAATTCGAAAGCGGATTAGCAGCAAAATTACTGGGGGTTGTACGTTCGGTAGTATTCGGAGGAAGCATGACTTTGCTGATTGCGTTGATTGTAGGAACGACTAATCATAAATTAAGAAAAATGCAATATTAAGACATAAACAACGTTGTATTTAAATATCTTGCAATGCCTTAATATAAGGTTAATATTTTTATTATATTTGTATTAAAAATTTTTCAATAATGAAAAAAACTCTACTCATTTTTTTATTGATACTTTCTCAAGTATTTTCTGCACAGTCAGATTGCCCCACAGCGATTACCGTATGTGGAAACTCAGGAATATCATATACCCCAACAGGACCCGGTCTTATTTTGGAGGATTTGCAAGGATGCTTAGTAAGTGACGAGCACTTTTCAGTTTGGTATACATTCAGCATTGCAACTGCGGGAACATTGACTTTTACAATAGATCCGAATGTATTTGCAGACGATTATGACTTTGCTGTATATGGTCCCAATAAAACTTGTGGAACACTGGGAGCTCCTATCAGATGTAACTTTTCGGGAGCAGATGGTCCCACTGGTTTAAATTTAGCAACAGTACACCCCGCAGTAAATAATCAGTGGAGTGGTTTT
>Ga0302215_10002640_pt1 | contig 12286 bp, 12 predicted proteins | sample II_Fen_N3_1_FD_194580 | JGI IMG/M metagenome (GOLD analysis project Ga0302215, IMG submission 194580) | Peat permafrost microbial communities from Stordalen Mire near Abisko, Sweden - II_Fen_N3_1 | ecosystem: Environmental > Terrestrial > Soil > Wetlands > Permafrost | place: Sweden: Abisko... | reverse complement strand
AAAGCTGTTGTGATTAGATGCAAATAAAATAAGTAAATGCATTTCTTTTTTTGTAAGTTTAGTTGTCTCACCTTTAAGAGTAAGCAGTCTTTTCTGAACATCAACTTCAAAACCGCCTATTGTATAAAAAGGCACCTGCAGTAGCTTGTAAAGCACATCATCGTCTTCGACTAACGGGCTTTTTTCATTTTCATTTTCCATTTTCGTAATTTTTTTTGAGTTTGTATAGTGATAGTGATAGTGAATTTAGTGTCTGCATAATTTATTCTAAGGTTAAATCATTGTTTCATTGATTGATAGAACCAGAAAAAATTACAATTTAATAGTTGATGTATTATGTGTCCTGAGAAATTTCCGGATAATACTATCGTGTTTATATTTATTTATTTAATATTTGTGCCAAAGATATATATTATTTTATTTTATACCACCTTTTTGATCAAATATTTATTAACAACCAATTGTTTTAATGAAAATATTTATTTCAATAGCTGATTCTAAAAAAAAAGAAAGTATTTTAAATATTTTGTTGGCAAATCAGTTTTTTATTATTCTTAAAAATAAAGGAAGTATTTCTTTATTTCAAAATTAATTATGTTTTAATAACCGTTTATTTGAATCTTTGATCCACTATTTTCAATAAAATTAAGTAAGTCTGCCTCATTTATCATTGAAAGATGGTATTTTTGTATATAATTCAATAATCGTGATGCAAATATAAAAAAAAATATTTACATTGTTAAGCATTTTCTAATATTATTTTTAATGAAATTTTGAATAAATTGTGAATAGTAAGAAATAAGGGGAAAATATGCTGAAATATTTATTTTTTTGATTTTAAAAGATCGATTTGTAGTCTTTAATAATAATAAAATAAAAAAAACGATGCGACAAATGAACTTGAAGCTATTTGAAGTGTTTTTTTAATATAATATTAAACCTTTAATTAAAATAAGTTATGAAACACACTATTTTAGGTGCAGGAGGTTCAATTGGGAATGCCCTGACAAACGAATTACTAAAATCTAAAGAAAGCGTTCGTCTTGTTTCACGTAGTAATTTTTCAATTACCGGTGCCGAATCATTTAAGGCAGATCTTACCTCATATGATGAAACGTTTAATAGTGTAAAAGGATCTGATATTGTTTATTTATTGGCAGGATTACCTTATAACAGTAAAGTGTGGAGTGAATATTGGCCTAAAATAATGAGAAACGTTATTGATGCCTGTAAAAGCTGTGGTGCAAAATTGATTTTCTTCGACAATGTATACATGTACGGGTTGGTAGATGGTAAAATGACAGAAGATACGCCTTATTTTCCTTGCAGTGAAAAAGGAGAAATCCGGGCTACTGTAGCAAATCTGCTGAATAATGAAATGAAACATAATAATTTGCAGGCCATTATAGCCAGATCGGCTGATTTTTACGGACCTTATTCTTCGAATTCAAGTGTTTTGTATTTTTTAGCGATTGAAAAGATGATGAAAAGTAAGAAAGCACAATGGTTGGTGAATGATACTAAATTACACTCGTTTACGTATACCTTGGATTGTGCGAAAGCTTTGAACCTTTTATGGAACAAAAATGAATGTTATCAGCAAGTGTGGCACATGCCTACGTATAGTCCGGCAATTACAGGAAATGAGTTTATTCATTTAATAGCTAAAGAACTTGGAGTGGAACCAGATTATATGATTTTAAAAAAATGGATGTTGAGAATGGCCGGATTATTTAATAAAACAATATTTGAATCATTGGAAATGTTGTATCAAAGTGAAAATGATTATCAGTTTGATTCAACAAAATTTAATGCATACTTTAATTACAAGCCTGTTTCTTACCAGGCTGGAATTCATGAAACCATAGAATTTTACAAGAAAAATAAAGGATAAATCATTCTTACTGAATGATTGAGTTAAAAATAGGTTTATAATAAATTATGTTCAAAATATTCAATAATATAGATCGCAAGGGGTATAGACCCAGATATGGTGGATTAGACATTTTAAAATTTATTGGTCCCGGGTTGCTGGTAACAGTTGGTTTTATAGATCCCGGAAACTGGGCATCGAATCTGGCTGCAGGTGCACAGTTTGGTTATTCATTATTATGGATGGTAACATTATCTACCATTATGTTGATTTTCCTTCAGCATAATGTGGCACATTTGGGTATTGCTACCGGATTATGTCTGTCAGAGGCTGCAACAATATACCTGAAGCCGGTTTATTCTAAATTTCTGCTTTTATCAGCAATGTTAGCATCTGTTTCAACTTCATTGGCTGAAATACTGGGAGGAGCCATTGCCCTCAATATGCTGTTCAAAATTCCTATCCCTGCAGGTGCATTCATGGTTACACTTTTTGTAATGATCATGCTCTATACCAATTCATACAAAATCATTGAAAAATGGATTATTGCATTTGTTTCGGTAATCGGACTCTCATTTTTGTACGAGTTATCTTTGGTTGATATTAATTGGAACAGTGCTGTTACCGGTTGGGTGACGCCATCTTTTCCTCAGGGCTCCATGTTGATTATAATGAGTGTCTTAGGAGCGGTAGTGATGCCACATAACCTGTTTCTTCATTCAGAAATTATCCAGAGCCGACAATGGAACAGAAAAGATGAAAAAATCATAAAAAAACAATTGCGGTTTGAATTTTCCGATACATTAGTGTCTATGATTATCGGCTGGGCCATAAATAGTGCCATGATTTTACTTGCAGCAGCTACATTTTTTAAAACCAAGACTCCCGTATCTGAACTTCAACAAGCCAAAGAATTGTTAGCACCGTTACTTGGTATCCATGCTTCAATTGTATTTGCAGTAGCACTGTTGTTTGCCGGAGTTGCGTCCACCATTACTTCCGGTATGGCTGCAGGATCAATATTTGCAGGTATGTACAAGGAACCTTACGACATTAAAGATAATCATACCCGATTGGGAATTGCCATTTCATTAATCATTGCTTTTATCATAATATTGCTCATCTCAAATCCTTTTCAGGGATTGTTGATATCACAGATGGTTTTAAGCATACAATTGCCTTTCACTATTTTTTTTCAAGTGTATTTAACTTCATCAGAAAAAGTGATGGGTAAGTATAAAAATTCAAGATTATCAATGATTTTGCTGAATATGTTAGGAGTCATCGTAACAATACTCAACATTGCACTGTTCATCAGTTTGTTTTAAAAGAATAATAAAAAACCGAAATAAAAAATAGGCAACAATAATAATTTGTTACATTTGTTGAAATATAAAAATTATAAATACAGTTGAAGATAAACATATGCACATTATAAGTAAAGAATTCTATTTTTCGGCAAGCCATCAATTGAATGGTCTGATTACGGATCATCCCTGTGGACGTATCCACGGACATAATTACACATTGAAGGTCTTTTTGAAGGGTGAACTCAATAAAGAAGGTTTCGTGACGGATTATAGTGATCTGAAATCAATTTCGGAGTGGGTGGACCAGACACTGGATCATAAACATTTAAATGAAGTATTCAATTTCCAAACTTCGGTTGAGAATATGAGTAAATATATTTACGACTTATTTAAACCTCAATTTCCACAGTTATTTGCTGTCGAAATGAGTGAAACTCCTAAAACCAATTGTCGCTATGAAGAATAATTCTTCAGAAGACATACTCAATGTAGTTGAAATTTTTAAATCGATTCAGGGTGAAGGTGCAAATACAGGAAAAGCAGCTGTTTTCGTGCGGTTGGCGGGCTGCAACCTATCGTGTTGGTATTGTGATACTGATTGGAGCACCGGTACTAAAATGAAAGTGTCAGAAGTAATGGAAGCAGTACGAAAACTTTCAAATACAGATGCCTATCCTGATAATTTATTGATTTGGACCGGAGGAGAACCTACCTTGCAGCTAACAGACGGAATACTGGATTTATTTCAGGATTATTATAATTGTATTGAAACGAATGGTACGAATCCTGTTCCTTCGAAAATATCATATATTTCGTGCAGTCCTAAAGTAAGCCCTGATGTATTGCGGAAGAATTTCACTCATGTTAATGAGTTTCGATATCCATTTGAAGTTAATGGAAATTTACCGGATATTTCCGAATTACCCTTAGCAGATAATTATTTTATTAGTCCTGTTTTTTTGGGTGAAGAGAAGAAACGCTTTCTTAAAATTGATGAGAATATACTCTATGCAGTAGACTTTATAAAAAACAATCCAAAATGGAGACTCTCACTTCAGCTTCACAAACTGTTGAATATCCCTTAACTGAATGTATTGAAAAGCGGTTTCCACAAATGACTTTACTTTTTCCACCGTTTCAACTCTGAATAAAGCCTTTGAACCGGCAATCCCATTACATTGAAGTAAGAACCTTCGATATATTCAACTCCAATATAACCGATCCATTCCTGTACACCATAAGCTCCTGCTTTGTCGTAAGGTTCAAAGTTTTGAAGATAATACTCAATTTCTTCCGGAGCTAGTCTGGCAAAACGTACTTCCGAAATCACATGAAACGTTCTGCGTTTAAGTAAGGTACAAATACAAACTCCTGTAATCACCTGATGCGTTTTACCAGACAAAGATTTAAGCATTCGGGTTGCATCCTCTTTATCAGTGGGTTTCCCAAAGACACAGCCTTCATGCCACACAATGGTATCGGCTGTAATGAGCAATGTTTTATCATCCATTCTGTCAGTATAGGCATTCGCCTTTTTCTCCGCCAGATACATTGGGATATCTACTCCAACCAATTGAGATGGATAACTTTCTTCGACATCAATTTCCTGAACTTCAAAGGGGATGTTAAGACCCGTTAAAAGCTCCTGACGACGTGGTGATTGCGAAGCTAGGATTATATTGTAATTATTCAGGTGTTCAAGCATTTTTTAAATTATAATGTAGTTAATTTATTTCAAAACAAAAATATTAAACAAGCTGATTCCAAATGTTTTTGCTTGTAAATAATAAAAAACGAAGCTGTACAATACACCTATGAACATAATAACTTTGGATAAGTTCGATGCCTGATGGAAATCGGTCTTAACAATGGCTTTGTAAATCAAATAACACAGAGCAATGAAAGGCAGGATTATTCCAAATAGAATATATCTTAGAGTCAATGTACCATCGAAATGTATAAAATAAAAGTTTGCAAGTAATAAGAGAATGACTGTTAATGCAGTCAGGCAATATAAAAACAGTTTTGTTTTCTTTATTCCCCACTTAATAGGTAGTGTGCGGCATTCCATTTCACGGTCACCTTTTTCATCTTCTACATCTTTTATAATTTCCCGGATCAGGGTTAACAGAAACGAAAAAAGTGCAAAACCACCTATCCAGGCATAAAAGTGGGTTGGAATGGGTGTCTCAAATACCAGGCTGCCATATTCCTTTTGAAGAAAAGCTAACTGGGCAATTCCAACTATCAGGATTGTTATTGCCGATATAAATGCAATTACCAGGTTCCCTATTAAAAATTGTCGTTTATAGCTTGCTGAATAGAACCAGAGTAATCCGGGAATAACAATGAAGATAAAAGCAAGAGTAAAACTACGTGCAAAAAAAGCAAGTAATAATCCACACACGACTCCGGATCCGGTGAGAATCTGATGTAACAGCATTGCCTTGTGACGGGATATTTCATTCCCGACAATCTGCTTATCAGGTTTATTGATAAAATCAATTTTTACATCAAAATAGTCGTTGATTACATATCCACCTGCTGCAATTAAAACAGTTGCAGTTATCAATAAAAACAACATGGTAGTATCCATTGTTGCATCAAATCCGAAAGTCTGCAATATGGGGACCAGAACAACCTGTCGCATTACAAATTGGGCAAATGCAATAAAAATCAGGTTTTTATATCGGATAAGTTTTAAATATATTGTCATAAATTTTAATTGTTCTAAAAAAATTTATTTATCAATCAATCGGTAAATCTATACATTTTCAGAGTTTTCTGTGTCTCTTATTAATGTTTTTAGTCATAAGTTTATAAATCTTTTTAAACTCAGGGTGTTTATCCAGCAATTTTAAATGCTTTGATATCGTTATCTCATCCATTCGTACTGCCGGACCGGTTTGAGCCTCGTACGGATTCATGTTTTGGATTTTCCCGGCGGTTTCAGCTATTAAAGGTTGAATCATTTCAAACAAAAATCCTGAATCTTCCAGAATCACTGAAGCAACATCATACATGTAATTAGTGAAATTACAGGCAAAGACAGCTGCTAAATGAAGTTTTTTCCGGTGCTCCGAATCAATTAAAAATGTTTTCTGTGTTAATAAATTTGCTATTTCAAGTAATCGTTGTTGCACTTCGAAATTACTTGCTTCTATACAAACAGGGATTTGACTGAAATCGACCGGCTTATTTTTAGAAAATGTTTGGAGAGGGTAAAATACACCGTATTTTGAAGTATATCCTTCAAATTCATACATTGGAATACAACCGGCAGTATGAACCTGAATGCCTTCCGGCATTACTATTTTCTTTAAGATACTTTTAAAAGCACTATCTGTCAATGCATAGAAATATATATCAGCTTCCATATATATTTCCGAAATATCCGTGATGAATGCTGTATTCAGCTTTTTAGCTAACGTTTCGGCATTTGAAATATTCCGGCTGTATACCTGGCTAATGGTACACCCTTTAGCCTGTAAAGCTAATCCTAATTGCGTGGCTACACTGCCTGAACCTATTAAAACAACTTTCATTTATTCAGATTAATGTAAGAATGTCAGTGCGGTAAATGCAGACATTGCTTGATTTATTTTTTTTTCACCCCAATTACCATGATCCCTCCGGCGATGATGAGCAATACCGGCCAGATAAAATCTGATATGTGTCTTGTTAGCACTATGATATCGGATAACCTGAATAACAGACCGACAACAACAAGCACAATTCCTATATTTTTATTCGAATGAAAAAGTAAGAAAATTAAACCAATAATAAGCGGATAGTTTTTAAAATCGAAAATGTAAGGTGCAATTCCCGGGGGTAATACCTGAAGTTGCCTGGTTAGAAATAAGCATCCAAAAACAAGCAAGGTGACCCCCCATGCTAATCGATTGTCTTTTTTGTTAGGCATATGATCTTATTTTAATTGGTTAAATCTAAAATATCTCAAAATGGATTTTATCAATGGCAAGTTTTTCTGTATCGAAAGGTTTTCTTTCCTCATCCGGATACCCAATAGAAAGTATGCACAGCACACTGTACTGATCGGGGATATTCAACAATTCAAGGATATATTGTTCAGCAGTTTTACCTTCGGTATTTTCACGACCGTAAACCTGAATCCAACAACTCCCCAGACCTAAATCCTGTGCCTGTAATTGCATGATGATGGCAGCAATGGAAGCATCTTCCATCCAGACATCACTTTTAGTCTTATCGGCAATTATTACAATCGCTAACGGAGAATCAACCAGCATTTGAGAACCATGAGGACGGCATTCTGAAAGCTTCAAAAGTGTTGGTTTGTTTTCGACCACAATAAATTCCCACGGATTGCTTCTTTTTGAAGCAGGAGCCATTAAAGCTGCCTGAGTAATTTTATTTATCTTATCCTTTTCAACAGCTTTTGGTAAATAATTACGAATGCTTCGGCGGGTTTTTAAAAGTTCGAATAATGACTCCATATGATGTTACCTGATTGAATTTAAAGTTTAGCTTGTTTCTCAACCAGATAAGTAATTATACAAGTTGGTTTTAAAAGATTTCTAATCCTGCTGAATGGAATTGATACTTCGGTTTGCCCGATGTAATAAGGTGCAATTTCATACGGATTAAAAACATAGTTAATGCTTTCATCGGTGATATAAAAATTCCCGTTTGGTTTAATAGCTTCGGTCCAAAAATCTGTATCTTCTAAACTTATAATCGGTTCAGTATCCTTTTCGTCTTTCACTTCTTTGCTTTCTTCAACAATTCTTTTTTTGATGATCTCAGCAAGTGCCGCCTGAAAATTTGGTTTAAACAGGTCGTTTTCAGTAATAAGTTTACCGGTCTTCAGATCGAAATTGTAATAATTTCTGGTTTCCAGACCGTGAGCTCCACCCATATAAACATATCGTTCAATCCCATAAACGTATATTTTTTTATCACTCAACAGGCCAAACCCGGATACTACGTGTTCATTATTAAAGCTGTACCTGTTGGCACTATCCTTTACAGAGAGCAATGGCTTGTTATTTTCGGTATAGTCGGTTACCAGATCTTTTGCAAACAGAAGAACAATTGAATCGTTTGAATAAGAAGTGTATTCTTTACCAAATAAATTTGAAATAATAGTACCCCGGATTGATTTTAATATGTCTTTGTTGGTAAAAGCTGATGGAATTTCAACTTCGATGTCGACACTTAATGCTCCTTTGGTAGTATCCTTTGCTAAAAAGTACTTTCTTACAAAGTCTTTCTCTTCCGTTTTAATCGTTTTTTGAGTACATGAATAAAACAGAATTGGGGCTAAGATGGTAAACAAGAATAGAATACTTTGCTTTTTCATAATTAAATGCATTTTATATTTTTCGGTGCAAATTTACTATATTTAAAACGGATTATATCTAAAATATCTCAAATAATTTAGCGGATGTTATAAAAACAACTTTTCTTTAGTAGTTATATTGAAAATGCGGTATCCATAGCGTGTTTCGCGTACCATATTCTGCGTTTTTTGTGTTAGATAAACACGAAAAGATGAATCCGTTTAATAGCCAGAAGAATCGCGATGTATTATATGTAACGATTTGAGGAATATGAGGGTTTTAGACGAAAGATTATTTATCAGATTCCAACTAAAATAATTAAAGAAAATGATTATCCGCAAAGACGCCTAATTAAAAAAAAACGTGTCACGGAATATAATTCATTATTTCCATATTCAGACTTCTATTCCATTTGGATTCTAGTTCTTAAAAGTAAAGCTTATAATTCATTTTGTCATTATTCTTCAATTGGTTTTGGAACGTTTTAGGATTGGTTTAGGATTGGTTTTGGTTGTGATAGTTCATTCATTTGTTTTCTGCATATATGCCATATACCTTTATAGATATATGGCATATATAGTGAGAATAAAAGGATGTTAAGTGACTGATATATCGGAATAGCAACGGAACCAAAACCAATCCAAAACCAAATCAAAACCATTCAGTAACTGATAAGTATTCGAAATACAAATATAAAAGAAAAATTATTAATCCGCTTTTTTTTCTGTATTAATTCCGGTAGTCCGACATTAAATGGCATAAATAATTTTTTGATGGTTTAGGAACTTTTGCGGATAATCATATTAAAAAATGATAATTTAACCTTCAAAATAGAAAGATATCATGAGATAATTTGAAATTTCGTTATATCGTTTTAATATTGCATCAACAAAAGTATAAATTGGTAAAATCGGATTTTAAAAAAGTATTTAATTGTAGATTTTTAATAATTCCGTATTTTAAATTCAACTATTTATCAGCAAAGACTCCAAATCAAAAAGACTTTATAACTGAATAAAATTGATTCTTTTTATATTAAGACTTTTACTACTTTTGGATTCAAATTTGTAGGAGTATATCTTAGAGCCCATTTTGTTATCATTCAGAATCAGGTATAAATTCTATATACAAAAATAAAAAGATAATTTAATGATCCGATATTTGTCTAAATGAAACCGGTGATCAAATCTAAAATAACAAAATTATTTTTATAGATGATCAGGAGCTTTTACAGCCGATCAGAAAGATATAAATAAAACAGCATGAAAAACATTGAAAATAAATTACTGGAACGTAATATAAAGCCTACTGCCATGCGGGAACTGGTTTTAAAAGTATTGCTCGAACAGAAAGTGGCTGTCAGCCTGTCCGATCTGGAGAGTAAATTTGATAAGGTTGATAAGGTTACGATCTATCGTACACTTAAAACATTTGAAGAAAACAAACTCATTCACAGCATTGATGATGGAACGGGTTCGGTGAAATATGCTTTATGCAAAGAATCCTGTCGTTGTCTTCCGGAAGAATTACATGTCCACTTTTTATGTACTGTTTGCAATCAAACCTATTGCCTGAATGAAATTCCGGTCCCACTGATACATCTGCCTGTCAGTTTTTCTCTCGAAAGTGTGAACATGGTAATCAAAGGAATTTGTGCAAATTGCAATGAATAACACTTTTGCAATTAGGTTGCATGGACTTTTTCAGTATCTTTGCCGTTAAATAAACGAAATGAAAGTATTTGCCTTCATATTGTCTCTTTATATTCTGATACTCGTCGCCATCCCATGCGTTGATGTACCACCCAATCATGCATTGCAAAAAAACGAGTTGTCGCAAAACGCAAACAGCCATCATCATAATGATTCAGACACTTGTTCTCCTTTCTGTGTTTGCAGTTGTTGTGTTTCGCCCATCTCTCATCTTATCTACAGAGTAAGTTTTACGTGTTATTCATCAACCCGGATACAGTTTAATACATACACTTCTTTTTTTACTTCCTACAACACCGCATCGATCTGGCAACCGCCAAAATTAATCTGAAATTTATTCATTCATTCATCGTTATTGGTTTTCAGAACTCTGAAAGCCTTACATTGCTGTATAAATTTTCTTAATCAAAAATTCTTATGATTGAACGTATCATTCATTTTTCAATAAAAAATAAATTTATTGTCGGGCTGTTTGTGGTCGCATTAATCGGGTGGGGGGCGTATTCGCTTACTCAACTGCCGATTGATGCCACTCCTGACATTACGAATAATCAGGTGCAGATCATTGCATTGGCTCCATCACTGGCTGTACAGGAAGTGGAGAGCTCCATCACGGCACCCATCGAAGTCGCTGTTGCCAATATTCCTGACATCATTGAACTCCGGTCGATATCACGCCTGGGTTTGTCAGTAATAACCGTGGTGTTTAAAGATGGAGTCGACCTGTACTGGGCACGGCAACAATTGACCGAACGACTGAAAGAAGCCGAGGAAAATATACCGGAAGGATTAGCAAAAATCGAACTTGCACCCATTTCTTCGGGTCTGGGCGAAATATTTCAATACAGGTTAGCAGTCGGCAAAGGGTACGAGCATAAATTCACCCCTATGGAGTTGAGAACTTTGCAGGATTGGACCATACGCCGTGAAATGCTAGGAACGGCAGGCGTAGCTGACATTAACAGCTACGGCGGATTCGTAAAGCAATATGAAGTTGCTATCAATCCCGAACGACTCAGAAGCATGAATCTCACACTAACGGATGTTTTTCAGGCTTTGGAACGTAACAATGAAAATACGGGTAGTGCTTATATCGATAAAAAGCCGACAGCTTACTTTATACGTGGTATCGGGCTGGTGAAATCACTGGAGGACATTGAAAAAATTGTTGTAAAAAGCAATTCTTCGGGCATTCCCGTTTTAATCAGGGATATTGCAACTGTTCAATATGGAAATTCCATCCGGTATGGAGCACTCGTGGTGGATACCACCGAGGCTGTCGGGGGAGTGGTGATGATGCTTAAAGGTGCAAACGCCCATGAAGTAGTTGCAAATGTTGAAACACGTATTGAATCCATTCAGAAATCATTGCCAACAGGTGTAACCATTGAACCTTTCCTGAATCGTTCGGATCTGGTGGGTCGTGCAATTGGTACCGTATCCCGAAACCTGATTGAGGGGGCACTCATTGTGATCTTCATATTGATCCTGTTTCTGGGGAATATGCGTGCAGGACTTGTAGTAGCTTCGGTAATTCCACTATCCATGTTGTTTGCCATTTCTATGATGCAACTTTTTGGGGTGTCGGGTAACCTGATGAGTCTGGGGGCGATCGATTTCGGGTTGATTGTTGATGGGGCGGTGATCATTGTCGAAAGTGTGGTGCATCGAATCACAATGAGTAAACACCATCATCCGGGCATTAAAAGGTTATCGCAACAACAAATGGACGAAACGGTGTTTGAATCGGCAAAACAGATGATGAGTTCGGCTACCTTCGGCCAGATTATTATTCTGATAGTCTATGTACCGATTATGGCTTTGGTAGGCATAGAAGGTAAAATGTTCCGTCCGATGGCACAGGTAGTGTCGTTTGCATTAATAGGAGCAACCATTCTTTCGTTGACGTATGTACCGATGGTTTCCACCTTGTTTTTAAGTAAGAATACCGAACATAAACCCAATTTCTCGGATAAAATGATGGCGGGCATTCACAAAGCATTTAATCCTCTTATCCGGTTTGCTTTAAGTCGTAAATTGTTGGTGTCAGCTTCGGTTATCTCGATTTTT
>Ga0302215_10002637_pt1 | contig 12295 bp, 12 predicted proteins | sample II_Fen_N3_1_FD_194580 | JGI IMG/M metagenome (GOLD analysis project Ga0302215, IMG submission 194580) | Peat permafrost microbial communities from Stordalen Mire near Abisko, Sweden - II_Fen_N3_1 | ecosystem: Environmental > Terrestrial > Soil > Wetlands > Permafrost | place: Sweden: Abisko... | reverse complement strand
ACAAATTGATATTATGTCAGAAACTATATTAGACCAAGTAACCCAAGGAGAATATAAATATGGATTTACATCCGATATCGAAACAGACATTATTCCTATCGGACTGAATGAAGATGTGGTTCGTCTGATTTCAGCAAAGAAAAACGAACCGGAATGGATGCTCGAATTCAGATTGAAGGCTTATCGTTATTGGTTAACACTGGAAATGCCCACCTGGGCTCATCTTAACATCCCTGAAATAGATTACCAAAGCATTGCCTATTATGCTGCTCCCAGCAAAAACGGACCAAAGAGCCTTGATGAGGTAGATCCCGAACTGTTGAAGACTTTCGAAAAGCTTGGCATTCCACTTCACGAACGCCTGGCTCTGTCGGGTGTTGCCGTTGATGCTGTTTTGGATAGCGTTTCTGTGAAGACTACATTCAAACAAAGCCTGTCAGAAATGGGCATCATTTTCTGCTCTTTTAGTGAAGCTGTGGAACATCACCCTGATCTGGTACAGAAATATATGAGCTCGGTGGTTCCATACACAGATAATTTCTTTGCTACCTTAAACTCAGCTGTCTTTAGTGACGGATCTTTTGTCTACATTCCCAAAGGGGTTCGTTGTCCCATGGAACTGTCAACCTACTTCCGTATTAACGCCATGAACACCGGTCAGTTCGAACGAACTTTGATAATTGCCGACGAAGACAGTTATGTTTCGTATCTCGAAGGATGCACGGCACCTATGCGCGACGAGAACCAACTACATGCCGCCATCGTGGAAATAGTCGTAATGAAAAATGCACAGGTAAAATACTCCACGGTACAAAACTGGTATCCGGGTGATAAAAACGGCAAAGGCGGTATTTTTAATTTTGTCACGAAACGGGGAATTTGTAAAGGAAACTTCTCGAAAATATCCTGGACACAGGTTGAAACAGGATCAGCCATCACATGGAAATATCCAAGTTGCATTTTAATGGGCGATAACTCGTCGGCAGAATTTTATTCTGTTGCGGTTACCAATCATCATCAACAAGCAGACACAGGGACCAAAATGCTGCACATTGGCAAGAACACCAGCAGTCACATCCTTTCGAAGGGTATTTCGGCCGGACAAGGACAAAACAGTTACCGTGGCCTGGTAAAGATCAATAAGAATGCCGAGAACTCGCGCAATTACTCACAATGCGACAGTCTGTTGCTTGGGGATAAATGTGGTGCACATACCTTCCCGTATATGGAAGTAAGCAATGACACTTCAGTGGTTGAACACGAAGCGACTACCTCAAAAATCAATGAGGATCAGATATTCTATTGCAACCAACGCGGTATTTCAACCGAAGATGCAGTAGGACTTATCGTGAACGGGTATGCGAAGGAAGTATTAAACCAACTCCCCATGGAATTTGCCGTTGAAGCACAAAAACTATTACAGGTCACTCTGGAAGGATCGGTAGGATGACCCTCTGCCCCCTAAAGAGGGTTTCCAGGGAACTGCAAATGTGACTGGTCTATCATTTAATTAATTTAAAACGAAGGATTCTTACCCCCCTTTAGGGGCTGGGGGTCGTATTAATAACAATATATGCTCGAAATTAAAAATTTACATGCCAGCATCAACGGCAAAGAGATATTAACCGGACTCAACCTTACAGTTCGCCCGGGAGAAATACATGCAATTATGGGACCGAATGGTGCCGGTAAATCAACATTAGCTTCCGTACTTTCAGGGAATCAGGCTTTCGAAGTGACGAAAGGAGAAGTGACTTTCTATGGCAAGAACTTACTGGAAATGCTACCCGAAGACCGTTCCCGCGAAGGGATCTTCCTGAGCTTTCAGTACCCTGTAGAAATTCCGGGAGTAAGCATGGTCAATTTTATGCGGACTGCCTTAAACGAACATCGTAAATACAATAAACTTGCCCCCATGTCGGCTACCGACTTTTTACGTACCATGCGTGAAAAGAAAGAACTGGTTGAAATGGACAGCAACCTGGCTAACCGTTCGGTAAACGAAGGTTTCTCAGGTGGCGAGAAAAAGAAAAATGAAATCTTTCAAATGGCCATGCTCGATCCACGGCTGGCAATACTCGATGAAACCGATTCAGGTCTTGATATCGATGCGTTACGTATTGTGTCAAACGGTGTCAATAAATTGAAACGTCCTGACAACGCCACCATCCTGATTACACACTACCAACGACTGTTGGACTATATAGTTCCCGACTTTGTACATGTTTTGTACGATGGCCGTATTGTAAAAACCGGTGGTAAAGAACTGGCACTCGAACTGGAAGAAAAAGGCTATGACTGGATAAAAAAGGAAATTGAAGGTGAATAAGTTAAGTCAATAGGTTGAATGGTTGAATGGGAATACGAATTACCAACTGATTACTACCCACTACCTACTACCTACTACCACTACTTACTTTCTTACCTCTGAATTAAAAAGAATATGGAACAACAATATATTGATTTATACAAACAGCATCACCAAAAAATTAAGGATCATTCTGCTCCGGCAATGAATGAATCACGCGATGCTGCTTTTGAACTGTTTGAGAAATTACGGTTCCCGACTCCCAGATTGGAGAATTACAAATACTCGGATCTGAAGGAACCTCTTTCCATCGATTATGGATTGAATTTAAACCGTATAGCTATCCCGGTAAACCCATACGAAGTATTTAAATGCGACGTACCGGGGATTAACTCATACCTCTATTTCGTAGTGAACGATGCATTTTATCCGGTGAATGAACCGAATAATAAGGAATTGCCAAAAGGAGTCATCGTTGGAAGTTTAAAAGAAATCGCCATCTCACATCCTGAATTACTGAAAGATTATTTCGGTAAACTCAGCACCACTAAAAACGATGGACTTGTTGCCTTTAACGGTGCTTTTGCTCAGGATGGATTTTTCATGTATGTTCCCAAAGGGGTTGTAATGGATAAACCGGTGCAACTTGTAAACATAATGCGTGCTGACGTCGACTTTATGGCCAACAGCCACAACCTGATTATCCTCGGGGAAGGTGCACATGCCCAATTGCTGGTTTGCGATCACACCATGGATGAAGTCCGTTTTCTTTCCAACAGGGTTACAGAGGTTTTTGTCGGAGAAAATGCCTCCTACGAACATTACAAACTGGAAAATACACATGTAAAGACCACCAATCTTTCTACTCTGCTGGTTGACCAGAAAACCTCTTCCAATGTACTGGTCAATGTGATCACCCTGCATAATGGCGTCACCCGGAATTCCATTGAAATCGATCTGGCGGGCGAACATTGCGAAACCCTGCTTTGTGGCATGGTGATTGCGGATAAAAAACAACAGGTAGATAATTTCACCTATGTTTTGCACAATAAACCGGAATGCCAAAGCAAGGAATTATTTAAATATGTGCTTGACGATGAATCAAAAGGAGGATTCACAGGCAAAATCCTGGTAGCACCTGATGCACAGAAAACATCGGCATCACAGATCAATAAGAATATTCTGCTTAAAAAGACAGCCAAAATGAGCACGAAGCCTCAACTTGAAATCTATGCCGATGATGTAAAATGCTCGCATGGCGCTACGATCGGCCAGTTGGATGAAACGGGTAAATTCTATATGCAATCACGCGGGATCCCTGAAGCAGAAGCAAAATTACTGCTTATGTTTGCATTTACCAATGATGTCATTGAGAACATCCGCATTCATTCCCTGAAGGATCGTATCAAGCTGCTCGTCGAAAAACGTTTGCGGGGTGAGCTGTCAAAATGCGAAGGTTGTATTATTTGTCAGTAAACTTCACACGTTCAGTGTTCAGTGTTCCGCGTTTGAAGAGTTTGAAGTTTGGAGTTTAAAGGGTTTGTAGCTGGGAGAAGGGAGTTGGTAAAAGATTGTTAGTTTGGTTGATCAGCATTTTTATTTGTATTTTATGAATTAATCCGATAGTTATAGGATCAGCTCATTTAGCAGGAGAAAAAGGATTAATTAATCAACTTCGCAAAAAGGGATATATAGTAGAACCGGTAAATTAGTAAAAATGAATTTAAGTCCAGACGAATTAAAACAAAAACTAAAACAACCTTTACCGGGCATCACCTCCCATATTAAAATGGCACCCAGGCATAGAGTCGAAGAGCTCTCATCCCTTGCCAGTATAGTTCCATTAGCCAGAAACAGCGCTGTTTTAATTCTTCTGTTCCCCGTAAACAGAAAACTAAAAACAGTATTCATTCAACGAAGCGTTTATGAAGGCGTACACAGTGGTCAGATTTCTTTTCCCGGAGGAAAGCATGAAAAATCGGATAAAGACTTCGAAGCAACGGCTCTTCGTGAGACGTTTGAAGAAATTGGGGTTGAACCGGATAAGATAGAAATTTTAGCTCAGTTGACAGACTTTTACATTCCACCCAGCAACTTCTTAGTAAAGGTATTTGTAGGGTATTCCTCACAAAAACCTGTTTTTACTCCTGATCATAAAGAAGTACAATCCATCCTGGAAGCTGATATCGATGAATTTTATGACAGCCAAAACATTACGGAAAAAGAATTTTATTCCACTTCGCGTAAAACAATTATAAATGCCCCCTGTTACCTGGTAAATGGCATGGAAATATGGGGTGCAACAGCCATGATGCTAAGCGAATTGCTTGATGTCCTGAATTAATCGTATAACTCTACTAATTTCAAACCTTTCAAACTACAAACCTTTCAAACTTCAAACTTCAAATTTTTCAAACATCAAACTCTTCAAACATCAAACTCTTTAAACTAAACCCCATGATTGAAAAAATAAGACTCAACAAATATATCAGTGACAGCGGCATTTGTTCCCGTCGCGAAGCCGACAAATTTATCGAACAAGGTCATGTTGTGGTGAATGGTAAACGTGCTAAATTAGGGGATCAGGTCTCGGCAAAAGACAAAGTCCATTTAAACGGAAATCTGATCGTCCAAAAAACAGGTGATGACTTTGTATTTCTCGCTTTTAACAAACCTGTCGGGATTATCAGTACCACCGAAATCGGGGTTAAGGACAGCATTGTCGATTATATCGGGTACCATGAGCGTATCTTTCCGGTCGGCAGACTTGACAAAGAGTCGCAAGGCTTGATTTTTATGACCAACAACGGAGATATGGTCAATAAAATTTTAAGGGCCGGGAATAGCCACGAAAAAGAGTATCTGGTTACTGTCAACAAACCCGTTACCGATGAATTTATTCTCGGCATGGGCAAAGGAGTACCTATTCTGGGTGAAATGACACGCAAATGCAAAGTCACGAAAGATTCATTGTATTCCTTTCGTATTGTATTAATCCAGGGATTGAACCGTCAGATCCGTCGCATGTGTGAGTATTTCGATTATGAGGTGGTCAAACTGGAACGGATCCGGATAATGAATATAAGTCTGAAAGGAATCCCAATCGGTGAATGGCGTCAACTGGAAGTAAACGAAATGAATGAAATCATGGCTGCCATTTCTAAATCATCATCGACTGAAGAGGCATCCATTAACAGAGGTAAGAGGCTAGAAGTAAGGAAAGAGGAAAGAGGAATGAGGAATGAGGAACGCGGAACGGAAGAAGCTGTAACAAAAAACACAGGACAGCGGGCACCCTCCTCTTCTTCGGTTAAAAAGCCAAATCGTTCGTCGAATGCGAACCCTAAATCCAGGGAGTTACGCGAGCGTTCCAGCAACTCGAACGGTAAAAAGACAGGTTCTACCAAAAACATTAAGCCATCCTCCAAGAGTTTTGGCAGCAGGGGAAATAGCAAATCAGGAAAGAAGTAAGAATCATTCAGAGAATCAGTAAATAAATACCCGGTGAAGCCATCCTGTTATTTTATTTTTTCATCTTTCCTGAAGGGTTTGAAACGTGGGATCCAACGTCTCACGTGTTTTTTATATTCCAGGTAATCTTTTGCAAATTTTTTAGCCAGCATTGGTTCTTCTATCCATATAAAATAAAAATGATTGATCAAAAAGAAAAGGAGTGTCCATATAAATATATCTTTTGAAAGCAGGGCAATTGATTCGCCCGACAATACGGTCATCACGCCCATGATCATAGGATTTCTCACATAACTGTACATTCCTCCTTTAATGAGTTTTTTCGTCGGATTCCAGGGTGCCAATGTACCGTCTCCCTTTCGAATAAATGCAGAAATAGTTATAATCATGATCAACAATCCCACACACATGATATAAATTCCAATGATAAAAGCGGGCAGGCTTTTTATCCGGATATCATCTTCTATTATCAATGGCACTATGACCAGCACAGTAAAAGGAAGAATCAACGAAACAATTTGTCTGATTGCATTTTTCATTCTATGATTTATATGAAAGTAGTTCTACTAATCAGTCAGAATCACTGATTTTTTTTTCAATCCGTCGGTCGGGAATCAGCCAAAGCAAAGCAATAGAAATAATTATTACCAACGAACCATCTTTAAAATAAAATGCGAGGGGCACCGCAATGGCATATCCGATCATCGAAATGATTCCTTTTATGTCTTTGCCGATAGCCGATGACAAGATTGAATCTTTTCCCTGTATCTTGATGATGGTTCTCGAAAGAATAAAATAAGACACCCCGGCCATCAACATAATGAATGAATAAATGGCTACCGGTAATTCTGCAAAATGATTTTCGCCCGCCCAGGCAGTAGCAAAAGGCACCAACGATAACCAAAAGAGCAAATGGGTATTCGACCACAGTACAGATCCGGTAACATGTTTCAGGGTATGAAGCAGGTGATGGTGGTTACTCCAGTAAATGGCAATATACATAAAGCTGATGATATAACTCAGGAACTTAGGGGCCAGGGTTTGTAGAGAATGCCAGTCCGATCCATGTGGAATTTTCAGTTCCAGTACCATAATGGTGATGATAATTGCAATCACTCCATCACTAAAAGCTTCCAGACGGGTTTTATTCATGTGGATGTTTGTTTTTCAACTACAAATAAACAAACAACCCAATTTACAATTTGTTCCTGTAAACTAAAAAACTCTTCTTATTCCGGAAGGAACAGGAAGAGTTTTATTGTTTACATGAAACCTTATCATCAAATGTTGAATAATTGGTTTCGTTTATTTATTTAATTACAGAATCGGTTTTCATACCTGGTATGGGTGCTGCAGCAGGTTCGTTATGCCGGAACCTTTCATAGCGGTAATGTCTTTCATAGCGTTCGGGCTCATCAAAGTTATTCATTCGATCAGCATTGTCCATGCAACAATTTTCCATGTAGTGATGCCAATGTAAGGATCTGTGAAAATGCTCCGGACCCAGTGTCGCCATAAGCCCTCCGAAGGTTAAAGCAGCTGCTAAAAATCCAATTAAAAATCTTGATCTTCTATACATATCGTTTGTTTATTATGAATCGTTATTTTGAGGTTTCTTCTTTTTTATCTGCAGATTCACTGCCGGATTCAGCATTCCCTTTTTCTCCGGGGTTATCCTTTTGGTAACTGTCGGCATGCCGGCCCCGGTACCCGGATCCAAAACCCTTATCCATTTTGCTTTTAAATTCTGCGAATTCTTCATCGCTCATGTTCCTTACTTTGTCTACCCAGTAAAACATATGTTCATGCATAGGCCCGTGGCCGTAATGATGACCGTAATGGTGCTCCTGGTGAAAGTCATGTTCCCTGTCGTATTCCTGTCCGCAGCCGCAATCGCAGTCCGGTTCATACCTGTATCCGCAATCACGTTCCCTGCCAAATCCATGCCTGTAATACCTGTGGCCATAATATCCATGACCCATAAAAGCGACCTGAAGCAGCCGGATCAAGACAAAGATTAAAAAAACACCAACCACTAAATGCGGCATAAAGAAGAGCATTGATCCAAGCAGGATACCGAATAGTATGGCACTAAAAATTGAATGTCTCATGTTAATTATTTTTTAAGTTGTATATGAAAAACTTTTATTTAATTCTGTAAGACGAATAAGCTCTCGTATTACTTTAATTATTTCTCTTGATTTTAAATATAAACGAAACCCTCGAACTGTGATAATGAATAATGGATTCAGGAATCATTTGAAACACCGATCCTTCCACTGATTTTTAAATTGCTCCCGTTCTACATCACTCATGTCCATAAATTTATTCTGCATAGAAGGATGCATAAAAGGTGGCCTATGGCTGTTGTGACCACCGAACCGAAAGCCTCCGAATAAAATCCGGCAGAGTACCAATAATCCCATTGCCTGCCAAAAGCTTATGGACAACACCCCCGAAACAACCGGTATTATAGCATTCCACAAGAACATGACAATGCCACTCATTGCAAATAAACCAATCAGGAAAACGGGCAGGAAAAAGAATCGTCTTTTTCTCCAGCTGTATTGATACGGAGTTTTCATTTTATACTCTTTTAAATTATTCTTTTATATTTATATCTTTAATAGTAATTATTTAATGATCTGTTTATTAATCTACATAAGCTAACATTTCATCGTCCTGGCAATTATTTATTGTTCATTATTAATTCTTAATTACTTACATCAAACAAAATACCGTGCCTTCTGGTTACTGAACAAACTTCAAACCTCAAACTTCAAATTTTCAACTAACCAATCATCTCTCTATACAAATAATTCAGTTTAGTCCTTAAATGCTTGATGGCATATCTTTTCCTACTAATGATTGTTTTCAGATTTTCGCCGGTCCGGTCAGCAATTTGTTGTAATGTCAGATCTTCTATTTCATTAATTATAAATGCCTCTTTCTGATTGGCAGGCAATTCATCCAGTGCAAGCTGAAATTCCTTCCAGAATATTTCTTTAAAGAATGTCAGTTCAGGATTACCCGTATCATCCATCAGCAATATTTCTTTGAAATTAAACTCACCATCATCCGTTTCGTAGCCATAGTCCTCGATGGATAGATTTGATTTTTTACGGGCCTTATCCGTTATTTTGTTCCGTGCTACCTCGTACAACCAGGCACTGACATTTCCCAATTCAGCGATATCACTTAAATTGCTGAGTTGAAACCAAACCTCCTGAAGGATATCTTCGGCATCTTCGATAGATTTAACTTTCTTACGAACAAATCCAAACAACTTCTCCCCAAATTCATGGATCGTATCAGAAATTGCGCTTGCATTTTGTTCGCCGGTGGAATAATTCATGGCATTTTCCATATTTAAGTAGACGAATCTACCCATATTTTACTTTAATAGCAAAACATAATTTTCAAAAAAGAAGTTCATAGAATTCTTTAATTCATGTCGTTCCGAATAATTTAGCCCGTGATATGATTGGGAATAAATTGGAGTCATTCTTTAGGATGAGAACAAATGCTACTTTAAGCCTATTATATTACTCCTTAAAACTATCTTCAATACTACTTTTACCCTACATAAAAGATAAAACTATTAGGTTAATTTACAGCTGAAACAGACACTCTTTTTTAAAATAAATTGCTGATCATGATGGTTTAACAAATTATTAATTTATCCTTAAAAATCATTATTATGAACGAAATCAAATTGTATAAGGTGTTAACACGAATCGATGTAGTATTAAAATGGCTACTTAAGGGGGGGTTATCAATCATTGTTCTTTCGGCTCTTTTTATATTGTTTGTTTTTATAATAATAAAATTGTTTCTATAGTTCTGAGACCATTCGTTGATGCTTTAATAACCTCAAGCGTATTGTTATAGCATACTGATTTTCATAACTGATAATGCAGATCACCCCAATCGAACTTTAGTCAAAGTAAAAGTTTCTTTTTGTTGGTCAACGGTGATAATTTAAAAAAAGCTATTTAATTTTTCAACCGGTCCTATAATTCACCGGTACAAAAAATCCCCGTTCATTCGAAAGAATCAACGGGGATTTTTAATATTGAATTTCATCAGAAATTTATTTTAAATTCAACCCGCCGGTTTTTTGCTCTTCCGAATGAAGTTGTATTATTAGCTACAGGCATAGTTGGACCATATCCTTTTGCAGTCATCCTTGAAGCCTCAATTCCGTTCCTTGTTAAATAATTTTTAACCGCTTCGGCACGTTTTTGTGACAGAATAAGATTCATTGCTTCCGGACCTATATTATCTGTATGTCCATTAATCTCCAGATTATAATCCGGATTCTCTTTCATAACAGTTACAACTTCATTCAGAATCGGATGTGAAGAACTTTTAATTATATCTTTTCCGGATTCAAATTGAACGCCTCTTAATGCTCTTTCAAATATCTTTATTGTTGAAGTCTTAACCTCGGGGCAACCTTTGTTAGTCACCAGACCGGGAACATCAGGGCATTTATCCAGATAATCAGGGATTCCATCACCATCGCTGTCTACCGGACAACCTGAAGTATCTACTTTAACGCCGGCAGGAGTATCAGGGCATTTATCAAGATGGTCAGCAACACCATCGTTATCAGAATCAAACGGACACCCGTTTGCATTTACCGCCTCTCCAATCGGAGTATCCGGACATTTATCCATGTAATCAGGAATACCGTCACCGTCCGAATCGATCGAACAACCTGTAGCATCAACATGAACACCTTTAGGTGTGTTCGGACACTGATCCTTGTCATCAGGAACCCCGTCACCGTCTGTATCGATTGGACAACCGTTGCGATCGACTTTAGCATTTATTTTTGTATCGGGACATTTATCAACATAATCAGGAACCCCATCATTGTCTGAATCAAACGGACAACCCAGTTCATCAACTGCCACTCCTTTTGGTGTATCCGGACATTTGTCAATTCGATCAGGCACACCATCACCATCCGAATCTTTAATTCCTCCTAAAGAGAATACTACTCCCAGCACATGCTGCCCATAAACATCGTCACCGTTTTTATAACCAGGGTGAGCGGTACTACCAAAAAATTTCGGGCCTCGGTTTAAATCGTGATTATCCGCATTCGTAAATGTATATAGATATTGATACTGGATCGCAAATACCTTCGTAAACTGATATTTTAATCCGGCACCAAGAGGAAGAATAACATCAATGCCTTTCGTAATAATGGTCGGATAAGGTTGAGCATTGTTATTAATACCATATCTTGCAAAGCCGATTCCCAAAGACAAAAACGGGGATAATTTCGAATCCTTGCTTAAAATATATCCATTGTTTAATTTATAATGTGTAAATAATGAAACATCTAATTTCGAGCCTGAAAATTGATTGGGGGTCGATTCTGTATATCCGTAATTTCCAAAGCTGGCCTGTAAACCCAGGTCGAATGAATGACTTAAAAAGGTAGCTAACGTCAGCCCGCCTGCATTATACCATTCATAATCGCCGAAATTGAAAATCCCGTTTCCAAAATCACCATTATACTCGTTTTTTACGTAGTTTAATCCTAAAGCGACCTTACTGTCTGAAGTTTGCGCTGAAACAATCAATCCAAGTGACAAAAAGCCAATTAATAAGAATTTCATTGGTTTCATATTTTTGCTATTTAAATTTAATTTACAACAATTCTTAAATATCTTAGATTGACGAACAATACCTCTAAATATTCATTATTATTGCATTGTATTTAGTTTTTTATATTTAAACAAAATGTGTTCAATAATGTTTGTATTTATTTATTCGAAATGAAATAAAATATAATTTTTGTTACACTTTGATATAAATTAAAGTATTTAAATTGTAGAAAATGTAGCAGGGGAAATTGAATACTCAACATTCTATAACCCATTATTAATAATCTGCCCGACTGGTTATAATTAAAGACAACACAGAGAATTCATGATGTTTTCAGGGCTGTAAATGGAAAAGAAGGTAAGTTATACTCCATTGTCGCATTTTGAAGAAGGTAATTTCATACTTCAAAGAGCACCATTCTATCATTTATAATTATACAATTACTTTTTTTTGATTGTTTTTTAAGTTTGAGGTTTTATGGTGTTCTAATGATTCAATGAGTTTGTTCTTGTTAATGAATGATTTAAACGACATCAAATTTTGTATTCGATGTCCCGTAATTCATCGAATACTGTTTCTGTCCGCAAATTCTATTATTCACTACCCCTTTTGCTCCGGTTTTATACCACTTTTACACCGGTTTTAAAACATTATTTCCGAAAAACTTTCCTGATACTCACATAATATATTCTTATACATATCTATATAGATATGAACATCTAAGTTTTTACTATGTTTTAGATATGTTTTATGCAAGTTTTACTTTAAAACGGGTATAAAACCGGAGTAAAAGGGGTAGCGAAGAGGAACCGGATATTTCAGGAACCAGAATTGACTTAATATGAGGGATTTGGAACAACATACAGATTCGGAAAGTGAAGACATTGAGAT
>Ga0302215_10002636_pt1 | contig 12298 bp, 11 predicted proteins | sample II_Fen_N3_1_FD_194580 | JGI IMG/M metagenome (GOLD analysis project Ga0302215, IMG submission 194580) | Peat permafrost microbial communities from Stordalen Mire near Abisko, Sweden - II_Fen_N3_1 | ecosystem: Environmental > Terrestrial > Soil > Wetlands > Permafrost | place: Sweden: Abisko... | reverse complement strand
CAGGTTAAATCAGCGCATTGAACAAAAAGAATTGTTTACTATCAATTGGAAAATAGTATAATATGAATAACCACGAACTTATAGAATTAATTGATGAACTGAGAGCCTTACCCCGTGAAGTTGAATGGGTGGAGTTCAAGAAAGGAACTGCAACTACTAATGATAAGTTGGGGCAATACTTTTCTGGTTTATCTAATGCTGCATGTGTCGAAAATCAATCTTTCGGCTATTTGCTGTTTGGTATTGATGATGCTACTCATGCACCGATAGACACCAATTTTAAATTCAAAACAGCCAAAGAAGGTAATGAAGATTTGGAACTGTGGGTTAGGCGCAATCTTTCTCCTTCTGTTCGATTTGAGCATTTTATTTGTCAATACAATGAAGCTACGCGCTTAGAGATATTCAGAATTCCGGCAGCTAAATCTGAGCCTGTCAGCTTTAAAGGCACACCATATATCCGAATCAATACAAGCCTTACCGAACTTAAGAAATTTCCCGATTTGGCACGGTTGATTTATAATTCCGAAGTTGATTGGTCGGCACAAATAATTGAAAAAGCCTCCATTTCTGATTTAGATACTTATGCAATTGCTCAGGCAAAAGAAAAATACAAAGAAAAAAACAGCACAAAGCCTTGGTATAAAGAAATCGATCAGTGGAGTGATATTACCTTTTTGGATAAAGCCAAAATTACAATTGGTGGTAAAATAACCAATACAGCAATTATTCTTTTAGGAAAAGAGGAATCGTCGCATTTCATTTCCCCCGCCGTGGCACAAATTACATGGAAATTAGATACAGAGGAGTTAGCTTATGAACATTTTGAAATTCCACTTTTTTCAACCATTAATGAAGTATTGAAAAGAGTTCGAAATGTAAAATACAAATTCTTCCCCGACAATCAACTGATTGCCATAGAAGTACAAAAATACGACACAGAAGTAATTCTTGAAGCGTTAAACAACTGCATTGCTCACCAAGACTACAGTAGACATGCACGAATTGTGTTGGTCGAAAAAGTAAATAAACTTATATTTAGAAATGCGGGTAACTTTTTTGAAGGTAAAGCCGAAGATTATTATGAGGGAAATCAGACCCCTCAGAAATATCGAAATAAATGGTTAGCCAATGCTATGGTTAATCTGAACATGATTGATAGTCTGGGGTTTGGTATTTCAAAAATGTACAACAGCCAGATTAAACGTTTCTTTCCATTACCTGATTATTCTCAAACTACTAATAATGAGGTTATACTCGAGATATATGGCCATTCAATTGATGAAAAATACTCAAAACTTTTAATAGAGAAAAAGGATGACTTATCGCTTACTGAAGTTGTCTTGTTGGATAAAATTCAAAAAGGACAACCTATCACCGATGAAGGTGCTAAGCAATTAAAGAAAAAACAACTAATCGAAGGGCGCAAGGGGCATTATTTCATTTCTGCTGAAATTGCCGCCATTACAAATCAAAAAGCCTCTTACACTCGAAATAAAGGATTAAATAAACAATTCTATAAAGATTATATTTTTCAACACATTCAAAATCATGGTTCAGCTACAAGGGAGGAAATCGACACATTACTTAACGAGAAACTTCCAGAATTTATGACCGACAAGCAACGTAAAATAAAGATAAATAATACATTGCGGGAAATGGCTGGTGAATCTATTCAAAATATCGGTAGCAGAACAAAACCGAAATGGGTGATATTAAAGAAATAATTAAAGAAGTAATTAAAGAAGTAATTAAAGAAGTAATTAAAGCGAAGTCAACGCAAAAACTACACATTGTACTGAAAATAAGGAGCTTACTCTTTAATTTTTTAATGTATTTTTTTTCTTCAATTAAAGAAATATACTAGAGAAAATTAAAGAAAAATACAGATAAGCGATAAGTTTAGACATTAATAAGATGAACTTTAGAGAAATATTTTAGACGGCAAAACCATAACACATACAATATCAGACAAATATAGTGTCTAAATTCATTTTCAATTAGACGAACTTTAGACGAAAATTGTAGACCAATTCACACAAAAACAATGAGCAACAAGCATACACTCCAAAAACTTGAATTAACCTGGATAGGCAAAGGCGATGAACCAAAGCTCGAACCTCGCATTCTGATTGAAAACTCTGAATATAGCTATGGAGACCCGAACACGGGCAATATGCTTATACATGGTGACAATCTCCTTGCGCTCAAAGCACTGGAGCAAGATTATGCAGGAAAGGTGAAGTGTATTTATATTGACCCTCCTTACAATACCGGCAACGCCTTTGAACATTACGATGATGGAGTGGAACACAGTCAATGGCTAAACCTAATGAAACCTCGTTTAGTGCTTTTACGAAACCTATTGTCAACCGATGGCTCTATTTGGATTTCTATTGACGATGACGAAAGCCACTACCTGAAAGTGCTCTGCGATGAAGTGTTTGGTCGTCGTAACTTTGTAAGTAATGTAATATGGGAAAAGAAATATTCTCCGTCAAACGATGCCAAATGGCTTTCGGACAGCCATGACCACATTTTAGTTTACGCAAAGAATAAGGATATTTGGAGACCAAATCTTTTGCCAAGAACTGAGGAAATGAATCAAAGATATAAGAACCTTGATAACGATGTTAGAGGTTTATGGAAATCAGGTGATGTACTTGTAAAGTCATTCTCAGAATCAGGCGTTTTTCCTATTGTAAATCCAAATACAGGCAAAGAATTTTGGCCGCCTAAAGGCAGTTGCTATCGCTTTAGTGAGGAAAGCGCAAAAAGATATTTAGAAGATAATCGTTTCTATTTTGGCAAAGACGGTAAAGGTGGACCACAACTTAAAAGATTTCTTTCTGAGGTTAAAGATGGTTCTGTTTCAAAAACCATTTGGTATAGAACGGAAGTTGGTGACAATCAAGAGGCAAAAAAAGAGGTTAAAGCCTTTATTTCAGATGATTTTTTCCAGACTCCAAAACCAGAAAAATTAATTGAGAGAGTTCTCTATTTAGCCTCAAAAGAAAACGATATAATTCTCGATTCTTTCCTCGGTTCAGGCACAACCGCAGCCGTAGCCCATAAAATGGGTCGACGTTGGATAGGTGTAGAGTTAGGCGAACATGCCAAAACACACTGTTTTCCACGCCTTAAACAAGTGGTAGATGGCGAACAAGGCGGTATTAGTAAATCCACAAACTGGCAAGGTGGCGGTGGATTTAAGTTCTACACACTTGCCCCAAGTCTATTAAATCAGGATAGGTTTGATAATTGGGTAATCAGTACGGAATACAATGCTCAAATGTTGGCAGCTGCCATGAGCAAGCAAGAGGGTTTTACTTTTCAACCCGATACACATACTTACTGGAAACAAGGTCGGTCGAGCGAACACGATTATATCTACGTTACCACGCAATTTCTTACCGTGGAAGTATTGGAAAGCATACACGACGAAATGCAACCCGGCGAAAGTCTGCTTGTTTGCTGTAAAGCCTTCCAAAAAGAGTGCAAGCACAAATATCCAAACATAACATTGAAGAAAATTCCGCAAATGCTTCTCGGACGTTGCGAATTTGGCAAAGACGATTATAGCCTGAATATCGTAAATATGCCGGTAGAGGAAAAAGAAGAAATTGAACTTGAAGAGGAATTTGAAGTAACAAAAGAAAGCGTACAAGAACTAAGAGATAAGATAACCAAAACCGAAGAACCAACTTTGTTTGATTAACTATGAGTAGAATTGTATATCTATTTGGTGCAGGTGCAAGTTTCGGAAAACGTGCTGAGAACGATAAAGATGAAATTCTTGAAGGACTGCCAATTGTCTCTGAATTTCCTGTGCAGATTGATAAACTAATCAACCAGATAAATATTAAAGAGGACGAGGATGACAGTCAGGCAAAACCATGGGAGTTTGATGAACTTAAAGCTGAATTATCATGGCTAAGAGAGTCTTGCGAAAATCACCAAACAGTTGATACATATGCAAAAAAATTAAGAGTATCAGAAGGTGGTATTACTAAAGAATACTTGAGGTTTAAAGCCGCAATATCAGCGTTTCTAACGTTAGTTCAATTGTTCAACAAACCAGATTCAAGGTATGATGCATTTTTTGCAAATATATTGGGTAATTCTTATTTCAAGTTGCCAAATGATGTTTCAATTTTATCATGGAATTATGATTGTCAGTTTGAAATTGCGCATGCCGCATATAGCAAAAGACAAAGCCTTAATGCAATTTGGGATGATTTAAATATTTCAGGTAAAACAACTAAAAGTTCAAATGATAATAATATCCCTTTTTCTATCACAAAGCTAAATGGCACTGCGTTAATGTATGAAGAAAATCACTTTAACTCGAAATTCTTCGATGCATTTTTTAATCGTCAAGGAATGAGTGAGATTAGTTATATATCTACAGCATATATAAATTCTTTAAGCTCAGCAAATGTAAAAAATGCGTTATCATTTGCATGGGAAGGTTCAGATAATGAATTTGAAAAAAAATATTTATCTAAAGTGCCCGATACTGAAATATTAGTTATAATAGGTTACTCATTTCCATACTTCAACCGTGAAGTAGACAGAAAGATAATTCGAAATATGACAAATCTCAAAAAAATATATATACAAGACCCTTATTGTGAAGATGTAAGAGAAAGTTTTGAAGCAGCATTGTCAGAGGAGCAATTAGGGAAAGTTGAAAATGGACAAATTAAGATTGTACTAAAGAAGAATACTAAACAATTTGTGATACCAAATGAAATGTAATATATTTACATAATTAGAAGTTAAATAAACAAAAAGAACATTATTCTAAAATATACGAATATGGCTAATTTAATTATTAGAAATGTAGGTCCAATAACAGAAGCTAAGTTAGATTTGAACAAAGTCAATGTGTTTATGGGACCTCAAAGCAGTGGAAAAAGTACCATTGCTAAGATAATCAGTCAATGTTGCTGGTATGAAAAAAAGCACCTTTTGACTGGCGAAAAATATGATTTTTATCGTGGCTTGCTCGATTTTCATAGGCTGGATGAAGGGTATTTTTCAGATAATTCTGAAATAATATATGTAAGTCAATGGATAACCATTAGCTGCAATGGAAAGAAACTGAAAACGGCAATTAAAAAAAATAAAATCGATAATGAAATATATAAGAATCTAAAAATTGAATATATTCCTGCTGAAAGAAACTTTGCAGCTGCAATTCCTAACCTTCAAGAATACAATAAAATTTATGACAACATTGTAAATTTCCTATTTGACTGGATGGATTTCAAAGAACTAATCACAAAAACAAAGAACTACAATAGCCCTTTAGAGTCTTTGAAAATCGAATATAAATATGATAGCAAGACCAAAGAAGATGTACTTACATTGCCTAACAGGAAGAAAATTTCGTTACAACGCTCTTCAAGTGGTCAACAATCATTAACACCATTACTCGTTGTTTGTGAGTACTTATTTAGTGAATTGTATAATCAAAAAAGAAATCCTTCTCCTATCGAAAGTAAGCATATTAGGAATTTATTACCCGATGAATTGAAGATAGAGTATAATTGGGTAATAGAAACTCAAAATTTTCAGCAAAACACTAATAAACGCGAAAGTGAAAAACTGATTGAAGAAACCAAAAGAAAAATATGGGAGAAAATTGGTTTTTCTACTGACTATGCCTTTTCTAATGTTATTATTGAAGAACCAGAACAAAATCTTTTCCCTGAAACTCAAAAGGAGCTCATTTACCACTTGATGAATAAAGTTGTGAATGGTGATCACAAACTTACAATTACGACACACAGTCCATATATACTATATGCGTTAAATAACTGTATGATGGGGTATTTGGTAAAAGAAAAAATGCCTGAAGATGAGAAAAATGAATTACTTAGTAAAAATTCATGGATTGATCCAAAATTAGTCTCAGTATGGGAAATCAAAGAAAATGAAGGGATTAAAGAAAATGAAGAAAATACCCGTCTTATTAAAAATACCGATACAGGTACAATAAGCAAACATTATTTCAATAGAATTATGAATGATGTTATGGAAGAATATTATGATATGCTTACTTATTTAAAAGTGGAAAATCATGAGGGATAAAATACTTGAGATTCTTCCCAATGACAAGCACACATTTCATGAACTAAATTATCCTGAAATTCATATCGTAGATTGGAAAGATGTTGACAATACGCAGGGAATAAAAGTGTACAACGAAAAACAAGAAGAGATTAGTAGCGTTTGTCTTTTTAATTCAAAAGAATTAGATGTATCAATAGATGCTTTTGGAGAAAATGCATTTCCTGTATCCATAGGTGTTCAGGCAAGGCAATGTGAATGTGTTTCATTTCCTTCAAATTTCGACCAAAACTCATGGATATTGGCAATTGAAACAAAATATGCTAATAATGAAGAGGCAGCTTTCAGAATGCGCGAGGATGATGAAAACTACCCTGAAAAAATGGTTTCCCAAATAATATCGACTGTTGAGTATTTAAGAGGGAAAGGAATGATCGAAGAAGATAGATTAGTCCATGCAATTATTTCTTTTCCAAACTTGGTATCAGATTTTAATAGCACATTATTTTCACTGGTGCCTGAAGAGTATTCAATTGAAAATCTAATTGTAGCAAAGAAAATTAGAATCAAAGGTTGTAATGCAGCTAACATAATTTCGCCTAAAAGGATAAAGTTAATTTCTGATTAATATAAGTATGAATCAAACAGCAAATAGCATTAAACAACGCCTTTCGCTTCGTGAACCACTTCAAGATTCGTTGGATATTGTCGCGCAGTTGAGCGATGTACTCACTTTGAAAAAATGTCCGACCGAACCCGACGAAGCAACAGCATTTCTGCAAGCAGAATTACAAAAGGTAAATGCCCAGTTTCCGACCTGTACGCAGTTCGATAGGGAATTTACTTCCATTGCCTTTTCCATTGCTACAGGCGTTGGTAAAACCCGCTTAATGGGAGCTTGCATTGCTTACCTTTATTTGCAAAAAGGAATTAAGAACTTCTTTATTTTAGCCCCCAACCTCACCATTTACGACAAACTAATTGAAGACTTTGGAAATCCTGCCTATCGTAAATATGTTTTCAATGGCATTTCCGAATTTGTGCATAATCGTCCCGTGATTATTACGGGCGATAACTATGCACAGCAAGGAAACCTTTTTGTTGAGTCCGAAATTCGTATCAACATTTTCAACATTGCTAAATTCAATTCCGACAATAAAGGTTCAAAAAAAGACGGAATTAGTTTAGCTCCTCGTATCAAACGACTGTCAGAGTATTTAGGTCAGTCCTATTGGGATTATCTTTCCGGCTTAGACGATTTAGTAATACTTATGGACGAAGCACACCGTTATCACGCTGATGCGTCCAAAAATGCTATCAACGAACTCAAACCTGTGTTGGGTATAGAACTCACGGCTACGCCTTTCGACGAAAAGGGAAAACCGTTTAAGAATGTAGTGTACGAATACTCATTGGCTCAGGCTTTATCCGAAGGTAAATTTGTAAAGAATCCTGCCATTGCTACCCGTAAGAACTTTGAAAAAGGGGCAATGTCAGATAGAGAAGTGGAAATAATCAAACTCGAAGATGCAATAAGTATTCACCAGGACACCAAAAACGAATTGGAGATTTACGCCCTAAACAATCAGGTAAAACTCGTAAAACCATTTATTTTGGTTGTTTGTAAAGATATTAGTCACGCTAAAGAAATTTTTGAACTGATTAACTCCGATGATTTTTACGACGGGGCTTACAAAGGAAAAGCACTTCAAATCGACTCTTCCACCAAAAAAGAAGAAGACATTGAAAAACAATTCATTTCATTGGAGAATGCCGATAATGAACTAGAAATTGTAATACATGTCAATATGCTCAAAGAAGGTTGGGACGTAACCAACCTTTACACCATTGTACCACTTCGTGCAGCCAATGCAGCCATTCTGGTAGAGCAAACCATTGGGCGTGGGCTTCGTTTACCATACGAAGGCAAACGTACCGGCGTTGATAAAATTGATAAACTCACCGTTGTTGCACACGAAAACTTCAATGCAGTAATTACAGCAGCACAAGACCCGAATTCAGTATTGAATAAAATGAGCTTTGTTGAAATCTCTGAAGAGGATTTGGCAACGAAAACGGAAGTAATCACCTCCAAGCCGATTATTCAGCACGTTATTGAGCAAGAACAACAAAAAATCAATAAGATTGAAGACAAGCAGGTTCAACAAGCAGCTCAAAACAGTCTTGATGCTAAAAAGGCAATAATTAGCGTTTTACCCGACTTCAATTCCTTGCCCGAAGTTCGTAAAGTGGACGATTTAAACAAAGAAGAAGTCAAACGAAAAGTGATGCGACAGGTGGAATACAATCTCTCACAAGGTCAATTGAACATGTTCAAAGACGAGATTGTAAAAGAAGCCGGAGAAATATACGAGAAATTAGTTACCGAGTACAAGAAGAATATCATTGAAATTCCACGTATGGACTTGGTACAAGGTGAAGTTACCGCCTCATTCAATTCCTTTGATTTGGATGTAACAAGTTTTGGTTATCATGCGTTGGAGCAGGAAATTATCCGCATGGGATTAAAAGACAAACTGGTTGAAACGCTAAAGGCAAAATCAAGTGGTTCGTATGGAAATCCAATCAAATTAATTGTTGCACAATTAATTGATTATCCCGAAATTGATTACGATGATAATGCCGAATTACTTTATCAGTTGGCTACCCAAGCAGTAACCGAAATCAAAGCACATTTAGAAAACGAAAAAGAACTTTCCGAAACTGTATTTCAATTCAAATCAGCCATTGCCGAGAAGATTTACACACAAATGAAAGACCACTTTGTGTTACATACCCCCGATTATGTCGCACCACGGGTTTTGCCATTTGTAGGAATTGAGCCTTGGAATTTCTCAGCTCTGGTTAATTCAGGTTATCGAGATTATCGAGATATAATAACGCCAGTTGTTTCAGTTCCTAAATATGTGTTTAGAGGATTTGAAAAAGCATGTCATTTTGAATATCAGTTTGATAGTAAAACAGAACAGGATTTTGCTTTTATACTTGAAAGTGACAATACTGTAATAAAATGGCTTCGTCCAACAAAAAAGCAATTCCGAATATATTGGGACAACAATTCAAAACAATATGTTCCCGATTTTATAACTGAGACTGCTGACACCATTTACATGGTCGAAACAAAAGCATTAAACGACATAAACGATCCCGACGTACAAGCCAAAAAAGTAGCAGCCGAACGCTATTGCAAATACGCTTCCGAATTCACTGCTCAATACGGTGGAAAGGCTTGGAAATACTTATTATTGCCACATACGGATATTGCAAGAACTGTATCTTTGAATTATTTAGTTGCTAAGTTTGAATAAGTTCCCTTTGTTTACTATTTTCAAATAATAATTTTTGTCATGGAAAATCTTCCTGTTTTAAAATTCAAAGGCAGTATTTGCTCTGATTTTAGTGGTATAAATCGGCTTTTTGATTTCTATCACCAAGCAAGAAAGTTTACAGATATTACTATATACCTCGACTTCTATGACTTAAAATGGATAGATGCAAATTTATGTGCTCTCTTACATAGCATACTTTATAAACTTAACGTCGACAACAATTTAAAGTTTTCTGCTGATTTGAATTTCCTAAAAGACAAATTCAATGTATTGTTTCGAAATGGCTTTATTAGCAATGGTGAAAATGTAGATGATAGACAGTCTGTAATTACACTACAAGCATTTAATTCTAAAGATAAAGATGGTTTCATAAACTATATTGAAAATGATTTGTTATGCAATAGAGGAATGCCTGAGTTTTCGGAAGATCAAGAGGATAGAATTATTGATTCTCTCATTGAGCTTTTCAATAATATTGATTGTCATTCTCAATCCGAGCACCCTTTTTTTGTCTGCGGTCAATACTTCCCCAAAAACAGGAAGGTTGTTTTTTCAATGGTTGACTTAGGTGTTGGCTTTCTTCCACCAATTCAGGCAAAAACACACGGAGAAATCATGGAATGGTCTGAATCAATAAAATGGGCATTAATCAAAAACAATACAAGTAAGTTTGATGCCCCTGGTGGCTTAGGTCTTTCTGATTTACATTCGTATTGTCAAGAGAACAATGGTATACTTCAAATTGTTACTGGTGACGCATTTTGGTCTTCAAACCTCAGTTCAACTGATTATGAATGCCAAAAAATAAAAAATTGTTATGTTGGAACCATTATAAACTTGCATTTTAATTGTAATTAGTTATCTTTGCACTCAACTTGAGAATAATTGTGTTTGATTTTTTCAAAACTTATTCCACTTTACACACATGAAAATTACTATTTTCGATATTATTAGATCTGAATATGCTGTCAACTACGAAGATGGCAAATTCCTTTTTGAGGCTATTAAAGCTCTAAAAAACACCTCCTTCACCATTTCTTTCGAGGGCATTACGCGCGTTTCTACTCTATTCTTAAATGAATCTATAGGTAAATTTATTCTACAGAATCCAAAATCAGCAGATTCTATAGATTTCATTTATCCATTAGAGAAACCATTAGTCCAGAAGAAAGTTGAAGATGTAATTGAGAATGCGCTAATGGGAGAGGAATATGATAACTTAATTAATGCTGCAAAAATAGCATTATAATTTATCTCAATGCCGTATCGTATTTCCCAAATACAATTTCATCGCATTAGTGACAATTACAAATATTTGTTAGATTCAAATATTTGGATTGAGATTCTTACTTCTCGTAATGCGAAATCTCCAAGGCATAAAAGATATCTTACCTTTTTTAGTCAGCTAACTTCGAATCCCAACGTAAAAATAGTACTTCCAGCGCTTCTAGTTTCAGAAGTCTTAAATAGAATTTTGAGGGAAGTATATATGTCTAAATATGCCATAAAAAACGGGCTGAATAGATCGCAGATTACTTCGGAGTACTATAAGACTGTTTATCGCTCAACTCAAGATTTTAAAGACTCCTACAACTCTTTGTGTGACGATATTAGTAACTACTCCGCTTCTTTGGAATTAATAAGTGATGGTTTTGGTGCGGATGTTTCATTCGACGATATAATGTCCAATCCCCCAGTCGGATTAGATTTTAATGATTACTTTTACTTTAATTTAGCTAAGAAGAATAATTATTTTATTGTTACAGATGATAAAGATTTCTTCGTAGAAGGCATTCAAATAATAACCGAAAGTCCTTCCTTAATAGAAAGAAAAAATCTTGCTTTAGTGAAGGTGGTATAATAATTGTATTTAACACAGTAGATAAAGCCTAGCATCGCCGGTTAGAAGATTGCGGGCAGCTTAGCAAGGTAAAATTCCCAGCACAAAAAATCCTCACCATTCGTACCTCATGGCTTACACAGTCTTTTTTAAGGCTTCCGCACAATCTTTTAATGCTATGCATAGAGAAAAAATGCACTCGTATATGAATAAGAAGATCATTTATTATAATGGGTTAACTACAGGAAAAGAATAAAAGCCAGAGAAAAAGCATTTGTGGAGGCATAACTCTCCGCAAGAGCAAAAAGTGGTCGAAACTGAGGATTGTCCAACTCCCAATTAATAATGCTCTGACGGAGCCTCAGAAGCCCTAACTGAAGCTGGAATATTACGTCTGTTGGATTAAAGAAGTCTTATACAGTTCATGTAGATATGATTGATACCATAAACTCAATGAACAAGTCAAACTCGTTGAAAAGTAAGACAAAGATTGATCAAATAAAATATTTAAATGAAATGATAAATTCTCAGAAGGTAAGTTTTCATATATCAGAACCAGGAGTGCACTTTGCTTTAAAGATTAGACCTGAGGTTTTAGAAGAATATCTTAAAAGAGACACCAAGGAACTAAATGTGTGGCAGAAACTTGCACTGATAACTAAAATATCTGGTGAATTGAACGAGAAGAGACGTTAAATTATTTAACAGGAACTCATTATTTAACAGCGCCGATTGGAGCTAGGTAAAAAATATTGCAAAATTCAAAAAAATCAGTTACCTTTAGAATGCACCTCTGGAAAATTAATTTTGTTTGAATGACAATTTCATCTATTTTTGCATTAGAATAATAAAAGCCAAATCTATTCTTACCATTATTCTTGCTAGAATAGAGAATAATTGTATTTATATGGTTGATAACCAATATGAATAAAGTAGTCCCGCCGGGAATCGAACCCGGATCTAGTGTTTAGGAAACACTTGTTCTATCCATTGAACTACAGGACCTTTTCAGGTGGCGCAAAATTACATT
>Ga0302215_10002634_pt1 | contig 12301 bp, 5 predicted proteins | sample II_Fen_N3_1_FD_194580 | JGI IMG/M metagenome (GOLD analysis project Ga0302215, IMG submission 194580) | Peat permafrost microbial communities from Stordalen Mire near Abisko, Sweden - II_Fen_N3_1 | ecosystem: Environmental > Terrestrial > Soil > Wetlands > Permafrost | place: Sweden: Abisko... | reverse complement strand
GAATAGTCATACTATTATCCGGTCTTCGAACTTGTCGAGGATTCATATTGTGCGACTGGTTGATAGTGGCTTTCTTCAGGAAGTGATGAAAGGCTGGTATATTTCTACGCGTCCGGATAACACACCGGGAGATAGTACAAGTTGGTATACTTCTTTTTGGCAATTTATTGCTGAATATTCCAACGCAAGGTTTAATGATGACTGGTGCTTAAGCCCTGATCAATCATTGTCGTTGTACAGCGGTAATCGAACTGTGCCGGCACAGACTATTATTCGTTCTCCAAAAGGTTCAAACAATATCATTCGTTTGTTGCATAATACTACTTTACTGGATATTAAAACCAGTATTGCCAATCCGGTTTATAAAGAAATACAATTCGGTTTAAATTTATATAGTTTGGCTGATGCGTTGATTGAGAGTAGTCCTGATTCTTTCCGGCTTGATAGTATAACGGCCCGAACCTGTTTGACGTTGGTACCGGATGTTTCTGATATTTTACGGAATCTAATTGATAAAGGCCAAACGACAAAGGCGGGAAGACTTGCCGGTGCGTTTCGGAATATTGGTAATACTGCCTTTGCTGATGAGATTGTCAATACTATGAAAAGTTTGGGGTATGATATCCGGGAAGAAGATCCTTTTACGGATAAAACCAATATTGCTTTTACTCGTGCTGCATCTCCTTATGTTGTGAGGTTGAAGCTTATGTGGAGTGCTATGCGTGAGGTGGTGATAGCCAATTTTCCGAAATCTAACAAGGTTTATACTGATATAGAGGCTTGTATGAAGCAAATTGACGAACAGTATAAACTAGATGCTTACAACTCGTTATCAATAGAGGGTTATCAAGTGACCAATGATTTAATAGAGAAAGTTAGGAGCGGGAATTGGGAACCTGAAAGCGTAGCAACTGATATGGAGCAAAAGAATGCTATGGCTGCCCGAGGTTATTGGCAGGCATTCCAGGGTGTAAAAGAAAGTATCGTGAAAATAATAAACGGTGAAACAGCGGGCGAGGTGGTTGATAATGATCATAGAGCCTGGTACCGAGAATTGTTTGCTCCAAGCGTTGTGGCCGGAATTTTAAAAGCGACAGATTTAGCAGGTTACCGAACCCAGCAAGTATATATCCGCGGTTCCATGCACACGCCTTTGAATACTGAAGCTATAAGGGATGCCATGCCTGTATTGTTTGACTTATTAAAGAATGAACCGGAAGCAAGTGTTCGTGCGGTGTTGGGACATTTCTTTTTTGTGTATATTCACCCTTATATGGACGGTAACGGACGTATTGCCCGTTTTTTAATGAATACTCAGCTTATATCGGGTGGTTATGATTGGACAATCGTACCAGTTGAGAGACGGGCTGAATACATGGCTGCTCTTGAAAAAGCAAGTGTGCAGGGAGATATAATGGATTTTACGTTGTTTATAGCATCGTTGATACCTACAGCATCGGAAAATGAAAATGTCAAATAAGTGGTGCAAAATACTTGACACATTACGATGCCCATTGTCTGCTAATTACCAAACCAAATCTATCAATATAATTGATTTGATGATAATGAATTTTTAAGAGTCAAAAACTGCTTTATTAACTAAAATATGAGTTATTAATGTATTTATATATCTTTGTCAAACATACATAAAGTCTCGTCACTAATAGAAGAGATATGTTTTCGATTATACTGATTGAAGGCACAATTTGATATATGGTATAAAATATGCAACTTTTGTTGTTAAATCGACATTTATAATGAATGCAACCATGAACCCTCCAAAATATTAACAACTTCATTTATGAGAAAAGAAATAGTTCTGGTAATTTTCCTATCCTTTTTATTTACTGCGAAATCACAAAATGGTTGGTTCGCAACTCTTGACAGTACTTTGAACGAAAGATCTAAATATTTTAATCAAAAGGAAAATGAAATTAAACAACTCAAAAAGCAACTGAAAATTAAAAAGACTTCATTTCAAAAATATAAAGTTTGCAAGCAAATATATTCTGAATATCAAAAGTATATGTGCGATTCAGCCATATATTACTTAAATCTAAGTCTAGATTATGCAGATGAACTACATAATTCTGATTATACAAATAAAACTAAGTTAGAATTGATTCTAATGTATGCTTCTTCGGGAGTTTTTGAAGAAAGTATTATTATGTTGAATACCCTTCAACCTCAGAAGTTTAATAAACAACTTAAATTTGAATATTATACAACTTGTGAAAATATATATGGTGAGTTAAGAGACTTTGCCACTGACAAAAGGAACATACTTAAATACGAGTCAAAAAGAAAATGTTTCGAAGATTCAATTGTGCAAATGAAATTACTGCCAACTGAAAGAGAACTAGAAATTAAAGAGGCAAATCTGCTAAAAAGAGGCAAATTGAATGATGCATTAAGAATAAACAATGCCCGATTAAAAATTACACCCAATTATGACTCTCGTTTTTCTATGATTGCCTTCGAAAGGTTTCTTATTGAACGTCAAAGAAAAGATGTTGACGAGCAAAAAAAGTATCTGGTTCTCTCTACAATTAGCGATATAAGAAATTCCATAAGAAATAATGCCTCCTTGTGTTTATTAGCAACATTGTTACATTCCGAGGGTGAAATAGATAGGGCTTATAAATACATTAAAATTGTCCAGGAAGACGCTGCATTTTTTCATGGAAGGCTCAGGTATATACAGGTAGCCAACATAATGCCAATAATTGAAGAGTCTTATAGAGTAAAAAGTGACAAACAAAAGAAGAATATCATACTTTTATTGATTTGTATTAGTTGTTTAACTCTCTTTTTGGGTTTGACAATGTTTATTCTTTACAAACAGAAACAGAAAATCTCCAAAGCCAATATTGATCTTCAATTCTTGAACGATAAATTAATTCAGCTCAACGAAGAGTTACGGGCATTAAACCACGAACTATCAAGCGTGAATCATATTAAAGAAGAATATATTGGACAGTTTTTAAGTATCTGCTCAATCTATATCGTCAAATTAGATTCCATGAGGAAATTGGTATTAAGGAAAATAGCCAATGGAAAGATGTCTGATTTACAAAAAGATTTCAGTTCCAATGAAATTATTGACAGTGAAATAGAAGAATTCTATAAGAATTTTGACGAGGTTTTTTTGCACATATTTCCTGATTTTGTAACTGGTTTTAACAATCTGTTGTATGACGGCGAGCAAATTGAACTTAAATCAGGAGAGCTGCTTAACGTTGAACTCCGGATTTTTGCTCTTATCCGATTAGGAATAAACGATAGTGCCAAAATTGCAAAACTATTACGTTATTCAGTTAATACCATTTATAATTACAGGGCAAAAGTAAAAAATAAAGCAAAGGTCTCGCGCGAAGACTTTGAGCTATTAGTACTGAAAATTGGCTCATTTAATGTATAAAAAAAATCGTCTTATACTTCTTATCATTATACTTAAAATGTTGTAATTATATCTGATTTCATCTTTTTTAGTATTCATTGTCTTAGTTCCATCAACAAAATTTTCAATCACATCTGATATTTCGCGGTGCTTTTTAGCACTGTTTGAAATACTGTATCACCATTCAAGGTTCTTTCATCCACTTTTATTATCTCAGGACATACATGTAATTGTTTGTATAACAGAGTTTAGCATACTTTTATTTGCAGAATCCATCCACTTTGTAATTTTTTGTACTGTCATACACTCTCAATGAATTCTATCTTTGCGGTTAGAGTTTAGACGGCTTATTGTTGACCAATCACCACATTTCAACGAACTAAATTTTTTATTGCCTTGTTCAATTAACCTGTGTTTAAAGCCATAAAATAGTAGATAAAGAAATAATCTAATACGCATAAAATAAAACAAATTAAATGTTAAAACGAAGCTCAATTTTAGGACTTTTTCTTCTCACTGCAAGCGTAGCATCTTGCTTCTCACAAATCAATATTGCTAATTATCAAGTCATTCCGTTACCGGAATATATCGTAACCTCAAAAGGTAAATCTTTTCAATTAGAAGAACTCACCACAATTAGTTATCCTGCTCATAATATGGAGCTAAAAAGGAATGCCCAACTTTTATCGGATTATATTAAAGAAGCCACTGGAATGTCATTGCGCATATCGTCTGCAAAAAAAATAAATCAAACAATTATTTTAAAGATTGATACTCGGTTAAAGAATAAAGAAGGATATGAACTTATTGTAACTGAAAAAACAATTACTATTTCGGGTCTTACTGGGGCAGGTGTTTTTTATGGTATTCAAACTCTCCGAAAATCAATTCCTCAAGGGAAAACTAATACCAGTATTTTGATGCCTCCGGTACAAATTGAGGACTATCCTCGCTTTGAATATCGTGGAGCACATTTGGATGTTGGAAGGCATTTTTTCCCGGTCAGCTTTATCAAAAGATATATCGACATTTTGGCGTTACATAATGTCAATAATTTTCATTGGCATTTAACAGAAGACCAAGGTTGGAGAATTGAAATAAAGAGATACCCTAATTTGACTAGAGTCGGTTCGAGGCGTACTGAAACTGTTGTTGGACATAGCAATGATAAATTTGATGGAATTTCGTACGATGGATTTTATACTCAAAAGCAAATAAAAGAGGTAGTTGCTTATGCAAAAAAACGTTATATTAACATTATTCCAGAAATAGATATGCCGGGTCATATGCTGGCTGCCTTAGCTTCATATCCGGAATTGGGTTGTACGGGAGGCCCTTATGAAGTGGGTAAAAAATGGGGTATTTTTGATGATGTACTTTGTGTAGGTAATGAAAATACCATCAGATTTATTGAAAACGTACTGAGTGAAATTATGCAGCTTTTCCCATCAAAATATATTCATATTGGAGGTGATGAATGCCCCAAAGTACGCTGGAAAACATGTGATAAATGCCAAACCCGTATTAAGTCCGAAAAAATAGAATCAGATGGAAAACATAGTGTTGAGCAGTGTTTGCAAAGCAATTTTATTTCGGGTGTTGAGAAGTTTTTGAATAGTAAAGGGCGAGTTATTATTGGCTGGGATGAAATACTCGAAGGTGGATTGGCTCCTAATGCTACTGTGATGTCGTGGAGAGGAATAAATGGAGGAATAGAAGCTTCCAAACAAAAGCACAATGTAATTATGACTCCAACAGATTACTGCTATTTTGATAATTATCAGTGTGTTAATATTGAAAATGAGCCAATAGCACAACAGGGATTCTTGCCAGTTGAAAAGGTGTATAGTTATGACCCGATTCCTGCTGAATTGACAAAGGATGAAAGACAATATATCTTGGGAGTTCAATCAAATTTATGGACGGAATACATAAAGACCAGTCAACAAGCGGAATACATGTTGTTGCCCCGATTGGCAGCTCTTAGCGAAGTTCAATGGACTATGCCCGAGAGAAAAAATTATCAAAGCTTTCTGAAGCGTATTCCTCAATTGGTAAATATTTACAACGCAAAAAAATACAACTATGCAAAGCATATTCTATAGGCTTTAAATCACTTAGAGCAATTAATTGATACAAAAACTAGTTGATAATTTATTGTTTAACCTCTGGATTTTGGATTTAACATCTTGACGAGATTTTCTTTTATCTTAAGCACTTATAATTAAAAGGATTTTTCAATGTTGTTAATTCCACCAAAATTCTCATTCCTGTTTTATTGAATGTTAAGTAAAAGTCAAAATGCATATGAGTGAAAAAGTTATTAGTTGTCTTACTATTTCATGGGCTTTGTTTTTCCTGCCTATAAATGCTTTAGCAGACAAAATTGATGATAAAATAGACGTTTTATTAAAAAAGATGACGTTGGAAGAAAAAGTCGGACAGATGGCTCAAATAACACTGGATGTGGTTGGAAAAGGTAAAAGCCGACTTGAAAGTTATGAACCTTTTTCATTAGATACCATCAAGCTGGAAGATGCATTGCTCAACTATCACGTGGGTTCAATACTGAATACAGCAAACAACAAAGCACGTACTCCGCAAGTTTGGCATTCAATTATATCTCAGATTCAGGATCTTGCTATGAATAAATCGCACATAAAGATTCCGATACTTTATGGTATTGATGCAATTCACGGTACAACCTATACCATAGGTGGCACTTTGTTCCCTCATGAAATAGCGCTGGCGGCCACATTCAATCCGGCCAATGCATTGAATATGGGAGAAGTAACTGCCTACGAGACACGAGCCAGTGGCATTCCATGGAATTTTTCACCAGTATTGGATTTAGGATTAAATCCATGTTTTCCACGTCAGTTTGAAGGTTTTGGAGAAGATCCATACTTGGGTTCGGTTATGGGTATACAATTGATTAAAGGGTATGAGGGTATTAACAATGATGTTTCAAATCCCCGAAAAGTGGCCTCCTGTATAAAACATTTTCTGGGATACGCTGTGCCAATTTCAGGCAAAGACAGAACCCCGGCTTATATCCCAGAAAACATATTGCGGGAATACCATTTACCCGCATTTAAAGCTGCAATAGATGCTGGTGCAAAAACCATTATGATAAATTCAGGAATCATAAACGGCATTCCTGTGCATTGCAATTACGCATTATTGACAAAACTATTAAGGGAAGAACTTGGTTTTAAGGGGCTTGTTGTTACCGATTGGGGTGATATTGAAAATCTACACACAAGAGATCATGTGGCAAGTTCCGACAAAGAAGCCGTAAAAATGGCCATTAATGCGGGTATTGATATATCAATGATTGCTTACAATTATGAATCATTTTGCAAATATTTAGTGCAATTAGTGAACGAAGGGGAGGTAAAACAAAATCGTATTAACGATGCAGTTCGTAGAATTTTGCGTCTTAAGTTTGAACTCGATTTATTTGAACATCCTGTTACCAATTATACTGATTATCCGAAATTTGGCTCTGACGAATTTGCAAAATATTCTTACAACGCAGCCGCCGAAGCAATCACGCTTCTGAAGAATAAGAATGAGATTTTACCATTGATAAAAGGGGAAAAAATACTTGTTGTTGGACCCAATGGAAATTCAATGCGCTCTCTCAATGGCGGTTGGAGTTATTCGTGGCAAGGTGAAAAGACAGATACGATTGCTTCTGGGCAGAATACAATTTTTGAAGCAATTGAAAAAAGATTTGGTCCGGAGAATGTAAGTTATATCGCAGGAGTGCAATATGATAATACTATTGAATATTATAAGGAAACGAAGGTTGGGTTTGACAAAGTTTTTCAGAAAGCTCAACAATCGGATGTAGTTATTCTTTGTTTGGGTGAGAATTCATATACTGAAGGACCTGGGAATTTAAATAGTTTGAATTTAAGTGAGTTACAAATAGAGTTAGCTATTGAAGTTTCTAAAGCAGCAAAACCGGTGGTTTTGGTATTAAACGAAGGCCGACCACGCATTATTGCGGTTATTGAGCCATTGTGCAATGCAGTAATACAAACTTTTCTTCCCGGAAATTATGGTGGAGATGCGCTGGCAAGTATTCTGAGTGGTGATATAAATCCATCTGGAAAACTTCCTTACACCTATCCAAAAGCCTCAAACTCGTTAGGTACATATTTTCATAAACCATCTGAAGTGGTAAAAACTATGGAAGGTGCATACAATTACAGTGGCGATTTTGCACTTCAATATCCTTTTGGTTGGGGATTGAGCTATACTAACTTTACTTATTCCAACATGAAAGTCTCGAAAACAAAATTCACGAAGGATGATGAACTTCTGGTGTCAGTTGACGTAATGAATGTTGGTAAACGGATTGGAAAAGAAGTCGTAATGTTATATAGTTCTGATATATACGCATCTCTTACTCCGGATGTAAAACGACTGAGAAGATTTGAAAAAATTGAACTTCGTGCCGGAGAAACGAAAAGGATTAGTTTTAAATTAACGGCAAAAGACTTAGCATTTGTAAATCAGAATAATAAATGGATTTGTGAACCCGGAGAATTTAAACTAATGATAGACAAGCAGTCAATTTCAGTTTTTTTTGAATAATTGATTGATTTAATATATACAGGCAGAAAAAGATTAGCTAGGAACAATCGGATAATCAATTTACAATAGGGTCACATTCACTCTATATTTTTGACATAAAAAACAATCCAGATTATATGAACAAAATACAAGTATCAGTTGAATCTATTTTGATGACTTTCTTATTTACAATATCAGTTTTAGGTTTGAAAGGTGAAAATACGAACAGCAGTAAAATTGAAGTATACACAACTACAGCCGATAAATCGATGCTTTTTAAAAGGAAACTTATTTCGTTTGATTCAAAACCAACGACATCGTCTGGTACCATTTTGCTAAATCCAACTATTAAATATCAGGAAATGGATGGTTTTGGAGCAGCCCTGACTGGTTCCAGTTGTTACAACCTGCTGCAGATGAATAAAGGTGACAGGAGTAAATTATTGAATGATATTTTTGATCCCAAAACCGGATTAGGATATAGTTATATTCGGATTTCCATAGGCTGTTCCGATTTCTCGTTGGCCGAATACACTTGTTGTGATAAAATGGGATTAGAAAACTTTGAAATTCATGCATATGATCAGCGTGATTTGTTGCCAATACTGAAAGAAATATTAGCTATAAACCCAAAAGTAAAAATAATGGGATCACCGTGGACTGCACCACGTTGGATGAAAATAAATAATCTAGAGGATTTAAAAGCGTATAATTCCTGGACTTCAGGTCAACTAAATCCTCAGTATTATAGAGATTATGCTACTTATTTTGTGAAGTATGTTTTGGCTATGCAACATGAAGGGATTTTGATAGAATCAATAACAGTTCAAAATGAGCCACTTAATCGAGGGAACTCCGTATCAATGTTTATGACGTGGCAAGAGCAACTTAATTTTATAAAAAATGAACTCGGACCACAATTTAAAGCAGCAAATATAAAAACTAAAATTATTCTGTACGATCATAATTATGATTACGATTCAACAAAAGTAGAATGCAAGGATCAGACAGATTATCCACTGCATATTCTGAATGATCCGGAGGCAGCTCAATATATCTCAGGAACTGCATGGCATGCCTATAGTGGTGATGCTTCAGAGTTGGAAAAAATACATGAAACCTACCCTGAAAAGGGGATATTTTTCACCGAAATGTCAATAGGCGAATGGTCATCTCCATTTGCCGAAGACTTGATGTGGAGCATGAAAGAAGTTGGATTAGGGACAATAAATAGAAATTGTAAGGCAGTAATTGTCTGGAATTTAATGCTTGATGAAAAAAATGGACCTGACAGGCTTGGGGGATGCAACACTTGTTATGGCTCATTGCGCATAAATAGCCTGAGTTATAAACCGGAAACTATTGATCGTTTAAGCCACTATTATGTTATTGGTCACCTCTCAAAGGTGGTACTTCCCGGAGCATTCAGGATTGAGACAACCAACAACCTAAACAAAAAGGAAATTTATTATTCCGCCTTTCTTAATCCGGATAATTCCTATTCAGTAATAGTCGAAAATGATAGTTCAGAAGAACAACAGATAAGTATTAGTAGTGGAAGTCAATTTTTTACAGTTTCATTTTTGCCTAAAAGCATTAATTCAATTAAATGGAGAAATTAGTTGTTATTATATGCTGTAATCAATCCACTTTATTCGATGGGAGATGGCATTTTAATGTCCAGTATAACAGATAGATATAGTCTATTTTGCAAGATATGAATCCACTTATTGATTTTGAGTATTTACAGCAGAACTTTGCAAACCTTATCTTTGTCCATGTGGTTTGAGCAGGTAAAAAATCCTCTCATTCCCAACGTAATTAAAATCAAAATGAAAAAAATACAAATAACATTTCTTTTTCTATTATTTACATCACTGGCTTTTGCCTATACAGGTTTACTGCGTGTAAACGGCAAGCAGATTGTTGATGCAGAAAATAGTAATGTCCTGTTGAAAGGAATAAATCTGGGGAATTGGTTGGAGAACGAACCTTACATGATGGGGATGCCAAGTAACTTGATGAGTCTGGAAAAGCATATGAAAACAGAAATGCTAGATTTACTAGGTGATCAGACCAAAGTTGACTCTTTTTACAATGTGTTTGAAACTAACTATGTACAAAAAATTGATATTGATAAAATAGCTGAATGGGGAATGAATTCAATCCGAATCCCCCTTGATGCAACTAAACTAGGATTTTACAATCCATCGAATAAGGTCTATACTGTCAATGAAAAGGGATACGCACAAATTGATAGTGTAATAAAATGGGCGCGACCTTACAACATTTACATCATTTTGGATATGCACCGTATGCCAGGTGGTTCGGGGGCATCGCTGCATCAGTTTAATTTTGACCCAAATGCACCTGATGCAATATGGAATGACATCGACCTTCAGGATGAATTTGTGGCTGCCTGGCATGCTCTTGCAAGCCGGTATGTAAGTGATGATTTGGTCGCAGGTTATGATTTGATGAATGAACCAGCGTGGGATTTTAAAGATAATAATTTGAATAAACCTTTATTTAATCTTTACAAAAGAACAACGGCAGCTATTCGCGAAGTTGACACACGCCACATTATCTATTTCGAAGGAAATGGGTACTCCTGGGATTTCAGAGGGCTTAAAGTACCTTGGGACAACAATATGGTATATGCATTTCATAAATATCTGTCGTGGCAGGTGGACGATTACGATGTAAATGAAGTAGTCGCTTTACGGGATGGAACGAACCGACCAGTATGGAATGGAGAGACCGGAGAAAATTGTAATCTTTGGCTCACCAACATGGCCAAACGTTACGAAGCTGTAAATATTGGCTGGTGTTCCTGGCCTACAAAGAAAATGATATCCGTTGTCGGTCCGCTGGCAATACCTATGTCGCCACTTTATATTGCCCTGACTAAATATTGGGAATACAAGGAAGATCCTACAAAACCTTACGTGGCTAAGCCATCGGCAAGCGAAACTTTCACCGCTCTAATGGCACAAGCTGAACTTTGCAAATTCTCCAATTGTACTTTTCACAAAGATTATATTGATGCTCTGATGCGTCAGACTCAGTCAGATACCACCATAGCATGGAAAAACATAGTATTGCCGGAAATTATTGGTCGAACAACAAGAATAAATGCCTCTGAATTCGATTTGGGTAGCGTCGGTAATGCTTATCAAACCTCTCAGCACGATTGGAATAGTTTTTTTACCTTTCGTAACGACGAAATTAATGTGGGCTCATTCATTGGTGAAGCAAATGGCTATGTTGTTGGAAACATACACTCAGATAACACAGCCGGCACAACCGAATGGACTAAATATACAGTTACAACCCCTATTAAAGGAAAATATGAAGTTCGCATTCGTTATTGGGCTGTCTCGCTTACATCAGCACCGTCAATATCGGTTGAAGTAAATGGCAAGATGGTTGGAACCGTACCCTACGCACTTAAAACGAACGGGGCATTTTCTACAGAATTTATTGATGAAATTGATATTGAAAAAGGAAAGACTCAAGTAATACTAAACTATTTTGGGACTGATTTTAATGTCAGCACAATTGACTTCAAGCTAAAACAAATTCTTCCAACCGCACTTAATGAAATCAAAACTGAATCTTCAAAACTAAAGATTATAACATCTAAAAATTCAATTTCATTTGCAGATGCCCAATCCTCACCAGCCAAAATAGACATATACTGCTACAATGGACAAATTATACATTCAGTAAATGTTGAAAATCCATGCATATCTAGCATTCAGTTTGGTTACAATTCCGGCATATACTTGGTATCAATTAGTTACAAGAATGGGTGCAAACAAATTGGTAAATTTATTTACAACTTTCGATAAAAACATTAAATATCTCTTAAATTATTAATTAATAAATTTGTTATTATGAAAATCAAAAAAATTACTCTTTTTGCCATGTCCTTTATAGGGCTGACATTTACGCAAGTCGTAGCACAGGAAGTGGATGTTGAAAATTTTGAAAGTGAAGTTTTTGTAGCAGCTCAAAAAAAAGAGCCTACATCAACTGATTTAGTCGCATCACCCAATCTTACTACGGGTGGGGTTGACGAGCTTTTATCTATTGAAGCGAATCCGATTCAAACGGGATTAAATGATTCGTATTATGCTGCTTATGCCGTTCGCGGGAGTGGTGGTAGTCCTAATTTTCAGGCAGAGTTTAATGTTTCGCCACAAAGTTTTACAGGTGTAAAATATATCCACGTGATGGTTCTTAAACCGGTTCAATCGACTATTTCAATTTCAGGAAGACAAAACCTTCCAACATCTGGAAATACTTGGG
>Ga0302215_10002633_pt1 | contig 12302 bp, 12 predicted proteins | sample II_Fen_N3_1_FD_194580 | JGI IMG/M metagenome (GOLD analysis project Ga0302215, IMG submission 194580) | Peat permafrost microbial communities from Stordalen Mire near Abisko, Sweden - II_Fen_N3_1 | ecosystem: Environmental > Terrestrial > Soil > Wetlands > Permafrost | place: Sweden: Abisko... | reverse complement strand
TACGACAATACTGTATTGTATACTGATTATTTCTTAGATCGATTAATAAAACAAATTGAAACTAAAAATGCCATTTTAATCTATCTTTCAGATCATGGCGAGACCTTAGGAGAAGGAGGTTCATGGCTTCATGCCGGAGATAATGCTGCATCCAAGAACCCGGCCTGTATTGTTTGGTATTCAAATGGTTTTAAAAATAAATATCCTGATAAAATTGAAGCTATAAAGAAAAACAAGAATAGATTTATCAGAACTGACTTTTTGTTTCAAAGCATATTGAGTGCCGGAAATATCCCTTCTACAATCATACAAAACAACCTTAATATTTTCTATAATTCTGACAAAACAAACAAATAATTATGACTTCCATTCGCAAAAAACATGGAATCTTATCAAACAAAAAACCCTGGATAATTTTAATAGTGATTGGGATAACTATTAAAACCATCATGTTCCCTGTAAAAACAGGGGATTTTATCGGTTTCCTCGAACCCTGGATAGAATTCATCAAAACCCACGGATATTTCTCTTCTTTAAAATACGGGTTTTATGATTACGCCCCTTCGTACATCTACATTCTCGTTCTAATTGCCAAAGCAGGCTTAAATCCACTTTTTCTAGTTAAGATCGTATCCATTCTATTTGAGTATCTTGCTGCTTTCTTTGTTGGCAAGATAGCTTTTCTGAAATCTAAAAACAATTTGGCGATTTGGATTTCAATGGCTGTTATTCCATTGTTACCATCAGTATTACTGAACAGCAGCTATTTGTCACAATGTGATTCAATTTATGCTGCATTTGTGATGGGGAGCATTTATTTTATAATCCAAGAGAAACAATTTCTTTCCGTTTTATTTTTAGCAATTGCATTTGCCTTTAAAATGCAAACAGCAATAATCCTACCATTCTTTTTCGTATTGTTGCTTAGAGGAAACATCCGTTGGTATTATTTCTTATTGATACCTGTTGTTTTTATTCTCAGCATTACTCCTGCATGGTTATATGGACGTCCATTTGTAGAGCTCCTGAAAGTCTATTTAGCACAAACAGACCGCTTCAGGTTACTTACCTTAAATTTTCCCAATATCTACATTTGGATAAATAACAGTTTGTATGAACCTTTCAGGCAGGGAGGAATAATCCTTACATTTATTCTGACATTAATAACAGGCTTCTGGTTAAGCAGAAAACGAATTTCATTTACGTTTGAGGACTGGATTAAGCTTGCCTTCTTAAGTTCAATAATTGTTCCGTACATACTACCCGGGATGCATGAAAGATACATGTATTTAGGGGACTTGCTTGGAGTACTGTATTATCTGGTACTTCGGAAAAACATACAACTACCTGCCGGCATATTGCTTGTATCATTTTATTCCTATATCCGTTGTTCCCGGTTTAATGATATACTTCCGATGTCACCTGCTTTTATCATCTATACTTTTGTAATCATTTTCACAACGATCGATTTTATTAAAAGCATCAAAAAGGTATCAAATGAAATCTGAATACAGGAATAATGCAATTTTTATATTTTCAGTAGTGCTGGTTTATGCCCTGCTAACTATCGTGTGTATCAATCATTGTTATTTTTGGGACAACATACAGCAAATTTCCAAAGAAGCTCACTGGTTCTATATGACGGATTTCCAACGGCTGCTCATGCCGTCACTAAATTCAGGTGTTGAAATCGTGGCAACAGGTTACCATCCCCCATTGATGGGCATGCTGACAGCCGCCTTATGGAAAGTGTTCGGGTACAAATTATGGGTATCCCATGTTTTTATTCTTTTCTGGGCATTTGTGCTGATTTATAATGTCTGGAAAATAGTTGACGGATTATTCCCGAAGAAGATCGCCGGCTGGGTGTTACTTATTACCCTGATGGAATCTACTCTATTGACACAGTTTTCCATTTCTTCACCGGACTTCATCCTATTCACTGCGTTTATCCTCTCACTCAGGGCAATATTAGAAAACAAATCCTACATGCTGTCAATAGGCGTGTTCTTTCTCTGCTGCATTAATATGCGGGGGATTTTTGTAGGTTCAATCCTGTTGCTTGTTCATTTATACTATACGTATTTAAAAGATTCAAAGAAGCCGGATTTTCGTTCATTCGTAAAAACAGCACTTCCCTATCTACCAACTTTCATACTCCTAGCAAGTTATTTTGTTTACTATTTCATAGTGAAAGGTTGGTTTTTTTCTGATTCAACCGATAGTAGTCATTATTCATTACCAAACGGAATAAGCCGGATCATAAAACATCTTGCAGAATTTGTACTTCGTTCAGTTGAGAACGGACGAATCATTATTTGGGTTGCCGGTATCTATGTGTCTGCAATTTTCCTAAAAAGAAAAACAAAATTATCAAACGAGTTTAAGGCTCTTTTATTGTTTTTCTTTCTCCTGACGGGTTTGTACCTGCTGTTTGTTTTTATTACACAAATGCCATTTTCAGGCAGGTATTTTATGCCGCAGTTCTTTTTGCTGACAGTTTTAGCCTTGTTGGGGCTCGATAAAATTTACAGTGAAAAAAAAATGAAAATTGCTTTGATAGTAATTCTTTGTTTTGAACTGACCGGGAATTTATGGATTTATCCCGACAGAATGGCAAAATCGTGGGATGGTACACTTGCCCATTTGCCTTATTATGAATTACGGGAAGAATGTTTTGATTTTATTGACCAACAGAAACTTGATTATCATCATATTTCTGCAGGGTTTTGTTTATATGGCAACAGAGGTTTTATAGAACTTAAGAATGAAGGCAAGAGAGTTGGAACAGATGAAAATTGCGGATATTATCTGTTTTCTAACATTTCAAATGTAGGAGATTCGTTTGCAGGTGATTTAAGGAATCCATCACATTGGGTTCCCGTTAAGAAATTCGAAAAAGGTCTTGTATACATTACCATCTATAAAAATATCCTGTTTAAAGAAAAGAGAAACAATGAAAAACAATAAATCCCTCATTCAATTTATCAAGTTTGGCATAGTGGGAGTATCGAATACACTTCTGACGGCAGCAGTAATTTGGATATTAATGAAAGTATTGCATTGCTCTGATTATTTTTCAAACTTAATAGGATATATAGTTGGTTTAATTAACAGCTTTATCTGGAACCGCAAATGGACATTTGAAAGTAAAACAAAAGTAAGTGTTACGGTTTTTAAATTTATAGTTACCTTTGCTATATCGTACCTGTTTCAGTTGGGGAACCTGTATTTATTGTTACACTTCACACACATTGATCCTTATCTATGCCAGTTACTGTCAATTGTGGTTTATACGTGTATCAATTTTGGACTAAACAAATACTACACTTTTAAAAATTGATGCCAAATGAATAAATCACTGAGTATTATTGTTCCGTGTTTTAATGAGCAAGAAGTTATAAATGAAACCTATAAAAGGATCAAGTCTGTTCTTTCGAATTTAGACTTCCACTCTGAAATCATCTTTATAAATGACGGAAGTACCGATGAGACAGAGAATTTACTTTCGGAGCTGACAAAGACTGATAAGAACATAAAAATCATAACTTTTTCCAGGAACTTTGGACATCAGAAAGCTGTAACTGCCGGATTAAATAATTGTCATACAGATATGGCAGTAATTATCGATGCAGATCTTCAGGATCCTCCTGAAGTAATTCCCGACATGATCAAGACCTTGATTGATTCGAAAGCCCAGGTAGTATATTGTGTTCGAAAATCAAGGAAAGGGGAAGGCTTTTTCAAGAAACTATCAGCCAAGGCCTTTTATCGTTTGCTCAACTTTTTTTCAGAAGTAAGACTCCCTGTTGACACAGGTGATTTCAGGCTGATTGATAAAAGCATCATCCGGGAGTTTAATCAAATGCACGAGAAAGGGAAATACATAAGGGGATTGGTATCCTGGATTGGATTTAAACAGGTTCCGTTTTATTATGAAAGGGAAGCCCGTTTTGCAGGAGAAACAAAATACCCATTCTCTAAAATGCTAAAATTAGCGACAACCTCTTTGCTTTACTTTTCTACGAAGCCCCTGAAACTTGCAAGCACACTGGGGTTCATTTCAGTGGTATTTTCATTGATTCTGGGAGTATGGTCGGTATTGGGCAAATTAATGGGGTACACGCATGCAAATTCAGGCTGGACGTCATTATTCGTATTGATTATATTCTTTGGAGGAGTCCAATTGCTTACCATTGGAATTGTAGGAGCTTATATTGGTAATTTATTTGATGAAATAAAAAACAGACCGGAATATATCATTGAGAAGAAAGTAAATTTCGAAACAAAAGAAGATGGAAAATCAATATAATGGAAACAAGTCAGGGCAATATTTTCATATAAAACCCGACAACCTGAATTGTGCCCAGGCTATTTTAAAAGGCTATCAAAAAGAATTTAACATCACAGATCAGGAAATTGAAGATTACCGTGCCTGGGGAGGTGGCAGAGCCACAGCAGGAATTTGCGGAGCATTATTCTCGGCAGAAAAATTACTCAGTCAAGCTGGGAAAGCTGGTATAACAGAAGAGTTTAAATCGATAGTAGGTGAAATTCAATGCATCGAGATCAAAAAGAAAAAAGTCGCATGCATTGATTGTGTGCGTATTGCAGAAGACTTAATGGAGAAAAAATTAAAGTAGAACACCTGTTCTACTTTTTATTTATCAGATTCATAAATTCTTCACGGGTTTTGGCCTGTTCAAAAACACCTGTAAAATCTGAAGTGGTAGTAATAGAATGTTGTTTTTGGACACCACGCATTTGCATACATAAATGCTGAGCTTCAATGATGACCATAACCCCCATTGGATTGAGCGTTTTTTGAATACATTCTTTTATTTGCGTAGTCATACGTTCCTGAACCTGCATCCTGCGGGCATAAACTTCCACAATCCTTGCAATTTTACTCAAGCCTGTAATCTGTTTATTTGGGATATAGGCAATGTGTGCTTTTCCAAAAAATGGAAGCATATGGTGTTCACACATTGAATAAAAATCAATGTCCTTTACAATGACCATCTGGCGATAATTTTCGGTAAACATGGCGGATTTGATGATCTCTTCCGGAATTTGTTCATAGCCCTGCATCAAAAACTGCAAGGAACGAGCAACACGTTCCGGAGTTTTGAGTAGACCTTCCCGATTTACATCTTCGCCTAAGAGTTGTATTATTTGTCTGTAGTGTTCGGCAATTTGTTCCGTTTTTACGATATCAAAAGGAACAGGTTGATTAATATTAAAATCCATTATTTATTTATTTAGAACCTGAAATAATTATTTGTTCACGGACAATGTAAATTTCACTTCTCATGGTTGGAAAAGCATCAATCAATTTGTGCCGAAGTATTTGAGCCTGTGATTGTGAAACAAAATCACCAACTCTTACTTTCCAGAAAGGAGATGAATAATTCACATAAACCGTTTGATCGGGAAAAGTTTCACGTATTTGTCTTTCTATTTTAAAAGCTTCATTTTTAGCTGTCCGTTGCACATTGCTTGAGAAAACCTGGACACGATATCCGTTTGATGTCGTCTGATCCTGCGAGTTAGTCAGATGTTTTTTATTTGCAAGCAATTGTTCAACTCTTTTATCCTGATGGATTTTCACAGTAGCCTGAGTGTTTGAATCAGTTGTAGAAAGAGCTTCAAAGATATTGTTTCGTTTTGAATCCGGATTTTGTTGTGCGTGTAAGATTCCTACAATGAGCAATAGGGCAATAAAAAACGCAAAATCTCTTCTTTTCATTATCGTTTTTTTTTAGGCTGCAAAGTTATACAAATGTTGTGGTTTTTCAGACAAGTAATGTTATTTTGTTGTTTATTTGTTTTGTAAAATTCTAATAATCACTTTTTCTGACAAGATTTAATTGGTTACTATTAATTCTTTTGTACTTAATGCTTATCTTTGTTTTGGTTTTTTTACAGCTATCATGACAAAAGACAAAATAGCCCTTATAGTGGCCGGTGGGAAAGGCCTTCGAATGCAAACAGACATTCCAAAGCAATTTATCGAAATACAGGGCAAACCTATTTTAATGCACACTCTTGAGGCATTTCATCATTATGACGCATCCATTCAACTCATCATTGTGCTGCCTTTTGTTCAAATTGAATTCTGGAAGGAGCTCTGTAAAAAACATTCATTCAACCTGTCACATCTGATTGTAGCGGGTGGAGAAACCAGATACCATTCAGTAAGAAACGCACTGGAAATTATAAATGGACCTGGGTTGGTTGCCGTACATGATGGTGTCCGCCCGTTTGTCAGTGTCGAAACGATCACCCGTTGTTTTGAGGCAGCTGAAAAACACGGTACAGCGATCCCTGTTGTCGATTCGACAGATAGCATCAGGCAGGTAACGGGACATGGCAGTATTTCTGTTGACAGGACAAAGTACAAATTGGTACAAACTCCTCAGGTATTCGATATTGAGATCTTGAAAAGAGCATACAAACAGGAGTTTTCTCCTCTTTTTACTGATGATGCTTCAGTAGTAGAAGCCATAGGTGAGAATATCATTTTGGTGGAAGGAAATAGAGAGAATATAAAAATCACCACTGCCTTTGATCTGGAATTGGCAGCTACACTATTCAGATTTGAAAATCTGTAGATTTGAAGATTCAATGGAATACAACACAAACAACAAACAATGGCTTGACACCTTGCGGGCAATTGCTGTGCTGGGGGTTATCGTCATCCACATTTCCAGCCCACTGGTAAAAATGGAGTATGGCAAAAACATGTCTTATTGGTGGATCGGTAACATCGTTGATTGTTGCGTGCGATTTTCAGTACCCTTATTTTTAATGTTAAGCGGTGCGACTTTGTTGGTGAAAGAATATAAACTGGGTGAGTTTTATAAAAAAAGGTTTTTACGGGTTTTGGTTCCGTTCTTGTTTTGGATGGTAGTCTATTGGGTTTACCGATGGTTTATGCTAATGCCAAAACAACAACCGCACGAATTACAGTCAATTTTACAATGGGCCGTCAACCTATTTTTAAAAGAAGGGATTTCCAAGCATTTTTGGTACATTTACATGATTGTATTTATTTACCTCTTTGTGCCTTTCATGGGGAAAGGTTTGCGCAGTTTAAATCACTCCGCAATTTTATATTTATTGCTGGGTTGGGGGATATTGACTTATGTTTGTAATTCCATACCTTTAAATATGTATTCCTGGTCGGGCCAGTACGCAAGCAGGTTTTTAGGATATTTCCTGTATTCAGGATACCTAGTATTGGGATACTTTCTCACTAAATTACCATTCATATCAACTAAAATAAGATATTTGAGTTCGTTTGTTTTTTTATTAAGCATAGCAACATCAGCAGTCTTAACTTATATTTTCAGCAAACAAGCCCACAGTCTCGACCTGACCTTGTATAGCTACCTGACTGTAAATACCATCATTCAGTCAATTGCAATTTTTCTTTGGATAAAAGATTCGAAAATCAAAAATAAATACATTTCAACGTTACAATCTGCAATCAGCAATTATAGTTATGGTATTTATCTTGTTCATATTATGATAATTGGGATTTTTTTTAATCACGGTATTTACTGGGCCATGGCGCATCCACTGGTTTCTTTACCCTTCGTGATTTTAATTACTTTAATAACTTCATTCGTAATAATCTATATATTGAGAAAGCTCCCTTTTGGAAAATACATAGCAGGTTAAACAGAAATGGATTTTCAAACAGACATAAAATATCTGCCGGGAGTTGGTTCAAAAAGAGCCGAACTGCTCAGCAAAGAACTTGACATTCAAAGTGTCGATGATTTGTTGCGCCATTACCCGTACAAATATGTCGACAGGAGCCGTTTTTATTACCTGCACGAAATTTCTGAAGAGATGCCGTTCATTCAGGTAAAAGGTCAGATCATCCGATTCGAAAAGGTTGGTGAAGGTCATACCCAACGTCTGACCGCCATTTTCACAGACGGTCACAGCACGATTGAATTAGTCTGGTTTAAAGGGGTTAAATATATCATTGATAAATACCATACCAAAATTGACTATGTCGTTTTCGGTAAACCTTCTGCCTTTAATGGCCGGTATAATATCGTTCATCCGGAAATAGAAATTGCATCACAATTACCTCCTCCTGAACAAATGGGGTTGCAGCCTTTTTACAACACATCCGAAAAAATGAAGGGTAGTTTTCTGAATTCGAAAACCATTCAGAAAATCCTCTATCCACTCGTTCAGAACATTAAATCGGGCATTCCGGAAACTCTTCCCGCCTATTTATTGAAGAAATTCGGGTTATTGAACCTTACTGAGTCTCTTGTCAATATTCACTTTCCAAAAAACGCCGATATTCTCAACAAAGCACGTCAACGGTTGAAATTCGAAGAATTGTTTTATATCCAGTTGAATATCCTCCAACAAACCAAATGGCGGGAACAGCATTATGTTGGATATGTTTTTGGTCAGATAGGCCACTATTTCAATACTTTTTTCAAAGATCATTTGCCCTTTGAATTGACAAATGCCCAAAAACGTGTATTACGTGAGATACGGATTGATGTTGCATCAGGTCGTCAAATGAATCGGTTGTTGCAGGGGGACGTGGGAAGCGGGAAAACATTGGTAGCGTTAATGGCCATGCTCATGGCGGTAGACAATGGTTACCAGGCATGTATCATGGCACCTACCGAGATTTTGGCTAACCAGCATTTTGTAAGTCTGAATGAGTTTTTAGGTGACCTTGGCGTCCAGGTTGCTCTCCTCACCGGTTCAACACGTCCTAAAGACCGTATCATTCTTCATGAGAAGCTTCGTAACGGGGAATTGAATATCCTGATTGGAACCCATGCAGTCATTGAAGATGTGGTTCAATTTGCCAATTTAGGTCTTGTAGTGATTGATGAGCAGCACCGCTTTGGCGTAGAGCAACGGTCGAAGCTATGGAAAAAGAACGATCAACTGCCACATGTTTTAGTAATGACTGCTACCCCGATTCCCAGGACTCTGGCGATGACGGTATATGGTGATCTGAGCATTTCGGTAATTGATGAACTTCCTCCGGGACGTAAACCAATTCAGACTTACCATTATTACGAAACTAAACGTCAGGCTTTAAACGGGTTTATTGCAAAACAAGTAGAAGCGGGCAGGCAAATTTACATTGTTTACCCTTTGATTCAGGAGTCTGAGAAAATGGATTTGCAGAATCTGGAGTCGGGATTTGAATATATCTCAGAAACATTCCCGAATTACAAGGTGAGTATGGTTCATGGGAAACTCAAGGCAAAAGAAAAAGAATTCCAAATGCAGAAGTTTGTCAGGGGTGAAACACAAATCATGGTTGCCACCACAGTCATTGAAGTAGGCGTAAATGTACCGAATGCCTCTGTCATGGTAATTGAAAGTGCTCAACGTTTTGGGTTGTCACAATTGCATCAGCTCCGTGGCAGGGTTGGTCGTGGGGCAGAACAATCATTCTGTATTCTGCTAACCGGATACAAACTTGCTACCGAAACTCGGAAACGAATGGAAATCATGGTACGCACCAATGATGGGTTTGAAATTTCCGAAGCCGATTTAAAACTACGTGGTCCGGGCGATCTGGAAGGGACACAACAAAGCGGGTTACCTTTCGACCTGAAGATCGCTAATTTGGCACAGGATGGTAAAATGCTTGAAATTGCCCGCAATGTGGCAAGGGAAATACTTGAAAATGATCCTCAACTGGTCGAAATTGAGAACAGGGTCATGGCAACACAATTAAAAAAAATGAAAACAAATACCTTAAATTGGGGTTCAATTAGTTAATAATATAGAACTTTCTTTGAATGCAATCCCCTTTTTTTTAATTTTGGACAGCCTTAATTGAATAATACTCCTTAAATCCAATAAAATCATGGAAAAAACACTTGTAATTATTAAACCCTGCGCTATTCAAAGAGGATTGATTGGTGAGGTGACAAAACGTTTCGAGCAAAAAGGGTTGCAATTATGCGGTATTAAAATGATGCAACTTTCGGACGAAATACTTGCTGATCATTATGCCCATTTGGTTTTACGTCCTTACTTCAAACGAATTAAAGACTCCATGATGATTACTCCGGTGATTGTGTGTTGCTGGAAAGGAAAAGATGCTGTGCATCTTGTTCATGAAATGGCAGGCAAAACCAACGGACGCGAGGCTGCTTACGGAACTATCCGGGGTGATTTCAGCATGAGTGTTCAGGAAAATATTGTCCATACGTCCGATACAGTGGAAAATGCCATAGAAGAATTGGCGCGTTTTTTTAAACCCAATGAAATTTTTGAGTTCAATCATGCGGGATTGAACTTTTTGTACGCGAATGATGAAATATAACTGTTGATTCTCACATTTTTTGATTTAAAAATTTTGCATATACAAGTATGCTCCCTAAAAGTCCTTTATGCCTGCTTCTCTCAAACAATATCTTACTATAGTAACTTTTACACTCTCTTCTTTAGGGTGTTTTTCACAACACACCAGTTTTTCCCTTATCCCTAAAAGAGATACGCTTAACGTTTATCGTGAATTGTTGAATGATAATTCGGATGACTTGATGGAAAATCACCCGGCTGAAGACATTTACAACAATATTTGGACCAGTGACCATGTAAATCCGTATAAGATTCCGATTGACAGCATGCCCGATTCGGTCAGGATAGATTGTTCCAATTTCTTTGTCCCGGTTCATGGCCAGATAACATCTGAGTTTGGACCCCGCCGTTTCAGGTTTCATTATGGGGTTGACCTTCGCTTAAAAATAGGGGATTCTGTCCGGAGTGCATTCTCCGGGAAAGTCCGTATTATCGACTATGAAGCCCGCGGGTATGGGAATTATATTGTAATCCGCCATAACAATGGGTTGGAAACAGTCTACGGCCACCTTTCTGCCGTATTAGTAAAATTAAATCAGAATATTAAAGGAGGTCAACTGATTGCTTTCGGAGGAAATACCGGACATTCCACAGGACCTCACCTGCATTTCGAAACCCGGTATATCGGGAATGCGATAAATCCCACCCACATTATTGATTTTGCCACCGGGCATGTGCACGACAGGTCCTATCTACTGACTAAAAAGCGTTCCTTCTATTACCAACATGAAACACATGTTACACAACTGGCAAAGTATTATAACGTCCGGAAACATGATGTGTTAGCCAAGGTTGCTGCCCGTAACGGAACAAGTGTCAGGTCACTGTGCAAATTGAATGGCATTAAGCCAAAGACCCATTTAAAATTGGGACAACGCTTGAGAATAAGATAACCCTAAATAGACAGACATTTCATAAAAGAAGCCGTTTTCATTTGAATGAAAACGGCTTCTTTTATGAAATAGTGTATAGAACATCAATAACGATAATGTTCCGGCTTGTAAGGTCCATTGGCATCAACCCCGATATAGGCAGCCTGTTCAGGTGTCAGCACGGTAAGCTTCACTCCTAATTGTGCGAGGTGCAAACGTGCAACTTCTTCATCCAGGTACTTTGGCAAACGGTATACATCCACGGCATAATCTTTCGTGAACAATTCAATCTGAGCCAATGTCTGGTTGGTAAACGAATTACTCATAACAAATGAAGGGTGACCAGTAGCACAACCTAAATTCACTAAACGTCCATCAGCTAGCAATAAAATGCTGTGTCCATCAGGGAAAATGTATTTATCAACCTGAGGTTTGATATTTACAAGGTTAATTCCCGGGAATTTCTTCAGTTTTTCAACCTGTATTTCATTGTCGAAGTGTCCGATATTGCAAATAATAGCCCCATCTTTCATTTTTTCAATATGTTCAATGCGGATAATATCCCTGTTTCCGGTTGTGGTAACATATAAATTTCCTTCGGCTAATGCGTCTTCGATGGTAGTGACTTTAAATCCTTCCATCGAAGCCTGTAAGGCGCAGATTGGATCAATTTCAGTCACAATCACACGGGCACCATAAGCCAGCATCGATTTTGCACATCCTTTTCCAACATCACCGTAACCACAGACAACAACAACCTTACCGGCCAACATAATGTCAGTGGCACGTTTGATTCCATCAGCCAATGATTCCCGGCATCCGTATAAATTATCAAATTTCGATTTCGTTACCGAATCATTGACATTGAATGCTGGGAACAACAAAGAACCTTCTTCCAACATTTGGTACAAGCGGTGAACACCTGTGGTGGTTTCTTCGGAGACACCACGGATTTCAGGGATCATACGTGACCAAATGGTGCTGTCTTCCTTCAATACATTTTTCAAAATAGCATATAACAACCTTTCGTCATCACCATCTGCCTGTTTGTCCAGG
>Ga0302215_10002632_pt1 | contig 12304 bp, 11 predicted proteins | sample II_Fen_N3_1_FD_194580 | JGI IMG/M metagenome (GOLD analysis project Ga0302215, IMG submission 194580) | Peat permafrost microbial communities from Stordalen Mire near Abisko, Sweden - II_Fen_N3_1 | ecosystem: Environmental > Terrestrial > Soil > Wetlands > Permafrost | place: Sweden: Abisko... | reverse complement strand
ATTTCGGCACGCGAAAAACAGAATATTGATCAGCTAAAGGAACTGATGTACGAAAAAATCAAAGCGATTCATATTGAACGCTATCCGTACAACGACTTTTTGTTTCAAAAATATACCGACATAGAATAATAATCGTCAATCGTGCTTTTCCGAAAATTTTAAGTTGGGAAAGCCTACCTAAGAAAATAAAATGACTAACTATCGTCAGCTTCTTGATAAAGAAATAGCTACTCTGACTGTTTATGGCTGCTCGGCCGAAAATTGGGAAAGTGTACTCGTTGCGGAGGACTTCAAACCTACCTATTTTGCGAATGTACATTTTTCGGGAAACGTGTTTTTAGGAACCTACGATAAGGTTTTTGAACTGGTTGGAGGTGTAAAAAAACATGCCGGTATCTACAATTGTCAGTTGCATAATTGCGTGATTGAGAACGATGTTTTTATTGATAAAATACATAATTATATAGCCAATTATACTATAGGCGAAAGTTCGTATATAGAAAATGTGACGCTTTTGGTAGTTGATGGAGTTACTACATTTGGGAACGGTGTAAAAGTACCTGTTATGATTGAAAGTGGCGGCAGAGAGCTGTCTGTTTTTAATCAATTGTCGGCTCCGCTGGCTTATTTGATGACCTTTTACAGGCACAATGCCTCATTCATAGACCGTATCAATCAGTTGGTAGATGGTTATGTGGCCGAACTCTCATCGGATATGGGGCAGATTGGTGAAAATGTGCGGATAGTGAATTGCGGAAATTTGAAGAATGTGTGCATTGGTGACTTTGCTCAATTGGATGGTGTGGCACTTCTTCAAAATGGTAGCATAATCAGCCAGCAACAGGCACCGGTAATAATAGGTGCCGGGGTACAATGTACCGATTTTATTATTCAATCGGGAACTTCTGTTACCGAGGCTGCTTTAATTTCGCGTAGTTTTGTGGGGCAGGGTTGTTTAATTGGCAAACAGTTTTCTGCGATTGATTCTGTGTTCTTTGCCAATTGTCAGGGTTTGCATGGCGAAGCGGTTTCTGTTTTTGCCGGACCTTATACAGTTACGCATCATAAATCCACTTTAATGCTTACGGCTTTATACTCGTTTATGAACGCCGGTAGTGGAACTAATTTTAGCAATCATATGTATAAGCTTGGCCCTGTTCATCAGGGTATTACTGAGCGCGGAGTGAAAACGTCGAGCGATTCATATATAATGTGGCCAGCGCGAATAGGTGTTTTTACGGTGGTTTTAGGTAGACATAAAGGCAATCCTGATATCTCGGATTTGCCATTCTCGTATTTGATTGAAACAGATGGTGAGAGCCATTTGTTACCCGGAATAAACTTACACAGCGCCGGAACCATTCGCGATGTGCAGAAATGGCCAAAACGCGATAACCGCACAGGCACTACAAAGCTCGATGCAATTAACTTTGATTTTTTATCCCCATATACTTTGTCCAAGGCTTTACGAGGCATTGAGATATTGAAACAGTTGCTGGAAAATATGGATGCTTCAGTTGCTTTTGTATGGTACCAGAATTGTAAACTCAAGCGTTCTTCCATTAAAAAGGGAATTGAATTGTACGAAATGGCGGTGAGCCAATTTGTAGGCTCAAAAATTATCGAGATGTTGAATGGTCAGAAAGTCGAATCAAAGGAACAGTTAGCTAAACTTTTCCCTATAGGTGCAGAAGTCGGTGTTGGTAATTGGGTAGATATGGTGGGTTTACTTGCTCCAGCAACGGAGGTTGATGGTTTGTTGAACCAGATGGTGAACGGAGAATTAAAACTTCCGGAAATTCAACAAAAGCTGGATGATTTACACGCAAATTACGCTAAATACGCATGGAACTGGACAAGGAACCTGCTTGAGAAACTGTATACTAAACCATTTGCCCGGTTTGAGGCTCAGGATATTGTTTCTATTATTGAAAAGTGGAAAAAAGCTGTCCTGACGTTTGATGATTTGATTCTGAGGGATGCCAAAAAGGAGTTTAATGCTATTTCAAGAACCGGATTTGGAATTGATGGCACTGAAGAAGAAAAACAGCTCGATTTTGATGCTGTGCGTGGTACCTATGACGAAAACTCATTTGTAAAAGACATTAATAATCAAATAAATACTACAACTGAACTCGCTGATAGACTACTGCTGAAATTATCAGATTTTTAAATTCAATCAACACGTTTATTTCTAACTCGTTTACTTCCAAATATGAATAACTTCAATTTTTATAGTCCAACTTTCTTTGTTTTTGGTAAAGAACGCGAAAACGAAGCTGGAAAATATGTAAAGCGCTTTGGCGGTTCTAATGTACTGATTCACTTTGGTGGTGGTTCAGTATTAAAAAGCGGACTGCTCGACCGTGTAAAAGCTTCGTTAGAAACCGAAAATATTAAATTCTCCGTGCTTGGTGGTGCTCAACCTAATCCACGCAGCGGTTTGGTGTATCAGGGAATTGAAATTTGTAAGCGCGATAATATTGATTTTGTATTGGCAGTTGGCGGCGGTAGTGTTATTGACTCTGCTAAAGCTATTGCGTTGGGTGCTTTGTATGACGGCGACTTCTGGGATTTCTATACAGGTAAACGTGTAGAAAAAGCATTACCTGTTGCAACTATTCTGACTATTGCAGCAGCTGGTAGCGAAGGGTCTACCGGTTCGGTTATTACGCATGAAAACGGTATGTTGAAACGTGCTGCTAACAGTGATGCATTGCGTCCTGTATTTTCTATTCTGAATCCGGAGCTGACTTGTACATTGCCTAATTATCAAACGGCTTGCGGTGCTGCCGACATGATGGCGCATGTGATGGAACGTTATTTTTCAAATACTACCGATGTAGAAATAACCGACCGGCTTTGCGAAGCTATTTTGCTTACTGTTATTAAAGAAACTCCGAAAGCATTGGCAAATCCGGCGGATTATGAGTCGCGTGCCAACATTATGTGGGCCGGTATGGTGGCGCATAATGATATATGTGGTGTCGGTCGCGAACAGGATTGGGCCACACATCAAATAGAACACGAACTTTCTGCATTGTACGATGTGGCTCATGGAGCTGGTTTGGCTGTTATGTTTCCTGCCTGGATGAAGTATGTAATGCATCACGATGTGTTGCGATTTGCTCAGTTTGCGGTGCGGGTATGGGGTTGCGAAATGGATTTCCAACAGCCTGAGAAAACTGCCCGGCAAGGTATTGAGCGTTACGAACAATTTATGACTTCTATCGGTATGCCTATTTGTTTCTCGGAACTTGGCGCTAAAACCGAAGATATTCCAACTTTGGTGAAAACAGCCGGTTTAGGCCAGCGAACATTGGGTAGCTTTGTAAAACTGACGGAGGAAGATGTAAGGAGGATTTATGAATTGGCCGTGTAAATGTCCCGAATAATTAATTATGACTGATACAGTAAGGTTGGGTTGCTGTATCAGTCATTCAATTTCCGTTCTGTTTATCTAGTGGTCTTGCCACTTCGGATCTTCTACTTTCCAGTACCCAATATTAGTTTTAGTCCATATTTCAATATCCTCTTTAAAGCCTATGCGCGCCTTTATTCGTTTACGGCGCTGATACATGGTAGGTACATTCATATCTAATAGACTACAGGACTGATTGATGTTCACTCCCAGGCTTATCAGGCAAATAACAATCATATCCAGTGCGGAAAGTTTTGGCACCGTCGACATTAGCTCTTTTATCTTACCGTCCGACAGGAGGTCAACTTCTTCCATGTAACGATTCCATTCTTTCTCTGATATAACAGCCTGCTGGGTTATTTCCAGTAAAAATTCATCGTGTTTTTGGTTTTCGTGATAACCCACCTTCAGCCGGTTGTACCTAAGCGTATTCTTTATTCGGTTTTGTAACTTTAGCATTAACAGCTTTCTCTTCTGTTCATTTTCGTAAACTATTCGGTGGTTTTTAAATTCCAGTTGCTGATTTCTGAGTTCCAGGCTTGCTTGTTTTTGCTTTTGTCTGGTTCTGAAGATAAGGAATACAACCAGCCCCGCTAATACACACATAACTAACAGGGAGATAACGATTATTTTAGATTGGTTATCTATTTTTAATTTGTCGTTTTCTTTTATGCGCTGGGTGAGGTCATATTGCTTGTCGATGCGGGTTAGTTGATTTTTTACTCCAACCTTATAAAGAGAATCTTGTAAATTATATGCCTTTTCTAAATACCTGAATGAATTATTTTTTTCGGTATTATTCACATTGGCATTTGCCAAGTAAATAAGTAGCTTATTATCGTCGCTAATGCTCCCTTCTAATGATTGTTTAATGTAATGCTCTGTTGAATCGCGATTATGAAGCTGAGCATAAATAAATGCAAGAAATGCTGCATTTCCGTGTCGTAATTCAGGCAGTCGTTTATATCCTATAGTTAGGTAGGATATCGATTTGTAATAGTCTATGTCAGAAAGTAATTCGCCTCTTCGAGATAGGTTTCTATAATAGCTCAAGGTGTCACCGGCTTCTTTTGCGGTTATTATTGATGCATTATTTAACCTCAGTACAAGTTTGAAGTCTACTTTTAACCGACAGTAAATGTCTGATAAAGCCCTGTATGCATAAGCCTGGTATTTTTTATTGTTTGATAATTTAAAATAGTGAAGCGAGTTTCTGTAGTGTATAAATGCCTGATTATTAATTTCATCTGTTATATAAAGTTGACCAATACTAAATTCGGTTAATCCAATTAAATCAAACTCATTAGAATTATTTAAATGATATAATGCTTCTTTAAAATATCGCATTGCTTGTTTATTGTCTCTTCTATCCAACGATAGTCTGCCAAGTAGATAGTATGATTGAGCGGTATATTTATAAAGTCTGGAACTGCTGTAATAGTTTAATGCTGTAAGTACTAAGCTATCTGATGGTATATCCATGTTTAGTTTATATCTGACATGTGTATAATGAAGACACCATGCAGCATAGTCTTCTTCTGGTAGGTCTTGAGGAGTTTTTATTGATAATAGTATTTGGTATGCACTATCAGGGTGTGTAAATAATACAGATTCTGCTCTTAGGATAGTTACATTATGGGTATATCCTTTTTTGCAGCCGGAAAGAGTTAAACCCAAGATGAATAGCGAAAGTAAAATAGCATAACGTATAAACCTCCGCTCAAAATAAATTGAGTTTAGTTCAAAAATCGGTATATTTTGATTTTTATCCACCCAGTTTTGCCCCATTTTCTGCATCGGATTTATAGCTGTACCAATATTCGTTGTCTTACTCTATTTTTATGTCTGTAAATCAGTTTGTTGTAAATTGTGAATAGCTCGTGTGTACCAATATTATTTTTGGAATATAGATTAATGCTATGTATTTTTGATTACAAAAGTAATCAAAAAATACGCAGTTATTTAATCCAATAAAAAAAATAAATTTTATGAAAAAACTATTCATTATTAGTACGCTAATTGTTTTCTCTATTGGTAGTTGTTTGTATGGCTCAACTATTTCTATACCTATTAAAGATACTACAATTCCTCCGATGCCCAGAGTGAGTTCTGTAAACTTAACTTCTATACCTATTAAAGATATACCTATTCCTCCGATGCCCAGATTAAGTTCTGTAAGTCTGACTTCTATACCTATTAAAGATACTACAATTCCTCCGATGCCCAGAGTGAGTTCTTTAAATCTGACTTCTATACCTATTAAAGATACAACTATTCCTCCGATGCCTAGAGTAAGTTTAGTAAGTTCAATCAATTCTGGTTTGCAGGTAGCTTTATTTATTTAAATCAAAAGTGGCTTGTGGCATTTTCCAATAATATGCCAAAGGTCAGAATAACCATAATCAATGATGGTTTAGGAGACATTGTGAAATAGTAAAAATGTAAATTCCTATACAAATCATAATGCATATATTTCCATTGACGAGTGGGAAAGTGCTAATTATAATCCTACTCTTAATTTATGGCAGAATTATAATTATAGGTTGTGATTTTGTTGACTAATTGAAATTTCTAGTAATAACCTGAATTTCTCCGGTAGTTACCTCAAGTTTTCAGATAGTTACCTCAGAGTTTGCGATAGCTACCTGAAGGTTTGCGGTAGTTACCTGAGAGTTTGCGGTAGCTACCTGAAGGTTTGCGATAGTTACCTGAGAGTTTGCGGTAGCTACCTGAGAGTTTGCGATAGCTACCTGAGAGTTTGCGATAGCTACCTGAAAGTTTGCGATAGCTACCTTAAAGTTTGAGGTAACTATAATATTTTTTGCGGTAGCTACCGGAATAGATGAGATAGTAGTGGAGATTTTTATTCAAGTGGTATCTGTGTAATTTTTAAAATATATTATTAAACATTAAATGAATGAATTATGACTGATTATGTACCCAAATCAGATGCTGATTTTAATAATTGGCAAAACAGCTTAATGGATGAAGTTAGTAGCAATGCCACTAAATGGGCTATATCCGAAGCGGATGTTGCGAGTACCAAAACTTCACAAACTTTATGGGTGGCAGCTTATGCTAAAGCCAGTAACAAACAAAACCGTACATCGGCCGATGTGCAGGATAAAGCCGATGCGCGCGATAGATACGAAGGAGATATTCGTAAGTTGGTACGCCAATGGTTGGCTAACAACAGCCGTGTAACTGATGCTGACCGTATCAGAATGGGTCTTACTGTAAAAACAGGAAGCCGTACACCGGTGGCTGAGCCAACAACCTGTCCGGTAGGAACTGTTGATTTCTCGGTGCGGTTGCAACACAGTATTGCTTTCTACGACGAAGCTTCGGCTCATAGTAATGCAAAACCTGAAGGTGTACATGGATGCGAGATATTTGTAAAAATAGACGGTGATGCACCTAAGTCGGTCGATGAACTTGCCTATTTGGGTACCTCTACGGCTACACCTTTTGTGATTAAGTATGATGGAAGTAAAGTAGGTAAAATAGCTTATTATTGGCTCCGTTGGGTTAATACGCGGGGTGAAAGTGGCCCATGGAGTACGTTAGTAAGTGCTATGATAGTGGGATAGAGTTTAATGTCTGCTCAGCTTTGCAAGGTTGACGCAGTAAGTCAGGAGTTTCCAACCATTTTCAGAACCAGAATTTGTCAGTCTATTCACCAAAGAGTGACTTCATAATTAAGGAAAGATCTACACAAAAAAGATACAAGAAATTGTGTCTTTTTTGTGTGATTAAAAAGAAATATATTTGTAATCGTTTAGTGCGGGTTTTGTATGCCGCGGTTGAAGAGATGTTGAGTGCTGTAACCAATTTATGAATTAGTAGCGTAAGCAAATAAAACAGGCGGAAAGTGTATGTCAATTATTCAATTTATAACTTGCGATAATATCATTGATGCAAATTTCATTAAGAATAATCTTGAAAATGAAAATATTGAATGCTTTCTGACCAATGAAATTTCTTCCACTCTGTTGCCCGGTTATACTGGGATGATGAATGCTGGCGTGCAAGTGATGATTGATGAAAAGGATGTTGAAAAGGCTTCTGTATTGATTAATAAGTTGGGCGACGAAAAGCAAATAGTATGTCCGGCTTGCAGCTCAACGAATATTTCTTACCGTTTTGGAAAGCGTAGATTGAATAAATATCTTTTAATACTTATTTCGCTTTTTGCTTCTACGCCTGTTGGTAAATTTAAAGCCAATTATTATTGTAAAGATTGTAACGCAGAGTTTTGATTTGTTGCTTCGTTCTTTCGTGCCAGGTTCTCCTTTTTTATCGACGTAGCTACTGCGTTGGCAACTGCTGCCCTGAGTTTAACTACGCTACCTTTGTCGACAGGATGTACGCGGTTTGTCAGCAGAATAATGGAAATGTCGTTATCGGGATCAATGACTATGGATGTTCCTGTGTAGCCGGTATGGCAATAAGCATTTGGGCTCAATAAGTTTCCCTTGCAACTTGAGTAGTTCGACGACATATCCCAGCCAAGTGTGCGCCCAAAGGTTTTTAATGAATCCGGTATACTGCGCATAAGTTTTACGGCCGAAGGACTTAAGATGGATTTACCATGCCATTCGCCCCCGTTCTGAAGGGTGGCAGCTAAAATTGCGATGTCTTCGGCATTTGAAAATAACCCGGCATTCCCCGAAATTCCTGCATTGAAATCGCGCGCCAGCGGATCGTGAACTATTCCTGTTAATACGCCATCTTTTATTTTTGATGTCGGAGCGCAGTCGGTTAGGAGGTCGCCGGTTGGATTAAAGTCGGTATGAGTCATGCCCAGTACGTCGAAAATGTTTTGCTTAGCAAAATCCCGCAAGCTTTCGCCACTAACATTTTCAATTACATGTTGCAGCGTTATGAAGTTCAAGCAACTGTATTCCATGCTTTTTCCGGGTTCGAAGTCGCGCTTGCAAGAGTCAATGTATTGCATAAATCCCATAGGATTGGACGTGCCGTATTTCTTTTTTAGCAGACCTTCAGGTGCGTACGATGGAAGTCCTGATGTATGAGTTAGCAAATTCATTATCCGAATATTCTTAGTCATGCTCATGAATCCGGGAATGTAGGTACTGACATTTTCCTGGAGGCGAATAGATCCTCTCTCTGTCAGAATCATGGCCGAAATAGCTGTAGCAAGGGGTTTTGTGCAGGAAGCCATATCGAAAACAGTAGTTACATGCATGGGCTCAACGGTAGGATAGATCTGTCTGTTGCCAAAAGCTTTCAGGTAGGCCATTTTTCCATGACGCACCACAGCCAGCACTGCTCCTGGTATTTCTTTTTTATCAATGGCCAATTGAATAATGTTATCGGCGCTTCTCAACTGGTTATTATCCAGTCCAACTTCTTCGGGAGTAACTTTGACTAGCGGTTGGGCTATAGATATATTAATTGAGCACAATAAAATTGCAATAAATATAAATATTCTGTTCATGCTGTCTAATGCATTAATTTTCAGTCAAAGATAAAGGTTTTTGGGCACTAACTATTCATCTATAAGTGATATTAGATATTCTTAACTGTAGAAAAATATGTACTTTTGCAAAGTTTTTCCCTGTTCAACAGTTTATAAATCAATTATGACCACGAAATTTCTCCATATTCAGCCGAAAGAAATCAATCTTCAAATCAATCTTCCCAGTTCAAAAAGTATTAGTAATCGCGCCTTGATTCTGAATGCATTGGCTTATAGTCCGTACGATATTCAGAACCTGTCGGACTGTGACGATACGCGTGTTACGGTGAAAGCGTTGGATTCTAACGATACTATTTTTGACATTGGTGCGGCAGGAACGGCTATGCGTTTTCTTACGGCTTTTTTGTCGAAAACGGTAGGTGAGTGGGTGATTACAGGCAGTGAGCGAATGAAAAATCGGCCGATTAAATTATTGGTGGATGCGCTAACTACGCTTGGGGCTCGCATTGAATATGTTGAAAAAGAGGGCTTTCCTCCTTTGCGCATTTTTGGAAGCGCTATGATGGGTGGCGAGATAAGCTTAAATGGCGGTGTTAGTAGTCAGTATATTTCGGCATTAATGATGATTGCACCGTACATGCAAAATGGATTGGTTATAAAGCTGGAAGGGAATGTTATTTCGGTTCCGTATATTCAGATGACTATGACTATGATGAAGGAATTTGGAGTGGAAGTGGCATTTGACAAGAATGTAATTACAATTTTGCCACAAACGTATACTCCCATTCAGTATAAAGTGGAATCGGATTGGTCGGCAGCCTCTTATTGGTACGAAGTATTGTCGATAGCCGGCAATGGCACAATTTTTCTGAGTGGTTTGAATCAAAAAAGTTCGCAGGGCGACAGTAAAGTGGCTGATCTCTTTGAACAATTTGGTGTGAAAACTGAATATCAATCGGAAGGAGTGTTGCTAACTTCAACGGGAAATAATAACGCTAAGTTTGAATATGACTTTGTGAATCAACCGGATTTGGCGCAGACTTTTGCCGTTACTTGTTGTTTGAAAAATATTCCATTTCAGTTTAGCGGGGTTCAAAGTTTGAAGATTAAAGAAACAAACCGTGTTGCTGCATTGATAAATGAACTAGCCAAATTGGGTTACGTTCTTTTTGAACCTGCCGAAGGTCAATTGGCTTGGGATGGCGCACGTTGTGAACCGGCAGGTGAAATCAGCATTGCTACTTATGAAGACCACCGCATGGCCATGGCTTTTGCTCCGGCAGCATTGGTTACTCCACTCGTAATTGAAGAGCCACAGGTGGTAAGCAAATCTTATCCAACTTTCTGGACTGATTTTGAAAAATTATAATTGACAGAACATAGCATGGAATTGTTTCGGGTAGAGGGCATTACAAAACAGTTTTCGGAGAAATTTGTGTTGCGCAATTTCTCGTTTGAAGTTGCCAAAGGCGATAAAATCAATATCGCCGGACGTTCCGGTATTGGGAAAACAACGCTGTTTCGATTATTGCTTGGTTTTGATAAGCCCGATCAAGGTTCCATTTATTTTGAAGGTAAACCATTAACCGACGAAGAAGTATGGGAAGTGCGCCGAAATGTGGCTTATATTAGCCAGGACTTGAATATAGGACGCGGATTGGTTCGCTCACTTTTTACCGAAACACAGCATTACAAAGCCAATTTACTGCACAAACATTCTTCTGATAAAGAAATTTTACAACAACTTGCTTATTTTGATTTGCCGGAGTCAATATTAAATAAGAATATTGAGGAACTTTCCGGCGGTGAGAAACAACGAATTGCCATTGTGAATGCTTTGTTGTTGAAACGAACCATTTTCTTTCTTGACGAAGCTACTTCGGCTTTAGACTCTGCATTGAAAACCCGGGTGCTGGATTGTTTTCTTGAAAATGATGAGTTTACAGTATTGTATATTTCACATGATACATATCTGCCTGAAAATATCTCTCTACGAACTTTAAAGCTTGACGAAAATGAGTGAAACGGTTGATTTGTCTTTTTTTTCGATGGTTATGTGTGCTGTTCTGCTTCTTGTACCGGTACTTGTAGCGAGTTATTTGAAATTAGGAGTAATCCGAAGTCTGTTAGTTTCAACTGTGCGTATGGTGGTGCAGTTGGTTCTGATTGGGTTTTTTCTGGAGTTTTTATTTAACCTGAACAATGCTTTTGTAAATATTGCGTGGTTTCTTGTTATGCTGTCTGCGGCTGTTTTCTCAGTTCTAAAAAGTTCCGGACTGAAAATTAAAGCCTTTGTCTTTCCTGTTTTTCTATCGCTTTTTCTGTCTAATTTGTTTGTGGTACTGTATTTCAATTATTTTATCGTTCATTTGGATTTTATTTTCGATGCTCGCTACATGATTGCAATTGGCGGTATGGTGCTGGGAAATTCTCTGCGATCGAATGTTGTTGGTTTGGGTGATTTCTATCAATCGCTGAATAAGGAAGAGCAGTTTTACTTTTATCGGCTTTCGTTGGGAGCAAGCCGTTTTGAGGCTATGTTGCCTTTTGCCAAGCGTAGTTTTACTTCAGCGCTGAATCCCACTATTGCCACCATGGCTACCATGGGCATTGTATCCCTGCCGGGCATGATGACCGGTCAAATTTTAGGTGGTTCAGTTCCGTTGGTGGCTATTAAATATCAAATAGCTATTATGGTGGCTATCTTGGCTTCCACCGTACTTAGCATTGCGTTGAGTATTTTGTTTACGGTGAACTATTCATTCAATAAAGCCGGAGTATTGAATAAATCGATATTTGCTTCCAAGTAGATATTATTTCTTTTCGGGTAGCTTAGTTAGTTCCTGCAAAACTTCGTACACGATAGGACAGGTGTAAGCGTTTTTAATCGACAAGTTATATATCTGATAGAACCGCTTCCGATCGGTATGTGGATATTCGCGACAAGCTTTTGGGCGGTTTTCGTATATGGCACAATAGTTATCGGCGCCTAAGAACGGACAAGGCATCGATTGAAAAACCATATCGTTGTCTTCGTCAATTTTTAAATACTTTGAAATAACTTCAGCTGCTTTTATTCTTAATGCTTTAGCCATTCGCTCTACATCTTTGTCGGTAATTCGCGGCCCAAGTGAACGGCAGCAGTTAGCACATTGCAGACAATCTGTTTTTTTTGATATTTTGTCGTGTAAAGCATGTACCTGTAAGTCCATTCCTTCCAGTTTCTTCTTGTTTTTGGACGAAAACCGTTTCCATTCTGGTTCTGCTTTTTGGGCTAAAATGGGTAATGATTTGTAATCTACTTGTTTGCTCACGTGCTGTTTATAGTTGAATTTGTGGGTGCAAATGTATTCAAATTAACGCTATGAAACAAAATTTATGTTTCATTCCATGTTTTTTTTCGTATCTTTGCAGCCGTTTTATTTTACAAACACATAAAT
>Ga0302215_10002628_pt1 | contig 12317 bp, 10 predicted proteins | sample II_Fen_N3_1_FD_194580 | JGI IMG/M metagenome (GOLD analysis project Ga0302215, IMG submission 194580) | Peat permafrost microbial communities from Stordalen Mire near Abisko, Sweden - II_Fen_N3_1 | ecosystem: Environmental > Terrestrial > Soil > Wetlands > Permafrost | place: Sweden: Abisko... | reverse complement strand
ACATACTTATCATGCTTTAAAAATGAGGTTTTAATCTCATTTTATTTTGACTAAGTGGTATACTTTTCGATTGAAAGGTGGACTACTTCCTGGTTGAAATATACAGTTTTTGGATAGTCTGCGCTGTCCGTTTTTCCATATCAAGCAACCATTTCTTTCTCCAGATGCCTCCTCCATAACCGGTTAAGTTTCCATCTTCGCCAATCACACGATGACAAGGAATTAGTATGGATATCCGGTTCATTCCGTTCGCATTTGCCACTGCTCTTATTGCCTCGGGCCGTTTCAATTCTATGGCTTGTCGTTTGTACGAACGGGTTGAACCGTAAGGAATGTTTTGCAACTCTTTCCAGACTGTTTGCTGGAATTCAGAACCAGGTGTAAATAAAGGAACAGTAAATTCTTTTCTTGTACCTTCAAAGTACTCGCTGAGTTGATCCCTTAATAACCCGAAATGCTTGTTCGCACCCTGTATAATGCTTGCATTTAGTTGTTTGGCAAGTGACTTTAACTCTGTTTCCAACATCTTCCGGTCGGTAAATTCAAGGAGGCAAATTCCCTGTTCGACAGCGCCGGCGTACATTGTCCCCAGAGGCGTTTCAAGGCGTGTGATGTTGATTACTTTCTTCTCCTTACTATTTGACGGCGATACACCGAAAATGGATTTAAACGAATCGTTAAAGCCGCTTAATGATTCGTAACCTGAATCGAACGCCACGGATGTAACTGATTCGCCATTCTGAATTTTATTGAAGGCAGAATTGATCCGGAACATTCGCTGGTAAGCGTGAAAAGTGATGCCATGGTTTTTCAGGAACCACCTTCTTATCTTACCTGGTTCGATTCCTTTTTGAATTAAATCCCAATCTTTAAACTTCAGTGAAGGTGTTGTGTTTAATTCTTTCAGTATATCTTTAATGTAATCAGGCGTTTCGCCCATTTTCTCCAATGGATTACATATTTTGCATGGTCTGTAACCTTTTAATATCGCTTCTTTTGTGGATTGAAAGAACTCAACATTTTCTTCTTTTGGTTTTCTTGCTGTGCATGTTGGCCGACAGAAAATACCGGTTGTTTTTACTGCTGCAATAAATGTTCCTTCAAAAGAAATATCCTTATCGACGAGTGCTTTGTACATTATTTCGTTTGTCAGCATCTTTTTTTGTTACAAAAATAGATTTGTCACGATCGATTTGCAACCGGAAAATGAGCAAGTATTTTGCTTTTAATTCTGAGGAATAAAATCCAACGACTAAAGTCCATAAAAAAAGCCGGTCATTACGGAACCGGCTTTTGATGATGTTTGAATGAGTTGTTATTTTACAACAATATTGATAATCTTATTCGATACGATAATTACTTTCGCAATCGTTTTTCCTTCAATCCATTTGTTGGTATGCTCGTCGGCAAGAACCGCTTTTTCGATGTCACTTGTTGGTAAATCGATGGCAAGCGTAATTTTAAACCGTGCCTTTCCGTTGAATGAAACAGGGTATTCAAATGTATCTTCAGCAAGATACGATTCATCAAAAACGGGCCATGGATGGAAGCTCAATACCGATTTGTTTCCGTAGAGTTCCCAGAGTTCTTCAGCAAGATGAGGTGCGAAAGGTGCCAGCAACTGAAAGAAAGTTACTGCAGTTTCGTGATTCACCTTACCAACTTTATAACAATGATTTGTAAAGACCATCATCTGTGAGATCGCGGTATTGAATTTCATATCGCGGATATCGTCACTTACTTTTCGGATCGTCTGGTGAAGGATTTTCAATGTCTCTTTCGATTCTTCGCCTTCGGCAATATTGGTCATTTCACCAAAGAAGGCGACAACCCTCCGAAGGAAGTTATAAACCCCTTTAACACCGTTTTCGGTCCATGGTTTGGTGGCATCGAGTGGTCCGATAAACATTTCGAATAAACGTAATGCATCAGCACCATAGTTAATCACCACGTCATCGGGATTCACTACGTTTTTCAGCGACTTCGACATCTTTGCAACAATCTGTTTGAGCTCTTCGCCAGTAACCGTGCTGAAGTATTTCCCGTCGCGATCCTCTACCTGGTCGGAAGGAACTTTTGATCCGGAGGCTGTTTCGTATGCAAAGGCAAGGATCATCCCCTGGTTGAATAACTTCTGGAATGGTTCGCTGGTTGAAACAATGCCCAGGTCGAAAAGCACTTTGTGCCAGAATCGGCTGTAAAGTAAGTGTAGAACAGCGTGTTCTGCACCGCCAACATATAAATCGACAGGCATCCAGTAGTTTTCGGCAGCTTTACTGAATGGTGCTTCATCGTTTTTAGGATCGGTAAACCGGAGGTAATACCAGCATGAGCCAGCCCATTGTGGCATTGTATTGGTCTCACGACGACCTTTTCTTCCGTTTTTATCGGTTACAATCAGCCAGTCGCCTGCATTCGAGAGCGGTGATTCTCCTGATTCTCCGGGCAAATATTTTTCAACTACAGGAAGAGGCAATGGCAATTCGTCATCATTCAATACGCTGACTTCGCCATCTTCCCAATGAATCACTGGAAATGGCTCGCCCCAGTATCTTTGGCGGCTGAATAACCAGTCGCGTAGTTTATAGTTGATCGTTGGTTCGCCAAGCCCGTTTGCTTCGAGCCAGTTTGTAACTGTTTTGATGCCCTCTTGTTTCGAAAGGCCGTTAATATCGATACCAATGGCTGCATTCGAAGAGTTGATGTAAGCCCCATCTTCTGTCCAGCAAGCTTCGCCTGCAAGAACCTTTGTGCGCACCTCTTCAGAAGCTTTTCCGGGATCAAGGATGCAAATGATTGGTATATTAAATGTCTGGGCAAATTCGAAGTCACGCGTGTCGTGTGCAGGCACTGCCATGATAGCGCCTGTTCCATATCCCATTAAAACATAGTCAGCTACCCAAATCTGGATTTTTGCGCCATTAATAGGATTGATTGCATAACGACCCGTGAAAACCCCGGTTTTACCTTTTGCAAGATCGGTTCTGTCGAGATCGCTTTTTAAGGCTGCATTCCTGATATAATCTTTAACCGCATTCTGTTGTTCCGGAGTCGTAATCTCATTTACCAACTCATGTTCAGGAGCCAGCACCATATATGTTGCGCCGAATAAGGTATCTGGCCGCGTTGTATAAACACGTAATTTTTTATCGGTTCCATCGATCGCAAAATCAACTTCTGCTCCGGTTGACCTGCCAATCCAGTTGCGTTGCATATCCTTAACCCCGGCTGGCCAATCGAGCTGATCCAAACCTTCAAGCAAACGTTCAGCATAGTGTGGAATGCGCAACATCCATTGTTTCAGGTATCGGCGCTCCACTTCCTTCGTGCCGCATTTTTCGTGCGAACCGTCGTTTAATACTTCTTCGTTGGCACAAACCGTTTTGCAGGTACGGCAATACCAAACCTGGGCATTATCGTAATAAGCAAGTCGTTTACCAGAAATATATTTCTGAATTTCGGTTTCACCTTGTTTTTTAATATCCTCTGGAATCGGAAGTTCGCTGATGAGACGACCTTTGTTTTGTTCTTTATCGAACCATGTATTAAATAGGCGGGTGAAAATCCACTGCGTCCATTTAAAGTATTTTGGGTCGGTGGTATTGATTTCGCGTTCCCAGTCGTAACTCAAACCTAAGGATTGAATTTGGCGGCGGAAAGTGTCACAATTTTTATGAGTTGTAATAGCAGGATGTGTCCCTGTCTGAATGGCATATTGTTCTGCTGGCAACCCGAAAGCATCCCAGCCCATTGGATGAAGTACGTTGAATCCATTGGCCCGTTTGTAACGGCATATAATATCGGTAGCAGTATAACCTTCGGGATGGCCAACGTGTAGGCCGGCACCGGAAGGGTAGGGGAACATATCAAGACAATAAAACTTTGGTTTTGAAAGGTCTATTTCCGATTTAAATGTCTTGTTATCGGCCCAGTATTGTTGCCATTTCTTTTCAATCTCTTTGAAATTGTAATCCATCAGTTTGAGCGTATTCGTTCATTTTCAATTAAGCTGCGAAATTAATGCTTTATTCGCTTGCTTCCCTGGCAAAATTCAAGAATTGTGCAAAAAAGACGCATAAAACAGGTTGATAAAGCCTGATTTAGATAAAACTTATGCGTTTACAACTCTGACTTATATCATTAAAACATCAATACATGTTGGATAACACTATTTATAATATCGTAAAGTGTTGTTATTGTGAGTGATAATGTTTGATTGAATTAACCGTTTTTTCAATTTGATGAAAAAGAAATCTGTAATTTTGAATATATTTAAATGTGCACCTGAATGAACAGGTTATCATTTGATGAATCAAAATTTAAAACAAATTTAAGATGAATGCAGGAATAGATAGTTTTATGGATGGGCTAAAGGCCCGTACACCCGGTGAAGCAGAGTTTCACCAAGCCGTTTTGGAAGTTATTGAATCTGTCTGGGATGTTTACGATGCAAATCCGCGTTATAAACAGGCTAAAATTCTTGAGCGCATGGTTGAGCCAGAGCGTACGATCATGTTCAGAGTTCCATGGAGCAATGATAAAGGTGAAGTCGAAATTAACCGTGGTTATCGTGTTGAATTCAACAGCGCATTAGGCCCTTACAAGGGTGGTTTACGGTTTCATAAAAGTGTCACTTTGAGTATTTTGAAATTTCTTGGATTTGAGCAGACTTTCAAAAATAGTTTGACAACACTCCCCATGGGTGGTGGAAAAGGAGGCTCTGATTTTAGTGCGAAAGGCCGCAGCGACAACGAAATTATGCGCTTTTGCCAGTCGTTTATGACGGAGTTATTTCGTCACATTGGACCGAATACGGATGTACCCGCCGGCGATATCGGCGTTGGTGGCCGCGAAATTGGTTTCCTTTTTGGTCAGTATAAAAGAATCAGAAATGAATTTACAGGTGTTCTCACGGGCAAAGGTCTTGGCTGGGGCGGATCTTTAGTTCGTCCTGAAGCAACAGGCTATGGCGCTGTTTACTTTGTTGAGCACATGCTCAATGAAATTGGGAAATCGGTAAAAGGAAAAACTTTTGCTATATCCGGTTTTGGAAACGTCGCCTGGGGTGCAATTAGTAAGATCAATGAATTAGGTGGCAAAGTTGTTACTGTTTCAGGACCTGATGGATATATTTACGATCCGGATGGTGTCTCTGGCAGAAAGGTCGAATACCTGCTTGAGTTGCGCGAAAGTAACAACGATGTGGTTGCTCCGTATGCTGACGAATTTGGTGTCCAATTTTTCCCCGATGCCAAACCATGGCAAACCAAGGTGGATATTGCAATGCCATGTGCAACCCAAAATGAACTTGATGAAGCTGATGCCAGAATGCTTAATAAGAATGGCTGCTTTCTTGTTGCTGAAGTTTCGAACATGGGATGTACTTCAGATGCAGTGAATTACTTTGTAAATAATAAACTCACGTTTGCTCCGGGTAAGGCTGTCAATGCAGGAGGAGTAGCTGTATCAGGACTTGAGATGTCGCAAAACAGTATGCGCTACAACTGGACCAGCGAAGAGGTTGACAAACGGCTTCACCTGATTATGCAGGACATTCACGATACATGCACCAAACATGGTAAAGCCGATGGCTATATCAATTATGTGAAAGGTGCCAATGTCGGCGGTTTTGTAAAGGTTGCTGAAGCTATGTTGGCGCAGGGATTGGTGTAACTACGATTTGTAAAGACGAGATTAATCAAGTCTCTACATCATATTATATAATGAAAGCCCGGACAATTTGCCCGGGCTTTCATTTGGATCGGTATCTGCTTTTTTATACAATCAGCTTATAACCTTTTCCGTGTACGTTGATAATCTCGATTCCCTCTTCCGATTTCAGGTGCTTCCTTAGCTTTGTGATGTAAACATCCATGCTCCTGGCATTGAAATAGTTATCGTCGACCCAGATCGTTTTAAGTGCGAAATTTCTTTCAAGAATTTTATTGGCATTAACACATAGTAATTTAAGCAGGTCGGCCTCCTTCGTTGTAAGCTTTGTGTTTTCAGTGCCATCCGAAAGTGTTTGTTTGCGCGCATCGAATATAAATCTCCCGAGCTTAAAAATTGTTTGAGAGTTGTCACCTTCCCCGCTTGTTCTGCGTAAAATGGCTTCAATTCTGAATAACAATTCCTCCATGCTGAAAGGTTTCGTCATGTAGTCATCAGCCCCAATTTTAAACCCTTCAATCACATCATCTTTCATGCTTTTGGCGGTCAGAAAAATAATAGGAATCTCCGTGTTGAGCATTCTGATGTCCTTTGCCAATGTGAACCCATCTTTTTTCGGCATCATCACATCAAAGATGCAAAGATCGTACTGACTTTTCTGAAACCCTTTATAGGCCGCTTCGCCATCAGGATATAAGTCAGTGTCGTAATTTTTTGCAATAAGATACTCTCTAAGCAGGAGTCCAAGATTTTCGTCATCTTCTGCGAGAATCACTCTAGTTTTCTTTTCCATAATTCTGAGTATTTTTTAATGGGAAATACAATCTGAAACGGGTACCTTTCCCTAAAGTACTATCTACTTTTATTTTACCGTTGTGAACATCAATAATGCGTTTTACATACGAAAGACCAAGTCCAAATCCTTTAACATTGTGGATGTTGCCTGTTGGAACACGATAGAAGCGTTCGAAAATCTGCGTTTGATTTTCCTTCGGAATCCCAATTCCATTATCTTTTACCTGAACAATAACCCAACCGTTTTTGTTTTCGGTCGAAAGTTCAATAACTGGTTTCGTTTTGCTGTATTTTACAGCGTTATCCAATAAATTGAAGAATACATTTGTGATATGAACTTCGTCTCCCCTGATAAATGGGTTTTCAGCCTGTAAATCGGTTTTCAATTCTCCGTTCTCGTTCGTTACTCTGATTTCGAAATTAGAAGCAACAGTTTCTGCCAGTTTATTCAGATCGATCTGCGTGAATTTAAGTTTCAACTTTCCTTCGTTGAATACAGCCATTTGCAAGACTTTCTCAACCTGGTTACTTAGCCTTTTACTCTCATCAAAAATCACGCCTGAAATGTGATCAACCGTTGATTTTGAAAGCGAAACAGATGAATCTCTGAGCATTTGCGACGCCAGCGAAATCGTTGAGATCGGCGTTTTCAGCTCATGCGTCATGTTGTTGATAAAATCATTTTTTATCTGCGATATTTTCTTCTGTCGCAGAATAATCTGCAGCGTCACAATGAAAATTACGATAATTATCAGCGTAAGCAACAGTGAAGGAAAAACCAGAAATGAAGTAGAACTGAAAAAACTACTGTTTTGATCGGGAAAATATACGCACAAAAAATCGGGTTTTACAGGATCATCTCCAGCCAGGAGCAGTTTCCTGTATGGAATCGTCCTTTTTCCAGGCTTATAATCTTCGCTTCCCATGATGTAGGAGTTCTTTCCATCAATTGTGGTGAGCACTGTGAACTTATAATCGAGAAGAATAGCATTACGTTTTAAGGCGGTATCTAATGCCTGAGCCAAAAATGCAGGTGGAATTCTTTCTGATAAAGGCAGGTCGGCCCTGTCCTTCATAAATAATTGGAATCTTAAATTTTGCGCATCTTGTGCACTCTTGGCGTTATAGCTGGATTGAAAGCTTTGCGTCTGTCTTTGCGAAAAAAAGTTGGAATGATCAGATATTCCCATTTTAGAACTGGAACCTGGATATTTTCGGTAGACGGATATTTCACCTTGTTGTTCAAGTGCGCTTAAAGGTAAATTAGGATCGGAGTTGGGGAATAATTCGGTATAATTAACCGGCAAGTCATTTTTTTCTTCTTCTTGCGCGAAAAATTGACTGGTTTCAGCAAGATAGATCAATTCTGTAACATCCTGCAATGCCTGCATGACTTGCATACTGAAATTCTTCTCCTGAAGTTCAGCCGTGTGTTTTATTGTCATCATCTGCACTCCAATTAAGGATGCTGCAGCGATAGCCATTACTACACTTAACGTATATATCATTCTTCTGCTCATCGAAACAAAGATATAGCTATTAATGAATCATGTCGATTCTCCTTAACATTATTTAACTTAGGAGCTTAAATAAGGAAGTTATTCCATTCTAAAATGATTTTTATATTTTATGGTCAAGGTATTATCTACCTTTTAATTGCTATAATATCGCAGGTCGGATTTTGTTTTGTATTAGCTAAGAAGTGTGAAAATATTGTGAATGGCTGGAAGCTTAAACGTAAGCAGAATATTCTGTTAATATAACAATCAGATTGTCAGATATAATCGTTGATGTCAAAACTTTCGAGTGCTTTGCACGCTGATTTTTGCTGTGCCTCTTTCTTTGAAAACCCTTCACCTTTACCAACGATCTGACCATCAATTTTGATAATAGATATAAAAGGAGGCTTATTTTGGCCTGCAACCGGATTTTCCTGTGTATCGAACTCAACTTCCCTTTTATTCTTTTGTCCCCACTCGATTAGTTGGCTTTTAAAGTTATTATCGCTTCTTTCCAATGCCTGAACATCGACATAGGTTGACAAAACTCGTTTAATCAGAAAATCCTTTGCACCCTGATAACCGATATCGAGGTAGATTGCACCAATAAATGCTTCGAATACATCGCCAAAAATATGGCTGGATTCATTTACAGTATTTGTATTCGATGTAACAAAATGGTTGAGGCCCAACTTAAAGGTCAATTGGGTCAGAAAACTCCTGTTAACAATGCGCGATCGCATTTGGGTCAGAAATCCTTCGTCTTTCCGGGGAAATCGGTTATAGAGATAATCAGCAACAATGGTCCCGATAACGGCATCGCCAAGATATTCGAGGCGTTCATTATTAATGGGTTGCCCCAATACATCAGCAGTCGAAGCCGATTTATGGATAAAGGCCAGATCATAAAGCCTGAGCTTTAGCGGACTAAATCCTGTGGTCGCTTTTATAAATGAATAAAACTCCTTTCTTGAAGAAGAAAAGAGTTTTATTCGATACCTTAAATCTCTTAACACTTTACTAAGAAAGTTTTTTAAAGATTACAGTTCCATTATGACCGCCAAACCCAAAAGTATTGCTTAATACATAGTTGAGTTCGCGTTTTTTGGCTTTATTAAATGTAAAGTCAATTTTAGGATCAATCTCCGGGTCAAGCTCGAAGTGATTGATTGTTGGAGGAACGATGCTATCCCTCATTGCCAGGATTGAGGCAATGGCTTCAACAGCTCCTGCAGCGCCTAATAAATGACCTGTCATTGACTTAGTAGCACTAATACTTAAATCGTAAGTGTGGTCACCAAATACCTTTTTAATGGCCTTTGGCTCGGCAATATCGCCCAGACCTGTTGAGGTTCCATGGACATTAATATAGTCGATATCAGTAGGTTTTAGTCCTGCATCTTCCAGGGCTCTTTTCATTACCAATACTGCACCACCACCTTCAGGATCGGGAGCTGTCATGTGATAAGCATCAGTTGACATTCCTACTCCTACAAGTTCAGCATAAATTGTCGCGCCACGTCGAACAGCATGTTCATACTCTTCGAGAATCAAAGCGCCACCACCTTCTGCCATAACAAATCCATCGCGTCCAATGTCAAATGGTCTGGAAGCTGTTTTCGGATCATCATTACGTGTCGATAAGGCACGCATTGCATTAAAACCTCCTACACCAGCTTCGTTGATTGCTGATTCAGATCCACCCGCGACGAAGATATTTGCTTTGCCAAGACGAATATACGTGGCAGCATCAATCATTGCATGGGTTGCTGAAGCGCAAGCTGTAACAGTCGTGATTGTTGGTCCGCGGAAACCGTATTTGAGTGCGATGTTACCGCTGGCCATATTGGAAATCATTTTTGGGATAAAATATGGAGAGAACCTAGGATTTTCCGGTTTGGCGTTATACTCAGTTATAACTTGTAAAAAAGTATTTAATCCACCGATTCCTGCACCCCAAATAACCCCAACTTCATCTTTATCTATTTTATCAAGATCCAGACCCGAGTGTTTGATAGCCTGAGCAGCTGCGATATAGGCAAACTGCGCATACATATCATGTTTCGGAACATCTTTCTTTTCAAGGTATTCCGTCGGATCGAAATTTTTCACTTCACAGGCAAACTGCGTTTTGAAGTGGGTTGCATCAAAACGAGTAATGGGGCCGGCACCGCTAACCCCATTGCACAAGTTTTCCCAGAATTCATCTATGTTCTTACCAAGCGGGTTTATCGTGCCCAATCCGGTTACAACAACTCGTTTTAATTCCATAGTAAGCTTTTGAGCCCTTTATTAGTGTAAATCAGGATTACTTTGCGTTTTCAGTAATGTAGTTAATAGCATCTCCTACAGTTCCGATTTTTTCAGCCTGATCATCGGGGATTGCTATGTTGAATTCTTTTTCGAATTCCATAATTAACTCTACGGTATCAAGAGAATCGGCACCTAAATCATTGGTAAATGATGCTTCCGGTGTAACTTCGCTTTCATCAACACCAAGTTTATCAACAATGATCGCTTTTACTTTCGCTGAAATGTCAGACATGATTTTTTAAGTTTTAACGTGAATACTATTACTAAATTTACTCGCTGAATTTTTCAATTAGCGAGTGCAAAGAAACGAAGAAAGAAATTTATCTTCCAAATATTTAGACGAGAATCTATTAATTTGGGCATCAAATTTACGTCCATCGGTTCGTTTTAAAACATATCGTTCGAATGTTCTAATTTTTAATGTTGTATAATATATTGCATATGAAAAGCATAGCTCTGTTTGCTTCGGGTTCCGGCAGTAATGCTGAGAATATTATCCGCTACTTCAAAAACCATCCAAATGTGAAGGTTGATTCGGTTTGGTCAAATAAAAAAGATGCTTTTGTACTTAAACGAGCACAAAATTTGGGTGTCGAATCACGGTATTTTTCACGCGAAGAGTTTTTCGGATCCGACAAATTGCTTCGGGAACTTCAAAGCCGAAACGTAAAAGTGATTGTGTTGGCTGGTTTCCTTTGGTTGGTGCCACCGGAATTTGTTGATGCGTTTACTATAATTAATATCCATCCGGCTCTCTTGCCAGGGTATGGTGGGAAAGGAATGTATGGATCATTTGTTCACGAAGAGGTTGTTCGTAATAAGGAAAAAGAATCCGGGATTACGATTCACCTGGTTAACAAAGAGTATGATAAAGGAGAGCATCTTCTGCAGGTAAAATGCCCTGTATTTCCTGACGATACAGCCGACACTTTGGCTGTAAGAATTCATGAGTTGGAATACCAATATTTCCCGCGTACAATTGAGGATTTTATGAATAGTAATATACAAAGCTAATATGGGAATGAAGTTTCCACAATATCTTAAACCGGGTGATAAGGTATCAATCATTTCTCCGGCAGGGATAATTGATCCCCAAATAGTGCAACGCGGTGCTGAATTGCTTCGTCAGCAAGGATTTAGGGTCGAGATTGGACATCACGCCTTTGACTCCGCAGGTATATTTGCGGGTTCAGATTCTGATCGCGCAACTGATTTGCAAAAAGCGCTTGATGATAAGTCTGTTAAAGCGATATTTTTCTCTCGCGGTGGCTACGGATCCATGCGGACACACCATCAGATTAACTGGTCATCCTTTTTCAAACGGCCGAAATGGTTGGTCGGATTTAGTGATATTACGGTCTTTCATGCTTATCTGTCCCGTCACAATATTGCATCGATGCATGGTGTAATGACCGCTTGGTTTGAAAAAAATGGAGAACTTACTGATAGTTTTTTACAGATGATGGATCTGTTAAAAGGGAAAGCAGCAGCATATAAACTGGACCCAAACTCCTTAAACAGATTGGGTAATGCTACAGGAATTTTGACCGGTGGAAATTTATCCATAATCCAAAGTTTACGGGGCACTCCACTTGACATATTGCCCAAAGGAAAGATTTTATTTATTGAGGATATAGGAGAGTACCATTATCATATCGACCGAATGATGCAGAATCTCAAGGCAGGTCGGATACTTGAACAACTTTCCGGATTGATTGTTGGATACTTTACCGACATGAAAGACGGAGATACTCCATTTGGGAAAACAGCTTATGAAGTTATCAAAGAGGCGGTTGCCCCTTATAAATATCCTGTTGTTTTCGGTTTTACATCCGGACACGAATTGCCTAACTACCCGCTTCTTATGGGAAGCAAAATATCCTTGAATGTCTTTGAAGATCACGTGACAATTCTAAAATATAACTAATCAGACCGGATGACTCCACCGAAGGAACTTGGCAATAAGGGCGAACAGATTGCTGCTAAATATCTTCAAAAAGAAGGTTATAAAATTTTGGCGCGCAACTGGTATTTTGACCA
>Ga0302215_10002625_pt1 | contig 12319 bp, 12 predicted proteins | sample II_Fen_N3_1_FD_194580 | JGI IMG/M metagenome (GOLD analysis project Ga0302215, IMG submission 194580) | Peat permafrost microbial communities from Stordalen Mire near Abisko, Sweden - II_Fen_N3_1 | ecosystem: Environmental > Terrestrial > Soil > Wetlands > Permafrost | place: Sweden: Abisko... | reverse complement strand
GATGCGATTCGTAACATTGATCGTACCGTGCTTGAATATAGCCCGAGCGACGGTATCCGAAGCCTGAAAACCAAACTGGCAGCCTATTATCATACTTTTAATATCGATGTAACGGAAGACGATATCATTGTTACCACGGGAGGTTCTGAAGCCGTGAATTTTGCTTTCATGAGCTGTCTCGATCCGGGTGATGAAATCATTGTGCCGGAACCGGCATACGCCAATTATACAGCTTTTGCTATTGCAGCAGGAGCCGTTGTGAAGCCTGTTGTTTCTTCTATTGAAGAGGGTTTTGCATTGCCTTCGGTTGAAAAATTTGAAGAACTTATCACGCCCAAAACGAAGGGAATTCTGATTTGTAATCCGAATAATCCGACTGGTTATCTGTATACCCGCTCCGAAATGAATAAAATTCGCGACTTGGTGAAAAAATACGACCTGTATCTTTTCTCCGACGAAGTGTATCGGGAGTTTTGTTATACCGGTGCACCTTACATCTCGGCTTTCCATCTGGATGGCATAGAAGAAAATGTGGTGCTGATTGATTCGGTGTCTAAACGTTACAGCATGACCGGTGTCAGAATCGGGGCATTGGTGACAAAGAACAAGGACGTGCGTAAAAACGTTATCAAGTTCTGTCAGGCACGCCTTAGTCCACCTTTGTTGGGACAAATAGCTTCCGAAGCTGCCATGAATACATCTTCGGAATACATGCTCGAAATGTACAACGAATATGTTGAACGTCGCAAGTTTCTGATTGACGGACTAAACCGCATTCCTGGTGTATATTCTCCTATTCCTATGGGTGCGTTCTACACCGTTGCTCGTTTACCGATTGACGATGCCGATAAATTCTGTGCATGGTTGCTTTCCGACTTTGAGTATGAAGGTTACACAGTAATGATGGCTCCGGCTTCAGGGTTTTACACGGTAGATGGCTTGGGAAAAGATGAAGTCCGTATTGCCTATGTATTGGATAAAGAAGATCTTAAACATGCGCTGATTGTGCTGGGCAAAGCGTTGCAGGCTTATCCGGGACGGACGATTTGATGTGATGATGTGATGATGTCGCAATGAGTTGATTTGCTTATTCAGTTATGCATTCCAATTCGTGTAATTTGTAATAATTCGTGTAATTTATATTGTTAGTGTCTCTAGAATATTTCATAGCTAAACGCATTCATTTTCAGCAGGGCAAGAAAAATGTTGCTCGTCCTGCCGTTCGTATAGCCACCATTGGTATTGCCTTGGGGTTGGCTGTTATGCTTATTTCCGTGGCAGTAGTTATTGGATTTAAAACCGAAATTCGCAATAAAACCATTGGTTTTGGAGGGCATATTCAGATTTCTAACTTTGATAATAACAATACATTTGAGACCAATCCTATCAAAGTAGATAAGGCATTGATGAACAAAATCACTGCTATTGACGGGGTGAAGCACGTTCAGCGTTTTGCTACCAAACCGGGCATTATCAAAACCGATACGGAGTTTCAGGGCGTTGTGATAAAAGGGATAGACAAAGGTTTTAACTGGGATTTTTTCAAGTCCAATTTGGTTGAAGGCAATGTGCTGGATGTGTCGGGAGCAACACCCGGAAATCAGGTGGTTTTGTCTAAATATCTGGCTAACTTATTGGGATTAAAGTTGGGTGACAGCTTCTATACATACTTCATACAGGAAAAAGTCCGGGCTCGTAAGTTCAAAATAGTAGGCATATATTCTACCAACTTCATCGAATACGATAAACTGTTTATCCTTGCCGATATGCGTCAGGTGCAAGTGCTTAACGACTGGTCGCCGGATTCTTTCAGCGGACTGGAGATTCTTGTCAACGACTTCAACCGCATTGATGAATTGGGCGATAAGGTTTATGACGTTACAGCCAACAAATTCAACAAAGAGGGCAATGCGTATACCACGCAAACCATCAAACAACTAAATCCGCAGATTTTCAGTTGGCTTAGTTTATTGGACATGAATGTGTGGGTGATTCTTATACTTATGCTTGCCGTTGCCGGATTCAATATGATTTCGGGCTTACTTATTCTGATTCTTGAGCGCACTAATATGATTGGAATCCTCAAGTCGATGGGTGCAACAAATTGGTCTGTAAGGAAGATATTCCTTTATCACTCTGCATTCCTCATTGGCAAGGGTCTCTTGTGGGGCAATGTGATTGGCCTTTCGCTCTGTGCTATTCAATACTTTACAGGCATAATTCCGCTCGATCCGCAGTCTTATTACGTAGCCACTGTTCCTGTTAGCTTCAATTGGTTATATATCCTGCTGCTCAATATCGGAACGCTTGCAGCCTCACTTCTTATGATGATTGGGCCATCGTATCTTATTACCAAAATAAATCCTGCAAAGATTATCCGGTACGAATAAAGACACGCCCAAGCTTGCTCAACAATGTACAAAACTCGCTCAACAATATACAAAGCCCGCTTAATATTTGAAAAATAAAAATTTGTATCTTTGATATAGGCGATCTCGTCTTTTATTTGTTTACTTGTCTATAAATTCTTATTTTTGCATATCAAGATAGTCTCTGTTTTATTTATAAAATAACCCGGAGTCTTGTAACTTGTAACCAGCAACTTGTAACTGATCCATGATAAAAGACCAAATAGAATCGCTTCGTCGCGAACTCGAACAACATAACTATAACTACTATGTGAAATCGGCTCCCACAATTTCCGATTTTGATTTTGACACCAAGCTCCGGCAGTTGCAGGAAATGGAGGCGGCTCACCCTGAGTTTTTCGATCCGAATTCTCCTACGCAACGTGTTGGTAGTGATATTGCCAGCGGTTTTGAACAAGTGGCGCATGTGTATCCCATGCTTTCGCTTGGAAACACCTATTCCGAAGGCGAAGTGCAGGATTTCTACGAGCGGGTGCGCAAGGGCTTGAACGAAGATTTTGAACTGGTTTGTGAACTGAAATACGACGGAACATCCATTTCGCTCACTTACGAAGATGGAGTGTTGGTTCGTGCCGTGACCCGAGGCGATGGAGAAAAGGGTGATGATGTAACGGCTAACGTGAAAACAATACGCAGTATTCCGTTGCGCCTGCAGGGAAATTATCCCAAATCGTTCGAAATACGGGGCGAAATACTTATGCCGTGGTCGGTGTTTGATGACCTGAACCGTGAACGCGAAGAGCAAGAAGAGCAACTCCTTGCCAATCCGCGCAACGCAGCTTCGGGAACATTGAAGTTGCAAAATTCGTCGGTGGTTGCCAGTCGTAAGTTGGATGCATATCTTTATTATTTGCTGGGTGAAAATCTTCCTTCCGACTTGCATTCCGAAAATCTGGAAGCAGCACACTCATGGGGTTTCAAGATATCCGATGCCACTAAAGTATGCAAAACACTCGAAGAAGTCTCGGCTTTTATCAACTATTGGGATGTGGAGCGCAAGAATCTTCCGGTGGCTACCGATGGCATTGTGTTGAAAGTAAATTCGCTCTCCCAACAACGTGCTTTGGGTTATACCGCCAAATCACCGCGCTGGGCTATTGCCTATAAGTTTCAGGCTGAAAAAGCAGTAACCCGGCTCAATTCCGTTTCGTATCAGGTGGGTAGGACAGGGGCTGTAACTCCGGTGGCCAACCTGGATCCGGTGCAACTTTCGGGTACGACGGTAAAACGTGCTTCGCTGCACAATGCTGATATTATCGAAGCGCTCGATTTATACATTGGCGATATGGTTTTTGTGGAAAAGGGCGGCGAAATTATTCCGAAGATTACGGCTGTGGATAAGGATGCTCGTTTATTAATTGGTGATAAAGTGCAGTTTATCAGGAGTTGCCCCGAATGTGGTGCTACCTTGGTGCGTTTCGAAGGCGAAGCTGCTCATTATTGTCCCAATGAAAATGCTTGTCCGCCTCAGATTAAAGGCAAGATGGAGCATTTTGTCAGCCGAAAAGCCATGAACATTGACGGACTGGGTAGCGAGACGATAAATTTACTTTATCAAAACGGTTTGTTGCATAATATTGCCGATATTTACACGTTGAAAGTACCGGACCTGATTCGGTTGGAGCGACTGGGTACAAAATCGGCTTATAACATACAAGAAGGGGCTGAAAAATCGAAAGAAATACCGTTTGAACGGGTTGTTTTCGCTTTGGGAATACGCTTTGTGGGCGAAACAATTGCCAAAAAACTGGCTTATGCTTTCAAGAATATCGAAGCGTTAGAACAAGCTACTTACGATGAACTGATAGCGGTAGATGAGATTGGTGGACGGATTGCTCAAAGTGTGGTGGCTTATTTTTCCGATTCGTTGAACATAGGAATGCTAAACCGCCTGAAAGAATACGGATTGCAAATGAGCTTATCTGAAGAAAAATTGCAAGCACATGGAACTGCGCTGGCAGGTTTGTCAATCGTTATCAGCGGTACGTTTTCAAAACATTCGCGCGATGAGTATAAAACCATGATTGAACGCAATGGAGGTAAAAATGTAGGGAGTGTTTCTGCCAAAACCTCGTTTATTCTGGCAGGAGAAAATATGGGACCGGAGAAATTGAAAAAAGCTGAAAAGCTGGGAGTGAAATTAGTAAATGAAGATGATTTTTTATTGATGATTGGTGTAGGAACACAGCCTCAGGAAGGCTTATTATTCTAAAGAAAGAAAAACATGAAGAAATTAAATAATTATTTGTTTCAGAAAAGGGCTCAAAAATACCTGATTGAAACACCCCGTAGTCATCGATTTGTGAGTTACGATAAGGCAAAAAGTATACTCTTGCTTTTCGAAAGTGATTTACAGGAAAAGAACGTAAACATCCGCAAGATTATCTCTCAGTTTCAGGCCGATGGGAAAAAAGTGTCGGCTTGGGGATTTATCAATAAAAAAGAGGTTGAAAGTGCAATACTACCTGATTTTAGAATCTTGCATCATAAGCAAACCGACTTTTTCAAGAAACCGATTCAGTCGTTTATCAATGAGTTGGACGGTCAGGAGTTTGATCTGATGATTGATTTATCTTTGCAGCCCATTGTTCCGTTGGAATACATTGCCATGTATGCCAAAGCAACCATGAAAACCGGGGTGCATAAAACCGATTTGCCAATATTCGATTTTGTGCTTGATACCGAGGGAATGAAAGCAACATTTCAGGATGCTGCATCCACTGAAAATCCGATAGATGAAACATACCTTTTCGATCAGATAATTTTTTACCTCAAAAGCATACAAACTAAAGATTAAAGCAGTACTTTTGCAAACAAATTGTATTCCTTATACCGATGATTAATAATAAACTGACAGGAATGGGTGTGGCGCTTATAACACCCTTTAAAAGTGATGAATCAATTGATTACGATGCGCTTGCCAGACTGGTGGAGCATCTTATCAAAAATGGGACTGATTACCTGGTGGTATGCGGCACAACTGCTGAAACCCCAACACTGACAGAACAGGAAAAAGAAGATGTAACCCGTTTTGTGGTTCAGTGCAATGCCGGCCGGTTGCCTATCGTCTTGGGATTGGGTGGAAACAATACCAAAGCTGTTGTTGAGAAATTAAAAACTTCCGATTTTACTGGAATAGATGCGATATTATCGGTTACTCCTTATTACAATAAACCTTCTCAGGAAGGTCTTTATCAACATTATACTGCTATAGCAAAAGCTTCACCGCTTCCGGTTGTGCTATATAATGTTCCGGGGCGAACCGGAGTGAATATGCTGGCCGAGACCACATTGAGACTTGCCAAGGAATTCAATAATATCTGTGCCATCAAGGAAGCTTCCGGCAACTTTACACAAATCGACGATATCATCAAGAATAAACCGAAAGATTTCATGGTTATTTCTGGCGACGATGGAATAACATTCCCGTTGATAACGCTGGGAGCCGTTGGTGTAATATCGGTTATCGGAAATGCTTTTCCGCGTGAATTCAGCCGTATGGTGCGCCTCGCACAGCAAGGTGATTATGACAGCGCCCGACAAATACATTATCATTTCACAGAATTAATCCAGCTGCTTTTTGTTGAGGGAAATCCGGCCGGAGTAAAAAGTATGCTTGCCGTTATGGGCTTTATCGAGAATAAGTTGCGCCTGCCTTTGGTTCCCAATACGATTAAAACTTACGAGAAAATACGATTAGTTCTCAATGAGTTGAATATAAAATGTTAGGGTAAAACAAAAATGCTTTATGAAAACTCCCAAAAAAAATACTTCCCGGAAACTTATTGTATATCTGCTTTTGACACTGGTTGTCGGGGCAGGTATTTTTCTATTATTACCAGGTAATTATTATATTCGTAAAGCATTAATCCACCTGAAACCAAAGGTAGATCAATATACCATTTTTGAAAACCGGGTAGTAAAAGCCGATGATCCTCAACCCTGGGATTTTGTTCCCGATGTAGAAAGTAAGCAAATTTCACCGGAGTTCGAGGCTGATTTTACAAAATATAAAACCATAGGGTTTGTTGTTGTTCAGCACAATAAAATTGTTTTAGAGCAGTATTGGAAAAACTATAGTCCGCTCAGTTTGACTAACTCGTTTTCGATGGCCAAGAGCGTTATTTCGTTGTTGATTGGTTGTGCCATTACAGATGGGAAAATAAAAAGTGTAGAGCAGCCGGTTAGCGATTTCTTGCCTGAATGGACTTCTTATGATGGCAAAGTACTTACCATAAAAGACCTGTTGACCATGAGTGCCGGAGTTGACTGGGACGAATCGTACAGTTCACTTTTCTCCAAAACTACGCAGGCCTATTACGGGAATGACCTGTGGAAGTTGACTCAGACTGAAAAGCTGATTGAAAAGCCGGGTGTGCGATTTAATTATCAAAGTGGTGTAACTCAAATGCTGGCATTCGTATTGCAAAAAGCTACAGGTAAGAATATTGCCGATTACGCTTCTGAAAAATTGTGGACTCCCATACATGCCGAAGAGGATGCGCAATGGTCGCTCGATCATAAAAACGGAACGGAAAAGGCATATTGTTGTCTCAACTCCAATGCCCGTGATTTTGCACGCTTAGGTCAATTAATCTTGAATAAGGGCTCATGGGACGGTGTGCAGGTTGTTGACTCCAATTATATCAAAGAAGCTACTAAACCTGCTTTATGGCTTAAATATACCCGGAAACTTCTTCCGGGTGAAACCACCTTCAGAGAACCGATTCCTTGTTCGTTCTACGGTTATCAGTTCTGGCTGTTGAAATACAGAGGCTTGGATATTATAAATTTCCGCGGTATGTTAGGGCAGTATATTCTCATTATTCCAAAGTTGGATGCAGTTATTGTTCGCCTCGGCAAAGAGCGTGAAGCTGAGTATAATGTCGAGCAAAATTATCCTAAAGACATAGAAATCTGGTTGAATGCAGGGATAGATGCCATAAACAAGCAGTAAGAAGTCTTTTTACTGCCACTTTGTGTGAGGTTTGCTTATTTAGCCAGATAATCCAGTATCTGGAACATTCTCTCGTTATTGACGGCTATGTTTTGGCTATGTTTAAGTATTTGATCGGCTGATTGCACAGTATCACTTTCAAGCAACTCATTCATTCCGTTATCTACCATTCCTTTTAAAGTTTGTTCTGTAACTTCAAAATGAAATTGTAAGCCCAGTACCTTGTCGTTGTACAAAAATGCTTGATTTTTAGTCGTTTCAGAACTAATCAGATGCGTGCTATCTGCTGGCAAATCGAAGGTATCCCCATGCCAGTGGAATACAGGGAATGAGTTTTCAAAACCATCAAACAGAGCATTTGCCTTAGCTTGCTCCGAAAGATGAATCGGAAACCAACCAATTTCTTTCTGCTTATTTGGATATACTTTCGCTCCCAGCACTTCGGCTATCAGTTGAGATCCCAGACATATCCCAATGACCGTTTTTCCTTTCTCAATAGCCTGACGTATAAATAATTTTTCTTCTGCCATCCAGGGATATATTGATTCATCATATACTCCCATCGGACCACCCATGACGATTAACCAGTCGATACTGTCCATGTCCGGCAATTTGTAACTGTCATAAAAACGTGTGTACGAAGCTAAATGATTATTGTCTTTTATCCATTGCTCTATGCAACCAAGCCCCTCAAACGGAACATGCATAAATGTGTGTATATTGATAGCTCTTTTCATTGTTTTTTTATTCTGTTGTAAATATACGCCAGCGTGAATGTGGGAATTATATCGGTAAAAGGAATCGCTTCTTCTAGAAAGTTGATAATACTCCCGATTTTACCTGTTTTCCCACCAAAGGCTCGGTAGAAGATAAAAGCAGAAATCGGTGCCCAAAGCACATCAAACCATTCGCCAACCCCGGGAAGTAAATACGATGCCGAGCCGAGTAAATCCATAATCAGACAAAAGAGTAATGATGGTTTTGGTTTCATTTTCAGAGGATTGTCTATTTGTTTATGTGACTGTAAACATAATAAAAAGCTCCGAATTGACAATGAGTTATTCTGATAATTTTAAAAGAACTAAGCCCCTGTACAACTCAGTTTGAGTGCAGGGGTTTAGGTTTGGTTTTCGACTACAGGTGTTTTATACTAGTTGATGCTAATATGTACAGAAGCAGAATCAGAATCATTTGTAGTGCTATCTGTCTGAATAGTGGTGGTGCTATTTTGGATGTCGGCGTGCTTTTTGAAATCACGTTTTAATCTTAATGTGCCTGTTATCATCGCTAAAACGATGAGAGTAAATAGGCCTAACAGTAATTTATTGCTTGTTTTCATAAATTCGAAATTAGATGTTGAATACTGGTGTTGATGATTGATTTGGTGTAAATAAACAGCTTATTTTCTCCCCGTTTTGCTGAGTCAGCGTTTATTTGCATTTCTTCAAATTCTGAGCTCATTCCTCGAAATGAGGTTGTAAAAAAACTCTTATCTCTCATGTTGTAAAGCAAACTAAGACCTACAACAGCTATAACAACGATGGCTTTTGGTACTCTTTCAGATGTTTTCATATTGAAAAAGAATTTATTGATTATTTTTGATATATTCGTCGTACTGAACTTTTAAATCATCAAAGTTCATATTGAGTAAAGTTATATTCTTAAAAAATACCGGGAGTTCGTGATCCATAAAATGGTTTCTGCGATATTTAACAATCTTCTCGTTGGCTTGTTCTGCTACGAAATATCCAACTCCACGTTTGTTGAATATGATGTCGTTGTTTTGCAGAAAGTCAAATGTGCGCATTACTGTATTGGGATTAACCTGCAAGTCTACCCCCAATTCCCTGACAGAAGGAATGCGGTCGCCTTCTTTCCAGCGGCCCAGCAAAATCTGTTCGCATATATAATCGCCTATTTGCAGGTAAATGGCTTGTGTTTCTTTGAATTCCATAATCTTATACTTGTTTTTCGATTAAGCGAAAATAGGCTACTATCCAGAAGAATGGTATCAGCGAGTATTTTATTATACTACCTACCAGTTTGCTTTTAAATAGTAAGTCATCTCCCGAGATCGATAGGTTAATCATTTGTCCATTCAGATGATAAGTGCCAAATGTTGCTTTTAACAGGAGTAATTCAATACTCACCAGAATAATAAAAAATACTGATAGTGCCAGAAATGTCTGACCGGCAGCATTGCGCTTAAAATGAAGTGAACCAACCATAAATACAGATTGTATAAGCGCAAACGCAATAAATTTACTGAATAAATTTTCGCCGGCATGCCCTGTTATATTCACACTTGGGTCGAAATGAAAGAATGCAAACTGAATAGGATTGCTTGTCTCAAAGAAGATATTACCGGCTACGGTTCCAAATACGGTACCAATAGCGTACGTAATCAGTATCATTCCAAAGTAATAGAAAGTATTGAGAATAATACCTGATACGAGCTTTTCAAAATGAGTAGCCGGAATCAGCAAGAAGTGCATTCCACCGGGTGTATAACCGAAAATTTTGAAAGTTCTGGCAGCAAAAATTAATCCGGAGATATATAAGAAAATTTCTACCGATGCAGATTTCTCAGTTGACCCGGTCAAATGCATAAGCATAAAGATTACTGTGGCTATTCCCCAAAAAGTCAACTCGCGTTTTTTATTCTCTACGAAATATCGTTTGAGCAAAAGTCCTAAACGATTTATATTTAATATTGTATTCATATTCCTGGGGTTATTTAAAAAGGTTTACAATTCTATTTTTCTCACTCAAAATGGCGTTGAACAAGAGTTCAATGTCCAGTTTGCTTTCTTCGCCGGTTTTGTTTTCGCAAACCTGATACAAGCCGCGGAGGGTGTCTTCACCGTAGATTACGCTCTCATTTTTATCGTCGCGATCTGCTACTCTGAAAAGTAACTTCTTCGTAATCTCTTCGATTGGTTGGTTAAAAACAATTTCGTGTTTTTCCATCACCGTTATGCTATCTATCAGGCTGTCCAGATCGTGTACCTGATGGGTCGAGATAATCAAGCAGCGGTTCTCGTCTATTGCCGAAGCCACCATGCGTCGAAACTGTCCTTTGGAAGGAATGTCCAGTCCATTGGTAGGCTCATCCATCAACAGTAGTTTGGTGTTGGTGGCTAACCCAAAGGCAATAAATACTTTCTTCTTCTGGCCGTGTGAAAGTTTGTTGAGCATCGATTTCTTGTTGTCAATATCAAACTCTTTCAGGTAGGCATTGAATTGTTCTGTACTGAAACTTGGATAGAAAGGTGCATATACTTTCTCATAGTTTTCTATACTTAAAGTAAGTTGGGGTAATTCTTCCGGCAAGAAGAATATCTCCTGAAGCATTATAGGATTTCGTTTAACAGGGTTGAATCCAAGTGTGTCTATCGATCCGGATTTTGGAAAATCCAGTCCTGAGATAAGTTTCAACAGCGTGCTTTTACCTTCGCCATTCTTGCCCAGCAAGCCGTGTATGCGTCCTGCTTCGAGTTTTAAGCTCAGGTTGCTGAGCAGCTCTGTTTGTCTGGTGTAACTGAACGTTACGTTTTGTACATTTACCATAATTGTGAATTATTTTAGGTTGTTTGATTTAGTGTGTTAGTGAAATAGTACACCGCAAAAGTATTGCAAGTTTTTATTCTACCAATATATTTATGGTTAATTATTGTTAATCAAAAGAAAAATATTTTTTATTGCCTGATTATCAGTACTGTTTGAAATCAATTTTAAGAGATTCTAATTGGAGATAAATGAATTCAAACCTAAAAATGCTTACCTTTGCACATAAATTCAGATTCAGACAACCTAGTAATTACTAAAATAGCGAATATCTTACCAGATATGACTGGCTTGTATCTCGTAACTAAAGACTCGTAACTATATAATATGCATACTACACCCGAAAAACTTCAGGAATTCGAACGGCTTCTTGAAATAATGACCGAACTACGTGCTAAATGCCCGTGGGATAAAGAACAAACATTTGATAGCCTTCGTATTCAGACGATAGAAGAAACCTACGAACTGGTGGATGCTATCATAAAAAAGGAAATGCCTTCCATTCGTAAAGAGCTTGGTGATTTATTATTACACGTGGTATTCTATGCACAGATGGGTAGCGAAACCAACGATTTTGATATTTATGATGTCTGTAAATCGCTAAACGAAAAGCTGATTTACCGACATCCACACGTGTTTGGTGAAACCGAAGCCAACAATGCTAAAACGGTAGAGCAAAACTGGGAGCAATTGAAATTAAAAGAGAAAGGAGGAAATAAAACCGTTCTTTCCGGTGTTCCTGATTCACTTCCGGCTCTTATCAAAGCGCACCGCATTCAGGACAAAGCCCGCAGTGTGGGTTTTGACTGGGAGGAGCGTGAGCAGGTTTGGGATAAGGTACAGGAAGAAATCAACGAATTCAAAGTGGAAGTTGCGGCAATGGACAAAGACAAAATGGAAGCTGAGTTTGGCGATATACTGTTCAGCCTAATAAATGCTGCCCGACTGTACGATATAAATCCCGAAAATGCTCTGGAACGTACCAATCGCAAGTTTATCAGTCGTTTTAATTATTTGGAATCCAAAACGCTGACTATAGGAAAGAATCTAAAAGACATGACCTTGGCCGAGATGGATGTGATCTGGGACGAAGCGAAGAAGATTGAAAAGATGTGATGATGTAATGATACATTGATGTGATAATTTTGTACTTACATTGTTCAATTTAAACTCAAAACATTAAATGCGAACCAAATTAGTTCCTTTCAACGAATCAAAACCATTAACTATATACATACCCTAACTGTCAACTATCAGTTTTCAACTGTCAACTTAAAAAATGCTTTATCCAGACCATTTCGAACAAAAAATAGCTTTTACCACCATTCGCCAACTGTTGAAAGACAAATGTGTGAGTACGTTGGGT
>Ga0302215_10002621_pt1 | contig 12330 bp, 14 predicted proteins | sample II_Fen_N3_1_FD_194580 | JGI IMG/M metagenome (GOLD analysis project Ga0302215, IMG submission 194580) | Peat permafrost microbial communities from Stordalen Mire near Abisko, Sweden - II_Fen_N3_1 | ecosystem: Environmental > Terrestrial > Soil > Wetlands > Permafrost | place: Sweden: Abisko... | reverse complement strand
TTTTAAGACAATACTTATTTGAATCCAAAAAAACAGGCAAACTGCTTTTGAATAGGGACAGCGGATAAACTACATTCAGCGTTTAATTAATTGCTACCGCCTGAATAAAATAATTACCGCTAAATAAAGTTTTAGTTTTTAGCACTTCGTGCAATAAAATACATATCTACACTTCGTGTGAGAGAAAAAAGAGGTGCTTACAGGTTGGTGTAAATGATAAAAAAAAGGAAAAAGGGGAACAACTTTTTCAGGCTTGATTCGCCCACCTAAAGTTAGTTCCCGCTCATATATAAATGAAGGAGTTGTTGCAATGCAATGATTATTATTACAAAATTCCGAAAAAAACAATCAACTATTCTGTTTTAACTGAACTGTTTTTGATTTAGAGTTAGTTGGATGAGGAAATTCTTCTTCCCGTCCCTGTACCTGTTCCGCTTTCATTCGCAAAACTAAAGCTCAGTTTAAATTCCTGATTGAAACTATCCCGAATAGTAATATCAATTACCTGTTGAACCAGACAAGATGAAGTATAAAAAAGACGGAATGTCTCGTTGTTTAATTCATATGAGTTATTCGGAAGGAATATAACACCGTTTTCATTTTTGAGAATACCCTTACCTTCAGGTTGAAAATAGTTAATGTAATAATGGGTATCCTTATACTTGCCTATGCTATTTCGTTGAAAACGGATCTCCACCGTTTTGCCCATTATTATTGTCTTTTGAAGGGGTAAGGTACTAACCGAAAATTCATATACTTGTTGGACATCTAACTTGTCATCACATCCTGTGAATAGCAACAAGAAGGTCGCTGTAATACTCATAATAATTGTCTTTTTCATAAAATTCTTTGTTTGTAATTCACTAGTTGTTTTAATTGATAATAATTTTGATTCCGATACCTAACTGGGTTGAGAACTTGCCCACAGACGAACCCCACAAAATTCGCTCCCGGGCATTGACCAAAAGAATGATGCGGTCGGTGATAAAGGTTTCAAGCTCCAGCGTTACAGCACCTCCATACACTAAGGCATCTTTGTTAATTAGCGTGGCTCCATCAAAAAGTGTTTTGTTTCCCCAGTTGCTGGTTTCGTATCCGGCTAAGCCCGAAGCACCAATAGATAGCAAAAAAGTTTTACTTGGATCGGCAAGGAAACTGTAGTAATATCCACCTTCGCCCGTAAATTGAGCCACCGGAATTTGAATTTGCTCATAATCAAGTTGTTTTTGCAGGAATTCTGCTCCGAAAATCCACCGACTGTCGTTTTGGGTGTAGATGGAAAGAGCCATGCCACCATAAAATGCGCGTTGCGGACTTATTCCATTTACTGTCCCAATAGTGAATTGAACGCCTTGTTGCCCGGGCAAATAGCGTTGGGCATTTGTGTGTTCAAATAGAAACCCAAATAGGAAAACGATTAAAAATGTCCTTTTCATCTTACTTGATTTTTAAATCATTGATTAATTTCGCACCTACAATATCACTGTTTTCCACTACAAAGCGTTGATGGCGACCGCCGTTTTTCTCGTTTAGCTCTACCACAAACTCCTTATCGTCCGGAATGGTGAATTTATCCATAACAAAGATCGTGCGTTCACTGCTTTTTCCGACTATGCGTGTGGCATAGTTGAATGCCCGAATGGGAAAAATAACCGTTTCTTGAATGGCGGTACGTTTCATTACTTTTTTGTCCACGATTTTGAAGGTAATAAAATCCAAATCGAAAGGAACATTCGAATAATTAGTGATTTGGGTATGAAAATAAAGTAGTCCGTCATGGGTGTAAATGCCCTTGAGCAGGTATTGAATGCCGAATTTCCTGCTACCGATTTGATTGATTTCCCTCCGGTCATTCTTGTAGATTGTTTTCATAATCAGATGCACCATCATGGGGGACTCGTTACCCAACTCCTTGAGATATACCTCCAACGCATTGTTTGGATGCGAAACGGTATCACCATCGTGTATAAAATCCTTCATTTCCACGCTCATCAAAAGTGGCTCATTGGCATATTTCACGTTAAAGGTATAAAAACTGCCATCTTCGGTAATCACCGAAAAATTGGTTTCGGTTTTGAAATTACGAACGGCAGCTTTTACGCGGATAACGTTTTCCGCTCCATCGGCTTTTCCTGCAATGATATTCGCAGAACCCAAATCGATATACTTGATAGCTGCCGGAAAAATAATGTGGACGGTTTTATCAAAGGTAACCTCCAGACCATAAGGCGTTATCATTTTGTCGTAACTGATTTTCTTGGTCAGACCTTCGTAAAAATCACCTTTAGTTGTTTGTGCCTGTATTGAAACGAGGATTCCAATAAGCATAACCAGCAATAATTTTATTTTATTCATTTTAATGGGTTGTTTATGAGAAGCTGAACTTCTCTGGTTGAATGTTTTTTGAACAACTATTCTTGATTCGTAAGCAGTAGGACTTTGTGTCCCGCTTTTAGTTTGACATAGATGGTTTGAACTTTTTTTGTCATATATTGCGAACCGCTTTGGATAACTCCTTTTCCTAATCCGGACAGTACTTGTTGACCTGCTGATTGTGTCAGGGAGATGCTTGTTCCCATATTGGAACCGATATTTCCTGCCATTTCTTTGAATGCATTTACCTCTAACGAGCCCGGGATAAAAATACCTTCTTGTCCATCCGTGTCATATGCCGTAAGTTCCACCGCAATAATATTTCCCCGATATTCCAAGGACTGAACCGAAATATCCAGTCGGTCACCTTGAATTCTGGCTTCACCGGAAATCATCGTATTTGGAGGAATCATTGTTTTTCCGACTTGTACTGGCTCAAGCAACCGTAATCTTACGCTTTGACCAGTAATCAACGAGCAATTCTCATGAATACAGGCTTTAATAGTGTTTCTGTCTTCTAACAGACTTTGTCCGATAGTCGTATTAAATCCCTTGTTATGTGGTTGCAAGCTGTTACTCATTCCAATAGAATCTTCAGCTTGAGGCAAACTTGAAACCGTTTGCTCTATTTGTTGGTTGATGCTGGAAATCTGCCTTTTCTTCTTCGGGCTCAGTAGCGATGAACTGGTTGATTGATAATTTTGCCCGCCCATTGCTTGACCTTGATTTTGCCCTTGCGGAATATACTTGGCAGCGATTTGATAGGATTTTTCCATCAATTCAATTTGGTCGGCAATGGTACTTTTTCGACTGTTGCTCTCCTGAATTTTAGCAGATAGTTCTTCTATTTTCCGATTTGTTGGTCTATTGTCAGGATTTTCCTTTGACGATTCGAAGAAACTTCCCAAGTTCCGATTAACCTGCCTGTAGGCATTGTTGGAATTTTGTATTTTGGCTATGTGTTCTTTACTACGATTGTTACCACTATTATTCCCATCGACATGGCTCAATTGTGTTTCAGGTTCTTTGTCCAATCCAGTTGCAACCGGACTTCTCATTTCTTCGTTGAATATGGAAGCCATACTTTGCAAAGAGCGTTTTTGTTCCCCTTGGTTTTCTTCTAATTTTGCCTGTTCAAAAACCGCTTTTTTATCATCTGTCAAATCCTTGTTTTTCGGCATAGGAATCGTGGTATTAAAGCCTTTTGATTCACTGAGTTTCTCCGACTTCGAAGGAGAAAAGATATACCAGATGCATAATCCGAAGACAATAAACATCAAGGGATAGATAAGCATTTTCTTTTGCCGTAGCTTTTGCTCAACCGTTAGCGGCTCTTTTTGTGGCTTGTCTGCTTCATTCGTTTCTTTCATGTTATTTGAGATTTTGTTGATGAATACTATCCATGAAATGTAGTTTCAGTTGGTTGATATGCTCTATCTTGATTTGCTCCCGATCCGTTTTGTTGATGCTGTAAATGGCAGAAAACGAAAAATAGAGCGAGATAATTCCAAAAATGGAACCTAATACCAATATAGTGACAAGCCTCTTCTTAGGCGAGAGAGAATCACAATAGTTTTGCAATTTTTCTTCCATCCGACTCCTGAATTGCAATAATTTAGTTGTTATTTTCATTGTTTTATCTGTTTGTGACTGTTAAGTCTTTGTTTTCCATTATCTCAAAAGCTTCAATCGTGAAGCCCTGGGGATTATTATCACTTCTTACCGAATTTAGTAACTGGCAATGCGTTATTAGGCTGCGCTGCGTTACATTGCTTTCCCTGATAATTAGTTGCCGGGCATAAGTCATCACCTGATACGGATACTTGTCGAAATTGCAAACCACGCTATCCACTTGAATCGCTTGGTTTATATTCCCCGAGACGATTCGAGCGTAATATCCCTTTTCCGACAAATCCGAATAATAGTTGAAAGCACTCCGATCCGAAAGAAACAAGGCTCTTTTGATATTGCTTTCAATCGCATTCTTATCGGGCGAAAGTGTGAAGAACAGTTCGTGAAATCGTTTTACATGTTCTCGGGCTTCCACTGGTCTGTTTTGCGACAAATCTTGCGAGAGTGCCAGCATCAAGGATTTTCCATTGTCCAGCACATATATTTTTTGCCGTTGTGCTTCCGCAAAATTGTACGAACTCCACACGGCATATCCCGTTATGGCAGCGCACAGGCACAGAAAAATAATACTAAAGAGTCGAATCTGCTTGAAACTCGATTCTATGTTCTTTAATGATTTGAATTCCATTTGTAAGTTTTTTATTTAGTAAATCACAAGTTTAAAATTTATTTCCCAAGTAGTCGAGCACCCACATTTCCTGCTGCCGCTCCGGCAACACCGCCAGCTACTGAGCCTGCTTTACCGGCTGTATTGCTGACATTACGTCCGTAGTTTCCCATGCCACCAGCTTGAATAATCCAACCTGCTACGGTAGGTATGGTGAAATAGCCTATGATACCAATAATCATAAAAATTATATACACTCCATTGGAAGAATCAATAGAATAATTGGGATTGTTTTGTAATTCAGATATGTCATTTTGCAACATTAAAATCTGTATCTTGGCAAGTATGGTACTGAATAAATCGGACACCGGAAGCCAGAGATATACGCTCACATAGCGGGTTATCCATTGGGTCATAGTAGACTGAAAACCATCCCACACACTAATGGCAAAGGCAATGGGTCCGAGGACAGCTAGCACAATCAGGAAAAATGTACGGATGGTATCAATCACTAGCGATGCCGCTTGAAACAATATCTCCAACAATTCCCTAAATGAATCCCGAATCGTTTTCTTCATGCTGTATATTCCTCTTTCTACATACATTCCGGTCATGGTGGCTAGATCGGTGGCACTCCAACCCAATTCTTCCAATTGCTTATCAAATTCTTCATTGTTCACTAAATAAGCAGTTTCAGGATTTTTCATAGCAGCATCATATTCCAGTTTGTCTTTTTGTTTTTGGTACGTAACCATATCAAAAGTTTGTGATTGAAGCATCTGATTAGTACCTTGCACGATAGGGCTCAATATCCCGTTGATGGTTCCCAACACAATGGTTGGAAAGAACATGATGCATAAACCGATGGCAAAAGGACGAAGCAGCGGATATACATCAATAGGTTCGGCTCGGGCTAAGGATTGCCACACCCGGGAGGCAACATAAAACAAAGCACCAAGACCGGCTATCCCTTTAGCTACCCCAGCCATATTGGAACAGAGAGGCATCATCTCCACATACAGACTCCGCAGAATCTGGTGGAGGTTATCAAATTCAATGGATAATAGCATGGTTTACCAGTATTTTTCGTCAGTACCGTACAAAGCCATAACCCGATCTGTGTCACCTGTTCGTTGTGAACGCAGGTAGCTCACCGCAATATTCTTTTTGGTGTAGTAGTTGACCAAGTTGCGGTTTTTCTTCACCGAGTTGTAAATGCGATCAATAATATCCAAACGTTCTTTATCTGTCATGGATAATCCGTTGACATTGACAACAGTTTTTAGTTCAACCAACAGGTCTCCACTTTGCTCCAGCAATTTGGTGTAGCCAAAAGCAATTGCTCCAAGTTCTTTTACTGTGTAGTTTTTATCTGTGAGCATTTTTTGAAAGCTATTTACATACATGTCTGAGATCTCGCCAACCAACAGGACGGTTTGCTGTACCTTTTTGGCATCCTTGACTAAATTGTTGACAGATTTTAGCGCATCATAATACTTTTTGCCCTGTTCATAGAGTTTTACAGTTTCTTTAAAATTGTTCACCATGTTCGATGCTGTAGTTGAGGTCTCAATCACTTGCTTGGTTGTGTTTACAATACTTTGAGCCAGGTTGGACGGATCAAAAGTCACGAACTGCGCTTTTGTGGACATTACACAAGTCATTAGGAAGATGGCTGCTAAATAGATTTTTGTTTTCATTTGAATAATGAGTTTTGAAAGTTGATATAAATAATAGGTTTTGAAAAAGTAACTAATTGCTAATTGTTGATAGATTGTTTATCTATTTGTTTGGTCTCAGAGAGTTGTTTTATCGCCAGTTCGATATTTCCATCCAGCTTTTCCACGAGGTTGAATAATTCTACTTTTTCAGATTCTTCGGTGGTATAGGTCAGGTATTCTTCCATAGAAACTTCGGTGGCATAAACGGCAGATTGAGTGCCTCCCAAGCCTATCCAAACCTCTTTATACAATCGGTTCGGATTATTGGCTAGATTGATGGATAGTATCTGTGCTTTCTCTTTTTCTGTAAGTCCCAGCAGTGCCTGAATAGAATCAAACTTATTCATGTACTTGCGCTGATCCAGCAGAATCTTGCAGTCGGAATTATTGATGATAGACTCCTTGACTATGGGAGAGGCGATAATATCTTCCACTTCCTGAGTTACCACAATGGCTTCTCCGAAATACTTACGGACAGTCTTGAATAGGTATTTGATGTATTCTGCCATGCCTTCTTTGGCAATTGCTTTCCATGCTTCTTCAATCAAGATGACTTTTCTGATTCCCTTTAGCCGTCGCATTTTATTGATAAAAACTTCCATGATAATAATGGTGACAATGGGAAAAAGAATGGGATGATCCTTGATATTGTCCAGTTCGAAAACGATAAACCGTTTGGAAAGCAAATCAATCTGTTTATCCGAATTCAGCAGGTAATCATATTCACCGCCTTTGTAATAGGGTTCGAGCACATTCAAGAAGTTGGCAATGTCAAAATCTTTCTCTCTAACTTTCTTCCCTGTAAGTACTTCGTGATAATCCGTTTTTACATACTCGTAAAAACTGTTGAAGCTGGGGGCTAATTCCTTTGTCTTTATTTTCTCAATATACAAGCTGACCGCATTGGAAAGAGCCACTTCTTCAGCACGAGTCGGAGGTTCATCATTTCGTTTCCATAAAGTCAAAATCAACGTTTTGATACTTTCTCGCTTTTCAATATCATACACGCCATCTTCGGTAAAGAAAGGATTGAAGGCTATCGGGTTATGTTCAGAATAGGTAAAATAGACACCATCTTCGCCCAATGTCTTGCGGTGAATCAATTCACACAATCCCTGGTAACTATTCCCGGTATCAATCAACAGCACATGCGAACCTTGTTCGTAATACTGCCGAACCATGTGGTTGGTAAAAAAGGATTTTCCACTGCCTGATGGTCCAAGGATAAACTTGTTACGGTTGGTGATGATCCCTTTTTTCATAGGTAGGTCGGAAATATCCACATGAATCGGTTTGCCGGTCAGTCTATCCACCATTTTAATCCCGAAAGGCGAAACGGAACTTTTATAATTTGTTTCTTCTGTGAAAAAACAGATGCCTTGTTCTATGAATGTATAAAAACTTTCTTCTGCCGGAAAATCGGCTTGATTTCCCGGAATGCCTGCCCAAAAGAGTGTTGGCGTGTCCACTGTATTGTGTCTAGGATTACATTCCATCAGTGCCAACTGACTACCCACATCATTTTTAATGTGTTTGAGTTCGTCTCGGTCATCGCTCCATGCCATTACGTTACAATGGCAACGAATAGAGCAAAGTCCAAAACTATGTGCCTCGTTTAGGTATTTGTCAATCCATTCTTTGTTGATTTGGTTGCTTCGACTGTACTTCGATAATGAATGCATGTTCCGTCCCATTTTCTCGAATTTTCGCAAGTTCTCAACACTGTCATCCAGAAAAAGGTATTGATTGTAAATGTGATTGCAGGAAAGTAGCAAACCAACAGGAGAAGCAAATGACAACCTGCAATCGGAGCGGTCGGTAGACAGTTTCTCGTATCGGATATCCGTTCCAACACCGGCAGGCAAATCATCCACATCCGACAAAGTATGCAAGCAAAGGATATTGTCCCCAATGCGCATCTCATCTGCTTTCAGTGTAATATCTTTGAGCGTAGTGGTATTTTCTTGTGACAGCGAAAAGTATTTTTCCACAATTCCTGCCTTGTTGTCAGTCCCCACAATCTCATCGGTGTTCAATCGGGTCAGGGAAATAAATCCGCTATCATTGACAATCCGTTCAAACTGTCCGACAGCCTCCAAGAATTTCTCAACGGATTCTTTATCCCCAAACTCTTTGGGGATAATCGAACCCCGACACAAAGTAGAGAAATTGCTTTGCATCCGGGAGCGCTCTTTGGTGGTCTTGGTCAAAAATAGGTAACAGGTATGATTCAGATACGGACGTTCATTGAAATGACGTTCAAAGCTTCGCGAGAGGAAACTCATATCTTCTTGTTTGATTTCCGGTTCATATTGTTCCTTGATATACCAATCCTGTTTGTGTACGATGGAATAATCGGGAAGCACCTTTACCGCTTTTGTCCACGAAGAATGAATCGCTTCATATTCTTTTGCGGTCACGGTAAAGAGTTCGGGGAGTTCCACTTTGAAGGCAACTGTAATATCGGCATCCTTCGAAATAATACAACCCATTTCCACACCCCAAATCGGGAACTTGCTTTCCAGCGTTGTCGCTTTTAATATATTTCTCATAGTTGTTTTTGATGAATGTGTTTAAATAGTCGTGTAAAATTCTTGCGATTAAGCAGGTAGTTCGGGTGGTTTCGGATGGCACCCAATTTCATAAGTCCATATTCCCCATATTTGTGATTCAATGCAAAGGTTTGCCACACAAGAACCGAAGATGAAATAACACCAAAACCGATACAGATCCATTGACCGATGCCGGTCATATACAGAATCACGAAAAGGACAAAGATGGCAAGCAGTCCGCCGGCAAAAAGAAATATGTACTGACTTTTCAGTCCTTTGAACTCTACCGATTTGCCGATACCTTTGTTGATTGGATAGTGTGCCATGGCTTTTTACAGAAAAAAAGAACGTAAGACCGTAGCTGCCACTATAAGGAAAATACAAGCACCAAACCACGATGCCGCCGTTTTGCTGGTATCGGGGTCACCCGATGAAAATTTGCTGTATACTTTCACTCCGCCGATTAAACCGATAACGGCTCCGATGGCATAAACCAACTTGGTGGCAGGTTCAAAATAGGAGGTAATCATGGTGGTGGCTTCAGTGATACCGCCCGAACCATTTCCCTGTGCCTGAACTGAAAAATAAGCAGCAAGTAGGCTTGCTGCCGTTAGAAATACTTTTTTGTTAGTCATAAAATGAGTTTTTAAAATTGGAAGAAATCCTTTTCCTTTTATTGGAATATTGTTTTTACCCTTGTTCTATTACACGATATTGACATTTCTCTCTTTGTTAGATAATAAAAACGTAATCAAATACCTGTAACCCAACTGATAAATCGGTATGTAAAAACAGAGACCGTTGAATGCTAGCCATAATCGATTTTCTTCATTGTATTTGTCATTTATAAGAAGTTGTTTATCTCAAAATTTTTAAAATCGGCATTGCCGCTTTCTGCAATCATTAACTTTATTTCCGAAGAATCCGGATTATACTTATTCAGCATTTCAGTGACCCGTTCTTTGCCACCATCAATTTGCGAGACCATAAGTTGAAACAGTTCTGTTTGATTCAACACCTGAATTGTATTCACAGCGTTGAGTTCAGCTTCTTGTGAAGACCCGCTTTGTTGCATGACCTGAATAAGATTTTCCATCTCATCATATCGAATGCCGGTAGCGAGTCCGGTAAGTTCATTGTTCACAAAGCAATCTAAATCTTCTACCTCCTCCAATAATTCCACCTCTTCGTATTCGGCTTTAATGTCCAAATCCATTGGTTCTGGAGAGTCGGAAAATGCGCTTTCTAATTCACTGTCGTCAATCCTTGCTGACTTCAATATTTCATTGGACGCCGCAAATGTAGGGGCGATTTCAATCGGTTTTTCAATCTGTCTTAAAGAGTCATCGTTTGTCACAACATGGCTCAATTGCGTTTTTGTTTTACCCATAACATCGTCATCAGTTGGTTCAACTTGAGTACTGGCGGGTGGTAATTTTCTTTTCGGGAACAGAAATTTCCGAATTCGGTTACGTTCCAGATAGATTAGTACCCAAACGAGGTACAAAAGGGCGGATAGTACAAATACGCTTATCATTTTAGTATAGGTTTTCTGCATTGGGTTTCATACATATCTTTGAGTTCTTCTTTGTAACTTTCAAGATGCTGTAGGATAATATTTTCGATATAGCTACTGATGGTAGCTCCGTGTCCACCTATCATACTGACGAGACTGAAAAGAGTCAAGTGGGTCTCTCTGGAGATGCTAACTTGTTGCCGATTCGTAAGATTTATTTTCTCAAAATAGGTTTCCAGATAATCCGTTTGCTCTATTTGTTTTCGCTTCGGGGTATTTCTTGTTTTCTGAGTTTTGACCACAGGTTTATCCTCTTTTATAATTACTGAAATGTCTTTTCCTTTTAAGGATTCTTTTTTCATTGGAAAGCCTTGTGAAATAACTTCCCGCATAAAATCTTCATCCACTTTTGGGATGGTTGTTTGCTTTGCCATGGTGTTTATAATTTGATGATGTGAACGATTTCTATTAATAGTTCTTCCAGATGACTGCCTTTGATCAATCGTTTATCGGCAGGAAATAAGGTGGAGCGAAACACCGATTTCCGACTACCGGATAATTCTTTGTTGTAGCGTTTGGTATCCGGAATAAAAGTTCGTAATAAGGGAATTCCAAATTCATGGATGGATTTTTCGTAGATTTCATACAAATCCGTCTTTTCACGACCATCGACCTGATTCCAGAAAAGATGAAGTTCTTTCAGTCGCAAGGATTTATTGCTAACCAATAGTTCATTGACCGAAAGTGAAAATGTCAGGCAACTTTCCAATACCAACCTGTCGGCAATAATGGGTGTGAAAATGTAATCTATGTTCGCCAGCGATTGTAAAATACCGACACTATTCATAGTCCCTGGCAGGTCGAACAATACCAAATCAAATTCTACGTCTGATGATGCTAAAAAGCTGTTGGCAGATGCAATGGCATCTTCGGGCGAACTGCAAATAATTGGATACGCCTTTCTATTCAATTGCTTGAATTGATTATAGGCCATCAGCTTGTAATAGTCATCTGCCTCCACTTGCTGCGTATCTCGTTTCCGCATGGCATTGATGCTATATTGCGGAAAATCACAATCCAATACTGCCACATTATACCCTTTGAGGTAATGTAGATAACTCGCTGCTAATACGGTGAAGGTGGTTTTGCCGACTCCACCCTTTTGAGTAGAAAAGGCAACAAACAAGGTTTCTTTCTTCATGTCAATTGTTTTTTTTGTTTTTTTAAATATTTGTTAATGAGTTGTTGCATTGATTAGTTAATTGCTCGTCATTCTATTGTCAATATCTTATGTCAGCAATGTTTTGATAATTTTCGTCAATCAGATTTTGTGTTGACTCCTTGACAATTAATATTATTGATTGGTTGAAAATGTTTATTTTGATTTTTTGAAGTATTGGCAATATTTTATGTTGACTAGTTGAAAATATTTAGTGTTGAACTGTTGATAATATTCTTTGTTGAGTTGCTGACAATATTTTTTGAAACTCAGTTTATCATCCATTCAATCATCCACTCAATTATTCAATCATCTATCCATTCACCCAACCACTCATTCAACTTTTTAATTTTCATTCACCACTCCAGATGAATTGCTGACATATGTGTTGAAAATCAATATCGTCGGCAAATGAAATCATTAAATCAATCCCTTTTTAAAACTGTCTTCGTTTGGCACACGCAGTCCTACTTTGTCTTATAACCAGCTATGGTACAGTTCAAAAACAGAAACTACTTTTGCGCAGTCATGAAGAAGCGAAAATCAATATGCTATCTGTGCAGTTAATAAAGCTAATCGTATTTGCACTTAGCAAATGGCAAGTTGTATTTTGAGCTGCTTGAAATTCTTTCAGCAGCTCAAAATGACTTGCCCTTTCAGGGGGATAAAGCACCGCCGAAGTTGGTGCTTTTTAAGAGTAATTATGGAGC
>Ga0302215_10002620_pt1 | contig 12332 bp, 8 predicted proteins | sample II_Fen_N3_1_FD_194580 | JGI IMG/M metagenome (GOLD analysis project Ga0302215, IMG submission 194580) | Peat permafrost microbial communities from Stordalen Mire near Abisko, Sweden - II_Fen_N3_1 | ecosystem: Environmental > Terrestrial > Soil > Wetlands > Permafrost | place: Sweden: Abisko... | reverse complement strand
TCACAGGTTGGCCCTTTCTCATACGGAATGGCTTGCTATCCTGAGAAACACGAAGAAGCTCCAAACATTGATTCCGATCTTTTTTATGCGAAACAAAAAGTGGATGCAGGGGCTGAGTATCTGGTCACTCAAATGTTCTTCGACAACCAGAAGTATTATGATTTTGTGGAGAAATGCAAGGAAAATGGCATTAACGTACCAATTATTCCGGGTATTAAGCCTATCACTTTCATGAACCAGCTAACGGTTCTTCCAAAGATTTTCAAAACGGATATTCCTGAAGCTTTCGCGTCAGAATTGCGCAAATGTAAAACCGATGCCGAAGCTGCTCAGGTAGGTGTTGAATGGTGTACACAACAAGCAAACGATTTAAAAGCACACGGAGTACCAAGTATTCACTTTTACAGCCTAATGGCCACACAAAGCGTAAAGCAGGTAGCAAAAGCTGTATTTTAATCAGTAAAGTTCAGTTCCTGATTTACAATTGAGAAGTTTCAATTTAAAATCAGGAATTAAATAAATTGCAAATTAACTATATGTTAGGTTTTATTTTCTTTATATTTATTTTCATCCTCGTTATCGGTTTAATCATTATCTCGACCGTACTGGGATTTATTCGTTCCATTTTCGGTTTTGGCAAACGGAGCGGTGCACAAACACAAGATTTTCAGTCGAACACATACGAGCAACCAGCTTCAAAGTCAAAGATTTTTGACAAAAACGAAGGTGAGTATGTTGATTACGAAGAGGTAAAAGAATAGTGGCATTTTTTACAGTACAAACTTCACTTCCTTGAAATAAAAACCGTTACGTTCGCCCGACTCGGTTTCCAGTTCCAACAAACCATCGGGTTGCACAGAGACAATTCTCGCCATAAAACTTTCATTGCCTGAAGAATAGCTAAAAAATCCATCTTTGCGGAACAATATCTGAGCATAAGCATCCTGAATAGCAGCTACACTCATCTTAAAATACACATCCAGAATATTCCCGCAAATCTCCTCCAACAGTTTGGCTCTATTGATCGATTTACCAACTATCTGACGAAGCGATATCGGATTGGGCGCATTGCTCACAAACTTACGCTGATTCACGTTTAATCCAATGCCAACAACTGTTTTGACTTTATTCGCCTGAAAAGAATTTTCAATGAGAATACCGGCAAGCTTTTTATCGTTCCAATAAATATCGTTAGGCCATTTTACGGTAATGCCATCAACATAATTATCCAGCGCTTTTTTTAGACCAATACTTACGATTTGTGAAATCAGGAACAATTGATCTGTGGGCACTCGCTGAGGATAAAGCAGCATACTGAAAAGGAGATTTTCACCCGATTCTGACTCCCACGAGTTACCCATTTGACCCTTACCGGCCGTTTGAAAATCAGTCTGCACAACAAAACCTTCGGGCAGCGACTCTTTTCGGAGCATTTCCCAAAGCAATGTGTTAGTAGAAACAGTTTCTTTTATAAACTGATAATTTTTCATTCAGTGTAATACTAAAATTCAGAAAAATGAGCCCTATCGTTGAGAAAGCCTTGCTATGTCCAGAAAGAATTTTTCCATTTTACTAACAACCTCGTGAGTAGTGCCATCAGGATTGTTCACCATTAATGCAAAAACCAGCGTTCTGTTTTTGATCTCCATATAACCGGCATAACATTTCACGTTATCGATAGTACCACTTTTAGCATGTATTTTCCCTTGTAACGGAGTATTCACTAGCAACTCGGACAAAGTACCACGTCCTCCGGTAATAGGAAGACTATTGTAAAAATCGCTAGAATACGGGCTCTTGTTTCGCATATAGGTAAGCAATTCAACATAGAAATTTGCTGAAATAACATCGCATGGCGAAAGGCCACAGCCGTCGTATTGCATCAATTGATCTACTGGTAGTGCTTTTGACTTCCAATACGAACGAATAGCTGCAATGGCCTCTTTTGTTGCCCCCACATTGCCATTTTTTGTACTTATAAATTTAAAAAGATATTCTGCAAAATGATTGTTACTCTTTACATTTGTTTCGGTAATAATGTCGCGAAGAGGAGGTGACAGGTGCGTATAAATAATCTTTGAGCCATTGATTGGCGCTACCCGAACAATCGGAAATCCATTGATTGAAAGTCCACTCTCAATTAACTTGGCATGAAAATGCTGCGCCAACAATAAGGCAGGGTTAGGCAAATCGCCCTTTACGGTAAACTCAATTTTATTGGCTGGAATTTCGCCATAAACACTTCTGTCGAACGAATAGGGAGCACCGTAAAAATAAGCAGCATCGTGCCCGATAGTTGTACTTTTCAGGTGATTATCCACTTCCAATCCGGGAACTTCAGGCTCAACTCTCAGTATATCGGGTGTAGTTCCAATTTTATTTGAGCGAAACACCATGCGATACGTATTATCAACATACGAAATGCCATGAATAGCCGGCGCGTAATAATTTCCCATATCTTCCCAGGTCCACTTCGGATTTACAACCTGACTTTCAAAGAAACTTTCATCGGCAATAACTCTACCGCTAATTTTTTTAATTCCGGCATTTCTTACCGCCCGAATCCATTTGGGGAAGAAATCTTTTTCGCCCAGTTTTTCAGATCCCAATGTAGGGTCGCCCCCTCCCACTACATACAGATTACCATTCAGCACACTGTCTTTAGTCACGTTTCCGTCTATCATCAATTTTGTTTCGAACCTATATTCCGGCCCAAACAACTCAAGCACAGTGCTGGTGGTGACAAGTTTCATGGTAGAAGCCGGCGTAGTAAGGCTTTTAGGGCGAAACTTATAAAGAGTTTCACCGGTACGCAAATCTTTAACCAGCAAACTTATATTTGCATTTTCCAGCAATGGGTTTGTTGTAAAATCTTCTACCGGATTTCCGGCAAAGAGTGAAGCACTTGAGAATAACAGACTGATTATTATTGATTTTATCTTCATAACACCTGATTAAATACATTGATTTACAAAAGTAAACAGAAAAAATGTATTGAACGACAGGCTCAAGCCTCTACAAGAAAAATAATCGTTAAAAATACCATTCTAATTCAAAATCAATATCTATCTTTGCATTTTAAAAATGCAGTTATTCATTTATAAACTCTGAAGTCATGAAACAAGCAATAAGACTTATTTCAATAATTCTATTATTTGCAGGTACCTTCGCGTCGTGCGACTTATTTAATGACACACAATCAGCTGCAACTTCAAGACTAACATTTAAAGTTGCGACATCAAACAAAACGAACCTGAATGACACTATCTTATTCACCAGCAACAACATAAAATCATTTAACGAACTGACTGGCGAAGTTGTATTTACTGACACGTTAATCCCCAAAAAACTGGGTTCATATCATTTGATTAAATGCCTTCTGGGAACCGATTCATTGTTTGCGGCTACGTTAACGTCTGACATTATGTCATCCATTGTCAACGATTTGGTATTGAATCACAATTTGGAAGATGGAAAGTTTTACTTTGAAGATGGCTACCCCAACTGGATTGACAACTTTGGAGCAACCAATCTGCGTGCGCAGAATAAGAAGAATCGGGCTGTTGCATGGAACCGATTTATTAATCAACTGAAGCTGGAAAGAAAATTGAAAGAATAGTTTTTAGTTGATAGAAATTAATTGAAGCAACGGACTATTGAAAACAAAAAAGCTGCAACCCTTTCGGATTGCAGCTTTCTTTTCTATTAAGTCCCCCTTTAAAGGATTTTGGGGTTATCTTATTCTGCTTTTGGTTTGTCTTCTTTTGGAGGACGTGGCAACAACGCTTTGCGTGAAAGTTTGAATTTACCTGTCTTTTGGTCAATCTCCAACAATTTCACATCAATCATATCGCCCTCTTTAATACCAGCCTGATCCATAGTTTCGATACGTTTCCAATCGATTTCTGAGATATGAAGTAAACCTTCCTTGCCTGGCATAAATTCAACGAATGCACCGTAAGGCATTACCGATTTTACTTTCGAAGGATAAGTTTCGCCAATTTCAGGAATTGCAACAATGCCTTTAATCTTAGCAATGGCAGCATCGATAGCAGCTTTGTTATTAGCAGCAATTTCTACGCGACCTTGGTCACCTTGTTCTTCGATAGTGATAACAGCGCCTGTTTCAGCTTGCATGTTTTGAATGATTTTTCCACCAGGTCCAATGATAGCACCGATCATTTCTTTCGGAATGAACATAGCCACAATACGAGGAGCATTTGGTTTCATATCGGCACGTGGCTCAGCCAACGTTTCCTGAATTTTACCCAAGATATGCATACGACCTGCTTTAGCCTGGCTCAATGCTGTTTCAAGAATTTCGTACGAAAGTCCGTCAACCTTGATATCCATTTGTGTAGCAGTAATACCGTCTTTTGTTCCGGTTACCTTGAAGTCCATATCACCCAGGTGATCTTCGTCACCCAAGATATCAGAAAGAACGGCAAAGTTTTTACCTTTATTTTCAGAAATCAATCCCATAGCAATACCAGAAACCGGTTTTTTGATTTCAACACCAGCATCCATCAACGCCAATGTTCCGGCACAAACCGTAGCCATTGAAGAAGATCCGTTTGATTCCAAAATATCAGAAACCACACGTACTACATAAGGATAGTTTTCAGGAATCATGTTTTTCAATGCACGTAAAGCCAAGTTACCGTGACCTACTTCGCGACGACCAACGCCACGAGAAGCTTTTGCTTCGCCAGTAGAGAATGGAGGGAAATTATAGTGCAATAAGAAACGCTCTTTACCTTTGAACAATGCATCGTCAACCAATTTCTCATCCATTTTGGTACCCAAGGTAACAGTAGTCAACGATTGAGTTTCGCCACGGGTAAATACGGCAGAACCGTGAGCTCCCGGAAGGTAATCAACTTCTGACCAGATAGGACGGATTTCGGTAGTTTTACGACCATCCAAACGCTTGCCTTCGTCCAGGATAGAACGACGCATAGCTTCTTTTTCAACATCGTGGTAGTATTTACCGATCAATGCTTTTTTAGCAGCAGCTTCTTCAGCATCAAGACCAGCAATGTATTCAGCTTTTACAGCTTCGAAGTTTTCGATACGTTCGTGTTTGTTTGGATTACAAGCAGTAGCAATAGCATACACTTTATCATACGTTTTTGCCCAAACATCTTTTTTCAGATCTTCGTCATTTTCTTCGTGGTTATAAACACGTTTCACTGTTTTTCCAACAGCTTCAGCTAGTTCAACCTGAACCTGACAGTGAACTTTAATAGCATCGTGAGCCACTTTCATAGCTTCCAGCAATACTTCTTCGCTCACTTCTTTCATTTCACCTTCTACCATCATAATGTTATCGGCAGTAGCCGCAACCATGATTTCCAAATCGGCAGTAGCCAATTGAGCAAAAGTTGGGTTTATAACAAATTCGCCATTGATACGAGCAACGCGGCATTCAGAGATAGGTCCATTAAAAGGAACATCCGACACAGCCAAAGCAGCCGAAGCAGCCAAACCAGCCAATGCATCAGGCATATCTTCGCCATCAGACGAAACCAACATTACATTTACAAAAGTTTCAGCATGAAAATCATCAGGAAACAAAGGACGCAAAGCGCGGTCAACCAAACGAGAAACTAAAATTTCGTAATCAGATGCACGACCTTCACGCTTCAGGAAACCTCCAGGAAAACGGCCAAAGGCAGCATATTTTTCTTTATAATCAACCGAAAGCGGCATAAAATCCGTTCCGGGTACTGCGTTTTGCGCAGAACAAACAGTGGCTAAAAGCATAGTATCACCCATGCGAACCATAACAGATCCATCGGCTTGCTTCGCCAATTTTCCTGTCTCAATAGAAATGGTACGTCCATCACCCAATGTGATAGTTTTTGTAACTACATTCATAAAATTACATTTTTTCTTTTTAAACTTCTAAATTTCGCGCGCAAAGATACGAACAATTTTGCAAAAAGCATAGAGTATGGCTGTATTTTAGTGATTTTTGGGGGTTTGAGAAAACGAAAGAGCCGGAATGGTTTTATCATTCCGGCTCTTTTAGTAGAAAAACCAACTTACTCTAGTTTAAATTTAATTGGCAAGGTGTAATAAACTCCAACCGTCACCCCATTTTGAGTGCCCGGAATAAATCGTGGCAAACTCTTAACCAGCCGGATAGCTTCTTTGTCGCAGGCCGGATCCAAACTCCGAATCACTTCCACTTTTCCAATGCTTCCGTCTTTGTTCACAATAAAACGAACAATTACAGTTCCCTGAATTCCATTTTCCTGCGCAATTTTCGGATACGCCATGTTTTTTCCGATAAAATTCATCAAAGCAGTTTCGCCTCCCGGAAATGAAGGCATCTGTTCAACCACATCATAGCTTTTTTCTTCGGCTACCTGAGTTACCACTTCTTTCAAATCGGCAATATCTTTTCCATTCACATCCTCTTCTCCGGTAACAGTAGCAATTAACACAACACCTTTTGCATTATAAATCTCCTCCTGACTACTTATTTCATCTGCTTCCTGTACCTGATTGGTTTTGTGCACCACGGGAGCAGTAAACTTAACACTATGACCAACAGCTTTATTGGACACCCCTTTTGGCAATGGCAGTGGTTGATGAACCGTTACCAACTTCTTGTCTTTATCCACCCTGAAGTTTTCATCAATGGCAATAAATGAGGTGTATTGCGTCATAAGTCCGTATTTTAGTCCCAACTGTGTAATTTCATTTTTGATAAAATTATCGATGGTTGTGCTACCATAAGCCTGGTAGTTGGACGAATAATAATCCAGCAGCTTAATGCGCTCACGAGCCCACAGGTAACGAATAGCCGAGAATGCCGGATTCGGTTTTACAGTCGACAAATCGAACGACTTTGTGTAAGGCTGCGTTCCGGTATAACCTGATACGGTAACAGTACCCGCATGACTACCTTTGTATTTTCCGAAAATGATAATCGGGCGTTCGGCCAACATATCGGGAGTAGATCCGGGCTCAATATCATACGCTTCAATAGCTCCATAGTCGGTTTTTATCTGACTCAATACCGGTTTATTGATATACGTCCGGAACTTTTCGGCCTGCTCATCTGCTTTCGACTCATCGAGCACAATCATAGGTTCACCATTACCCATAAATGCCATTCCTTCGAGCAACAGACGGTTTACACTCGACCCTATGCCAAAGCAAAAGAAATTACTGTTGTCGTTATGATTGCGCACCATTTCGAAAGCCTCTTTTTCCACATCTACAAAACCATCGGTAACCAATACGAATGAACGTGAAACCGAAGAACTGGAACGGGGAAGCTGATAAGCACGTTTCAACGCACTCAGCAATTCGGTCCCACCGCCACCACGTTCGTTATCAATCAGTTTTATGGCTTTTTCTATGTTCTCAGGAGTCGCATTCACCGATTCGTCGCCCAACACACCGGTATATCCGGCAAAAAGCACCACATTAAATTTATCGGTTGGTCGGAGATTGACAATCAGATTGCGAAGCAGCTTTTTAGAAACTGTCAGCGGGAAGCCACTCATTGAACCTGAAACATCCATGATAAACACATATTCGCGAGGCGGAATATCTTCGTCCAGCACACGTTTCGGCGGTTGAATCATCATCAAAAAGAAATTCTCGTCGCCGTGTTCGTAAAGCATTACGCCCGACTCAATTTTATTGCCCTGCAACGAATAAGTCAGCACCACATCACGGTTGCCACCATTGCTTTCGCTTGGATCCAGTTTAAGCACAGCCGTATTCAAATCGGGGTGCGACACTTTCATTTTATGCGTTTCGCAGGTCACATCCTGAATGGGCAAGGCCGAATTAATCTTCATCTTTAGGCCAAATTTATAAGCTGGCATCTCGCCTTCCTCGGTGTATGGCGCCTGCACAAACTTATCATCCTGGGCTGTACCTTCTTTGGGGCGGTTAGAATAACGCGGACCAACCACCGTAGGATAAACAAAAGCATACTGTCCGTTTTCGGGAACCAACAATTCGGTATATCTCAGTTCCACCACTATGGTGTCGTGAACAGCGATATTCGCCACCTTCATGGTAAAAACATTCGGGCGATTTTGCTCAAGCAGCGACACGCGCTTGCCTGCCGACTTAGCCTGATTGTAATCTTTACGCGCTTTCTCTTTTTCGCTTATTTTGGCCTTGATTACCCGTGAGCCGATAGTCATTTTCATGGCGTACACCGCAGCTTTGGTCGAAAGTGGAAAGGTATAAATAGCTTCGAGTGTGTTTTTACCCGAATTCACATAGGTCTGCCGAATGGTCACATCGGCTATTACGCCCACAATATTCACATCGGCAGTTGTCGACTTTAGTGGAAGCCGATCGGTTTCGGGATTACGGCTAATCACCACAAAGTAAGGCGAGAGCGTTTTCTCTCCCGACGATTCGGAGGCCGAAACGGTAACAGGAACTTTAGCACTGGCTGTACTGCCACATCCGGTGACTACCAACACAAAGAAAAGGACGAATTGAGAGAAGGGAATAAAAAACTGGATTCGTTTCATGACTTTTACATTTAAAAGATTAGAAATTGTATTTCGAATTCAGCAGCTGCTATTAACTAAAACTTATCTACTTAAAAAAAATTGTGTGGATATGAAAATAAATGTAAATTTCTATGAAATTTCAATTCCATTGAGACGAGTTGCCGAACTGAAAACAACAAAATCATGCATCCAGAACACTTTTCATATAATCACAAAAATTAATTAAAAATATTTTTGAAATTCAATTTGCATTTTAAAAATATTTTATATATTTGCCACGCATTAACAACAAAAATCACAGGCTAAACTTCTAAGCACAAAGAAAGTAAAGCAAGAAATAACATTTACAGAAAACAGAATAATATCTAACAAAGACAGAATAGTATTTGGCAAGTACAGAATAACATCTGACAAATACAGAGCAATATCTAACAAACATAGAATAACATCTGTCAGCAATAGAATAGTGTCTTACATTTACAGAATGACATCTGTCAAATACAGAATTAAGTCAGACAAATACAGAATGTCATCTGAATTACAAAAAATATGATTCAATTCCGATAATAGATAATTGCACTTGTGCAGTTACTACTATAAAACCCAAATAATTATATTTAACCATTAAAATCATGTCCATTTATGACTAGAAAAGAAATCAATTTACTAAGTATGTTGAAAAGTGTTGTCCAATTTTTCGACGAAAATCCAACGCTACTGAGCGACAAACCAGCATTAAAGGCTGCAGTGGAAAAACTAAGAGCATTTATTGCCGAAATTGAAGCCCTCGAACAGACACAGGCAAAAGGCACCAAAGCCGACACGGCCTTGAAAGCTGAAACCAGAGCTAACCTTATGAATGCCATACTGAAAGTGTATGCAGGTATTGCCGCTCATGGTGCTGCTACCAACGACACCCGTCTGAAAATTGCTGCCGATGTTACAGAATATGAATTAAAGAAAATGCGCGACAACTCCCTGATTTCGGAAGCACGATCAGGCTACGAACTAGCTCTACCATTGGCCACCGAACTGGTAATCTGGCATGTATCGCAAGCCGACATTGATGCACTTGATACCAACTCGGCCGAATTCGACGCCAAAGATCCGGCTATCAAGAACATTAAAGCACGATCTATTCAGGCTACAGCTGAAATCAAAGTAAAATTGGACGAAGCCTACAACTTCACCAAGGATTCAATTGACGCTATGATGCTGCCGTACAAAATGGTAAACCCTACCGTTTATGGCCATTACCAAAACGCACGCACCATTATAAACACGGCAGGTGGACATGGCAAAGGAACTACCCCCGATGCTAATGCACCGGTGAAATAAGAAGATTAGAAATGGGAGCGTGAGGTTTTGCGCTCCTGTTTTTCATAAAAGTTACAAACCAACGAACTCGCAGAGTTCAATATGCATAACCCCCAACTCAGTTGGGGGTAAAACTACCAACCATCCTCAACCCGCAGGGTTGAATTAAAACAACATCAATCCCCAACAGCTATGGCAAGCTATCGACAACTTTACTACCACGTCGTATTCGGCACTAAATGTCGGAAACCCACTATACCCGACGTTCATTGTCAGTTACTATACAAGTATATTTGGGGAATTATCGAAAACAAAAAATGCAAACTATACCGCATCAATGGAGGTAAAGAGCATATCCATTTATTGATAGATATTCACCCAACAATAGCAGTCTCCACTTTTGTCAAGGATCTAAAAGTATCAACATCAATATGGCTAAAACAACAGCGGGAATTTCAGAACTTTGAAGGTTGGGCGGAAGGGTTTGCCATTTTCACCGTCTCACATCCCGATAAGGATAGAGTGATTGAGTATATAAAAGATCAAAAGGAGCATCACCAAAAGTTAGCATTTTTGGATGAGTATAAAATACTGCTAAAAGAATACGGGATTGACTTTGACGAAAAGGAGCTGGAATAACGCAGTTTTAATTCAACCCTTCGGTTTGATATCATCACAGACTACCAGCCCCCAACTTCGTTGAGGGTTATGCATATTCAACTCTGCGAGTTATATTTGTAGCACCGCCAAGGGTTAGAAAAAATAAACTCTGTCAATTCAGCCACATTCCGAAGGGTTATGCACGTTGAACACTACGAGTTGTGAATAATAATTCTGACGATGATTGGAAGTACCTAACTGACGATAGTTTGTTACTCTTACAACAAGACAAAGAAGCTCTGGTCAAAGTCTTCTCTAAAGGTGAACCATTACAAACCAACAGAACTCGCAGAGTTGAATGTGCATAACCCTCAACGAGGTTGGGGGTAAAACAACAAACCAAACCCCAACCCGCAGGGTTGAATTACAACAACATCAATCCACAAACTCCATGGTAATCTATCGACAACCGAGCGCCATCCGCCAATTTTGTACTCCAAACTGCGTATTCCGTAAAGTTTTCTGTCATTCTGTCACCTAAAGTTCGTTGGCATTTTATTTGATTAATGAAATATCCGTAAAAACAAATAAACTAATCTACATAATTAACCCATTAACTTACAAATAACAATGGCAAAAGGAAACATCGGGGTTACGAGCGATAATATTTTCCCCGTTATCAAGAAATTTTTGTACAGCGATCACGAGATTTTTTTACGTGAATTAGTGTCAAATGCAGTTGACGCCACCCAAAAGCTGAAAACATTGGCAGCAGTTGGCGAATACAATGGCGAACTGGGCGACCTCACCGTGCGTGTGGCTGTGGATAAAAGCAAAGGTACATTGACTATTTCCGATCGCGGAATTGGAATGACAGCCGAGGAGATTGACAAATATATTAATCAAATTGCATTCTCGGGAGCTGAAGAGTTTTTGGAAAAATACAAGAACGATGCACAAGCCATTATCGGGCATTTTGGACTTGGTTTTTACTCGTCGTTTATGGTTTCTAAACAAGTGGAAATCTTTACACAATCGTACAAAGAAGATGCAACAGCTCAACACTGGGCATGCGACGGAAGTCCGGTTTATGACCTGGAAGATACCATCAAAGCGGAACGTGGAACCGACATTGTACTTCATATTGACGACGACAACCAGGACTTTCTTGAAGAATCAAAAATTCAGGAATTACTGACTAAATACTGTAAATTCCTTCCGATAGAAATTGCTTTTGGCAAGAAAAAAGAATGGAAAGACGGCAAAAACGTAGAAACAGATGCCGACAATGTTATCAACAACACCAATCCGGCATGGACTCGCAAACCGGCAGATTTGACCGAGGAAGATTATACCAATTTCTACCACGAGTTGAACCCAATGGCCGAAGATCCATTGTTCCATATTCACCTGAATGTAGATTATCCGTTCAACCTAACTGGTATTCTTTACTTCCCAAAAATCAAAAATAACATCGATATGCAACGCAACAAAATTCAGTTGTATAGCAATCAGGTGTATGTTACCGACCACGTTGAAAACATTGTTCCAGAATACCTAACCTTGCTTCACGGTGTGATTGACTCGCCGGATATTCCGTTGAACGTATCGCGTAGTTACTTGCAAAGTGATGGTAATGTAAAGAAAATATCGAGCCATATTACTAAAAAAGTGGCCGACCGCTTACTCGAAATTTTCAAAGCCGACCGTGTGGGATTTGAAGAAAAATGGGATAACCTGAAACTCTTCATTCAATACGGAATGCTTAGCGACGAGAAATTCTACGAACGTGGCGAAAAATTCGCGCTATTGAAAAACGTTGACGGTAAATACTTCACCTTTGACGAATATAAAACCCTGGTTGGCGAAAACCAAAAAGATAAAAACGGCGACGTTATTTACCTTTATGCCAACAAT
>Ga0302215_10002619_pt1 | contig 12334 bp, 12 predicted proteins | sample II_Fen_N3_1_FD_194580 | JGI IMG/M metagenome (GOLD analysis project Ga0302215, IMG submission 194580) | Peat permafrost microbial communities from Stordalen Mire near Abisko, Sweden - II_Fen_N3_1 | ecosystem: Environmental > Terrestrial > Soil > Wetlands > Permafrost | place: Sweden: Abisko... | reverse complement strand
ATTTAGAAACCGTAAGCACAACCAATTCAGCCACTTCTGCTTTAATCTCTTTTAAAGTTTCAGCCTTATCGATATCCATTTTAGCTCGGCCTGCATTCATGATTTCGCCCATTTCTTCTTTAGCTTTATTTAACAATATTGTTCTTCGCTCTTCACCGCGTTTATCAGCTTCTTCCACAATTAAATTAGCTTGTTTTTTGGCCGCATTAATAATTTCAGTTTGTTCGATTTCGGTAAGTGATAATCTTTTTTCGATTTCATCGGCATCTTTCAAACTCTTATCAATTTTATCGGTTCGCTCGCTCATTACTTTTACTAAGGGTTTAAAAGCGAAAAAATATAAAACCGAAAAGACAATCGCAAAATTGACTAATTGAGCGATAAATAAATTAAGGTCGATATGAAAGGTTGAAATTAATGAATCCATATTAATAGTTAAAATAATAAACTAGCGTTTTCCCCGGAAAGACTTCCGAGGAAATTCGTCAAATAATTATTTGATACTAAAGGCAATAACCAAAGCATAAATAGCCACCGCTTCCGCAAAAGCAGAAACTAGTAACATAGGTACTAAAATTTTTCCAGCGGCTTCAGGATTGCGACCAATCGCTTCCATAGCCTTAGCACCAATTAAACCGATACCAAGAGCTGGAGCAATTGAACCTAAACCAATCGCTAAAGCTTTAGCTAACATGACATTTTCCATAATTTTGTAAATTAATTTTTTAAATAATTATTTTAATGCTCTTCGGCAGTGGTGTTAATTGTTAAATATGTAAGAATTAACATCGCAAAAATAAGAGCTTGAATCAAACCAACTAAAACTTCGAGAAACAGAAACGGAATCGGAATCCCATAAGCTAAAATAGCTGACATGGAAGCGAGCAATACTTCCCCGGCAAAAACATTACCAAACAAACGAAAAGATAAGCTGGCTACTTTAGCTAACTCACCCACTATTTCGATTAAACCCACAAACGCTTTAATTGGATTAACCAATAAAATCATGGGGTCTTTTCTTATTTTACCAGGAATTTCTAAAAAAGCTTTAATATTAATAAACTTATTTAAATAGTTCCACCAACCAATACTAATTACACCAATAATGTGACTTAAAACTACTCCCAAAGTAGCTAGCGCTAAAGTGGTGTTTAAATCAGCTGTGCCACCACGTAAATAAGGAATAAAAAATTTCTCACCACCATGACTAACAATCTGACCGATCGAACCCACTCCTGGAATAATCCCTAACCAATTATTAATTAAGATAAAAAAGAAAAAAGTTAAAACAATTGGGGTAAATTGCAAAGATTTTTTACGGCTACCTGTTACTCCGTCAAAAATTCCTAAAAAACTTTCAATAATCATCTCCATGACATTTTGCAGACCGGTCGGTACTTTTTTAATACTTTTTTTAATCAAAATACTAAAAATAACAATAATTATTAAACCAAATCCAGAAGTCATTAAAGAATTGGTTATAGCAAAAGAACCGACATGAGCAATCGGTTCAGCATATAGAGTATTCTCATGAATTATATTTTCCTGAGTAACTAGATTATTTGTTTGTTCGGTTGTTTGAGACATACTTTTTTATTCCTTCTCATCCTTCTTATACTCTTTCTCGATATTCTTAAATTCCTTGAGAGCATTAGCAATTAGACCAAACATAGATACTATAAAACAAACTCCAACCGAAACCAATAATAACCAAGGTTCGGTGTTAAATTTTTGATCCAGCCACTTACCAACAAAGGTTCCAACTAAAACTGGACCGACTATCCAAGCGGTAGTATTCACTAATACACCTATAATTTTACCAGAATAACTAGCTTTCATAATCATCCTTTTTATAGCTCAAAGAAATGTTCGTGTCAACTCTCCTAAAAAATAACTTTTCTTTGCAGAAGCTATCTTTAAATATCTAAAGCATCAAGTAATTGACGCTCTTTTTTACCTAAATCCTTAGGAATTAGAACATTTATTTTAACATAATGATCACCAACACCACGATTTTGTAACTTAGTAACCCCTTTTTCTTTTAACTTAAAGACTGTTCCCGATTGAGTCCCTTCAGGAATTTTAAGAGTTAGTGGACCGTAAATTGTTTCAACATCAATCTTGTCACCGAGAATTGCCTGCTTAACACTAATTTTTTCTTCCGTTTTAATATCATAATTATCGCGAACAAACTTTTTATGTTTTTCCACCCTCATTCTTAAATACAAATCGCCAGCGCCAGCACCTTTTTGGCCCGCCTCTCCCTGTCCACTTAAACGAATTGATTCCCCATCATTTATACCAGCCGGAATTTTTACTTTAAGTTTAATCTCTTCTTTAACAACCCCGTTACCGCGACATTTAGAACATTTAGTATTATAAATTTTACCTTCACCAGAACAAGTAGAGCAAGTCATTTTGGTTTGAATGTTACCTAAAATAGTTCGTTGCACCCCAATTACTTGGCCAGATCCACCACAAGTCGGACAAGTTTCAATTTTAGTTCCCGGCTCAGCTCCATTACCATGACAATGAGTGCAAGTAATATTTTTAGTAAACGATAGTTCTTTTTCTAAACCAAAAGCCGCTTCTAAAAATTCTAAATTAACGATCATTTCTAAATCGCGACCAGGCTGATTTCTTTTCGCTGATTGTTTTCCGCCGCCAAAACCAAAAATATCACCAAAACCGCCGAACAAATCATCCATATCGACGCCTCCATTTTGAAAACCGGAAAAATCAAAACCACCCATGCCACCGGGGTTGTAACCACCGCCACCACCAGCCTGACCATTTTGAAAAGACGAACCAAATTGATCGTATTGTTTCCGTTTTTGTTCATTGCCAAGAACTTGATAAGCTTCATTTAATTCCTTAAATTTAGCCTCATCGCCGCCTTTATCTGGATGATGTAGATGAGCTTTCTTACGAAAAGCAGCTTTTATCTCATCAGGATTAGCCGTCTTATCAACTCCTAAAATATTGTAATAGTCTTTAGACATAAATTAAATTCGATTATTTTTACAGATATCGGCGTAAAATATGGCCGAATTCCGAGCCACTCGCTCATAGGTTCCGAAATTTACTTCATACAAACCGAAACGTGGCTTAAAACCTTCGGCCCATTCAAAATTATCAATTAGTGACCAATGAAAATAACCCTTCACTGGAACACCGGCACCAATGGCCTCATGTACATTCTTTAAAATCTCTTCAATATACCAAGCCCGATGCTGATCACCATGATCAGCTAAACCATTTTCTGTAATATAAATCGGTTTATTATATTTTTTTAAATCTTGCAAAACAAAATTGATTCCCTCTGGGTGTAGGCCCCAATCTAAATCTGATTTTTTATTATAGGAGAATTGTTTGCTAAATCCATAATTAATATAATTATGAAAATAATAATTTAAACCAATAAAATCTTGCTGTTTATTAATTTTATTTAAGAAACGAAAATTCCACCACCAGTCAGCTAATCGTTTCAAAATTTTATTAATAAACCCTGGAGCGGCTTCAAAATACATATTATGTTTAGCCACACCAACTTGATTATTGCTATCAATTGTTTTTAATATCTTATAAGACTCTTGATGGGCGGTAATCAAATTATTAATTACCCGATACATTAGTAATGGATTCTTTTTTTGTGGTGGCCACTCACCAACTAGATAGCTTTGTGACGCGTAAACCATTGGTTCATTTAGCGTGATCCAAAAATTAACTTCAGTATTTAAATAAGTAACGGTCTTCGCTACGAATTTTTTAAAGTAATTTACTATTTCTTGATTCTCCCAACCACCTTTTGCACTTAACCAAAGTGGTAAAGGCCAATGCCATAGAGTGACAAACGGTTCAATTCCCTGAGCTTTAAGTTTTATAATAAAATCCCGATAATACTCTAAAGCTTCTTGATTAAACTGACCTTCTTCTGGTTCAATTCGAGACCAATCGACTGAAAAACGATAAGCATTATTATTTAACTCCGTAAGACAATTAATGTCGGCATTATTTTCAATATAAGAATTAGCCGCTATGCCTGAAATAAAATCTAAGGGGTCTTGTTGTTTCTTTGCTAAATCAGCTAAACGCATATCTGATTTTTCCCACTGTGACCAATCATTTATCAAGCCACCTTCAATCTGATGTGCTGAAGTCGCGCAACCCCAAAAAAATTGTGACGGAAAAATTTTGTCATTCATAAGCTATTTGGCTCTTAACAAATTGCCTCTAGTAACAGAGGCAATCTATAAAAGTTAAATTATTTCTTTTCTTCAACTTCACCTTCAACCACATCATCTTTTTTATCTTCAGTAGGAGTTTCTGTGCCGGCAGCAGCTTCTGGACCTTTAGCCTCAGCCGCTTGATACATCGCTGCCCCAATTTTCTGAGCCACTGTGTTTACCTCTTCTAAACTTTTCTTAATCGCTTCTAAATCATTTGATTCTTTAGCTTTTTTAAGATCAGCCACTTTAGCTTCAAGTTCAGTTTTATCTTCCGCTTTCATTTTATCCCCTGATTCTTTAATCATTTTTTCAGTGGAGAAAATAACTGAGTCAGCCTGATTGATCATTTCAACTTCTTCTTTCTTTTTCTTATCCTCTTCAGCATGAAGTTCAGCTTCTTGCTTCATTTTTTCTACCTCTTCCTTAGATAAACCAGAAGAAGCGGTAATGGTAATCTTTTGAACTTTATTAGTTGCTTTATCAGTCGCACTAACATTTAAAATACCGTTGGCATCAATATCAAATTTAACTTCCACTTGAGGAATCCCTCGTGGAGCCGCTGGAATACCATCTAAAATAAAACGACCTAAAGTTTTATTATCATGTGCCATTGGACGTTCACCTTGAACAATGTGAATCTCCACACTGCTTTGACCATCAGCGGCGGTAGAAAAAGTTTGTGATTTAGAAGTTGGGATAGTAGTGTTTCGATCAATTAAAGCCGTAGCTACGCCACCCATAGTTTCGATACCAAGAGTTAAGGGAGTAACATCTAATAATAAAACATCTTTAACATCACCTTGCAAAACACCAGCTTGAACAGCGGCGCCTAAGGCAACTACTTCATCAGGATTAACGCTTAAGTTTGGTTCTTTACCAAAATATTCTTTCACCTTTTGAAGAACTAATGGCATACGAGTCATTCCACCAACCATAACAACTTCATTAATTTCGGCCAAAGTAAAGCCAGAATCAGTTAAGGCTTTTTTACAAGGTTCGATTGTTTTAGCAACTAAATCACCAACTAATTCCTCTAATTTAGCTCTAGAAATTTTCATGACTAAATGTTTTGGGCCGTTAGCATCAGTCGCAATAAAAGGTTGATTAATTTCTGTATCTTGAGCAGTTGATAATTCAATCTTCGCTTTTTCAGCCGCTTCTTTAATTCTTTGTAAGGCTAAAGTGTCTTTGGATAAATCAATACCCTGATCTTTTTTAAATTCGGAAATTATCCAATCAATAATTCGTTTATCAAAATCTTCACCACCTAAGTGGGTGTCGCCATTAGTCGCTTTTACTTCAACGGTATCAGCGGAAATATCTAAAACGGAAACATCAAAAGTACCACCACCTAAATCATAAACGACAATTTTCTGTCCCTGTTTTTTGTCAAAACCATAAGCTAAAGCTGCAGCTGTTGGTTCATTAATAATTCGTTTAACATCTAATCCGGCAATTAATCCAGCATCTTTAGTGGCCTGACGTTGAGCGTCATCAAAATAAGCTGGTACCGTAATAATGGCTTCAGTGATAGTTTCGCCCGTCTTAGCTTCCGCATCCGCTTTTAATTTAGACAAAATCATAGCTGACACTTCTTGAGGAGAATAATCTTTATCACCCATGGTTACTTTTACACCTTCGCCAGATTTAACAATCTTATAAGGCATAGTGCTTAAATCACGTTGAACTTCTTCATCATTAAAATGACGGCCAATTAAACGTTTTACCGCATAAACCGTACTCTCTGGATTAATAACCGCCTGACGTTTAGCGGCGGAACCCACTAATCGTTCCCCATTTTTAGATATAGCCACGATTGATGGAGTAGTTCGATTACCTTCAATATTTTCTAATATTTTTGGAGCACCACCTTCCATAATCGCCATCGCACAATTGGTTGTCCCTAAGTCAATTCCTAAAATTTTTCCCATATATTTTTTATTAATTATTTTTTATTTTTTATTTTCAATTTTAATTGTTTTTGATTTAACTTCTGATGTTTTAGGAATAGTAATTTTTAAAACACCTCCTTCGGCTACTGCCTTAGCATTGTCGCCATCAACTCGAGCCGGTAATGATATGGAGCGAAAAAAAGAACCCCGTCTAATTTCTTTACGATAATAATTCTTTTCATCCACCTCACTTTTCTTTTCACTTTCCCCTTTAATACACAAAACATCATTTTCAATGGAAATACTGACATCGTCTGGATTAATACCAGCTAGTTGAGTTTCCACAATAATATTATCTTTGTCTTCATACATATCAACAGCGGGTGTGAAACCAAATTGATTACCACGAACCGCTGGTAACATATTAGATAAATCTTTATCCAAATCATCAAGTCCAAAATTATCAGAGAAGAATGGTGTCCATTTTATAAGTGACATATTTGATTTAAAGTAATCTGTAAAATCCGAACTAATTTCGAAATAGATACAGTCACTTTCTATTTATTAATTAAGAAACAATGACTTTTGCGGCTTTAATTAAACGACCGTTCAATTTATAGCCAGGCATAACTTCTTTAGTTACTAACTCGCCCTCCCCTTCTAAAGCTTCCATGGTGTGATGATCAAATTTTTCACCAACGGTTTTTATCTCTTCAACACCGCGAACTTCTAAAATATCTTTAAACTGTTTTAAAACATACTTAACACCAACAACCCAAGCACTAGTTTCTTCTTCGGCCGGCAACCCCGCTAAAGACATCTTTAAATGATCGTAAACCGGAATAATATCTTCCAGTAAATCGGAGATGGCATATTTAGCAAATTCCTTTTTATCCGAAGCGGTCTTTTTAAGTAAATTCTGATAATCAGCCATAGCTAATTTACTTTTGTGCTCCCAACTAAGTTCATCTTCCTCTTTAATAAATTCGAATCTGGGTTTTTTTTCACCTTCTACTTCCACTTCTTGAATAAACATGGTTTTCGATCGAACCCAAATTTTATTTTCATCTTTTAAGTCTTGGTATATAACTTCTGTTTCTTTAGTTTCTGAATTTTTAGCCTCACCAAGAACTTTATATTCGCCTCCTTTATAATGTTTGTAAATTCCTTTTTTTACTGTTGTCATACTTATTCAAATTTACTTTTTATATAATTAATTAACGCTAAGTTATGAGCATAATCCATACGAGTCGGCCCCATTAAACCAAAAATACCTGACTGATTATCTTTCTTATACTTAACTAAAACTGTACTTAAGAAAGCGCCAAACGGATTTTTAGAACCAATCATTACCTGCTCACCATCGTCAATTTTTTCAAACAAATCATCAATTATCTCCTCCATGCGATCAATTATTACTGAAACATCATAAGCTATATCGGACTGCTTAAACTCTGGTTGAGCAAATAAATTAGAGAGTCCCGTGTAATATAAATCATTTTTATGAAAGGCCCAAAAAACAGCCCCATTAGATAACTCTGCAATTGCTTTAGCGGTTTGTTTAGCCCCAGCTTCTTCATGAGAAAATAAGTTATCTAACAAAATTATCTCATTGTCTCGTAAACTTTTTTTATCTTTACTGATTTCTAGTAATTCTAATTCGTAAGCTAATTCTGACGGGACTCGGCCGGCTGAAGTATGAGGTTGAATAATATATCCCTCCTCTTCAAGCTCCACCATGTCATTACGAATAGTCGCCGGTGAAACACCAAGTTTACATTTTTCCATTAACATCCCAGAAGAAACTGGTTGAGCATTTTTAATATACTCTTTAATAATGGTACGTAAAATAACTTTTTTGCGGTCAGAAATCATATATTTATTCTTTCTTGTTTAGTATATAAAAAATTAGCACTCGTGTCAATAGAGTGCTAATAAATCAAAAATTATTTAATTTTAATCCAAGAAAACTTCAGTTGAGGTTGCCACCGGGATAAGAGGTAGTGGAGCAACGGGATTATCTCGACCGCCAAAATACCACTGTAAAATTTCTTTCGCAATTGGCACAGCCACCGTGCTACCCTCCCGGCCTTCTTCGACTAGAACCGTAATTACTATTTGGGGATTATCAAAAGGAGCAAAACCAGTAAACCAAGCGTGTGGCGCTTTCTTAGTTGACCACTGAGCAGTTCCCGTTTTACCAGCCATTGGCACTGGCACTGCCTGCAAACTACGAGCTGAGCCAGTTAAAACAGTCTGACGCATGCCATCTCTGACAATATTAATATTAGCGGCATCAATAAAATTATCTCTAATTACCTTAGGCGCAATTTCTCGAACCACATTATTATTAGAATCTAAAATACCACTAACTATATGGGGTTCCATTAATTTTCCACCATTAGCCACGGCAGCCGTATAGTTAGCCACCTGCAAAGGTGTCACTAAAACATCCCCCTGACCAATCGCAAAGTGATAAGTATCCCCAATATACCAGCCCTCCCCTTTAGTCGCTTTTTTCCAGTCAGCCGTTGGCACGAAGCCGCTAGCTTCATTAGGTAAATCAATACCACTTGGTAGGCCCATGCCAAATAATTTAGCATATTTAGCTAAACGATCCACTCCTAAGCCCACAAAATCTTGATAGCCGCCACCAATATAATAAAAGAAAGTATTAACCGAATCCGCTAAGGCTTTTTTAACATTAGTTACGCCATGACCACCCGCCTTCCAATCTGGAAAAAACCATTGCCCCAAGCGCAGTCCACCAGTTGATACAAAACTCGTAGTTTCCGTAATTATTTTTTCTTGTAAGGCCGCCGATGAGACGACTAATTTAAAAGTGGAACCACTAGGAAATTCCCCTGAAATAGCCCGATTAAATAAAGGTTGTTCTGGATCATTTAAATATTTTTGATAATCCTCCTGTTTAATACCTTTAGCAAATAAATTATTATCATAAGACGGAACTGAAACTAGTGATAAAACTTCACCAGTTTGTGGATTCATAATAATTACTGAAGCCCGATGTAAATTTAATTTTTTTAAATAATTATCCACCACTGCTTCGGTTTTTCGTTGCAAATCAGCATCAATGGCTAAACGTAAATTAGCCCCATCTTGAGCGGGCACTTCATTAACCACTTTTTTTTGACGACCTAAAGCATCAACTTCAATATTTTTACGTCCAGGAACACCTTTTAAATCTTTTTCCCAAGAATATTCTAGACCACTTTTACCAATATAATCGATAACCGAATAATCATCTCCTAATTTATTAAATTCACTTTCACTAATTTTACCGGTATAACCCAACAAATGAGAAAAGCTTAAAGCTTTGTCACCAGTTTTCTCATCCAGTACTGGAAAAATATATTCCCGACTAATTTTATTAGATAAAAAAACACCCGGTAAATTACTTAATTCTAAAGATAAAATCATCGAACGATCATAATCAATGTTATCCGCGATAAATAATGGCTGATAGGATTCTAAAGAACCAATTACCACTTTATCTAATAAAGTTTTTATTTTAAAATATGACGGACTGTCGGAAACCAAAGACAAACCATTTAGATTTTCAACTATAGTAGTCGTAGCCGAATTTTTATTTAACTCTAAAGAATTCTCATCTAAAATTTGAGCCACTTGTCTAATTAAACTATCACGATCTAACTCATTTTTAGGTAAATCGATTGGCCTTAAATATAAAACAAAATTAGCCGTATTTCGCACCAATGGAACCAGATTGCGATCATAGATAATTCCCCGTCGTGGTTCAATAACTTCAATTCTTAAACGATTGCCCTCAGCTAATGAATAATAATAATCCCCTTTAGCCAGTTGTAACCAAGCAGCTCGAGACGCTAGAATAATAAGTAAAGCGACTAAAAAAACTTTAATATAAAACAGTTTAGTAAAACTAAAAGTTCGACCCACCACCTCTTTATCGCCAACATCTGATAAAAAAGCATGTTCAGTCCAATCAGAATAATAGGAAGAATCTTTTAATTGACCAAAGCTAAACTTACCTTCACGAACGACAAAAGGATCAGAATGCTCATTTTCGAGACCTGACAAAAAGCGCTTTTTATGGTTATTTCCTGACTGCCCAAATAATGACATAACTAAATAGTTCTTTTACATAATACCCTTAAAAAGCCTGAAAATCAAACTCTCTGGGGTTTAAAAACTCAATAGAAAACCTGACTTAATTCTTTATAATATTTTCATCTAAAATATTGTATAATATACTTAATCTTAAAAACTTAATAAATTGGTTTTAATTTTATGAAGCTTCTCATCATTGAAGATGACTCTAGCATCACTAAATCATTAAGTGATTTTTTAAAAAGTAATAACTATGTAGTTGACACAGCTAGTGACGGTGAAGCTGGTTTTAATTTGGCCGACAACACTAGTTATGACCTAATTATCACTGATTATCTTTTACCCAAATTAAATGGTCAAGAAATTATTAAAAGTTTAAGAGCTAATGGCATAACTACGCCAATTTTAGTTATGTCAGTTTGTAATAAAATTTCTGATAAAGTCGACCTGCTAAACAAAGGGGCTGATGACTATTTAATTAAACCATTTTTATTTACTGAATTAGAGGCTAGAATTAACGCCTTGTTACGTCGCCAATTAACACCAAAAAATAAATTAATCTATTATAGTGATTTAAAGCTTGATTTGCTAAGTCACGAAGCGACCAGAGACGAACAAACTATTTATTTAACTACAAAAGAATTCTTACTCCTTAAATTACTAATCGAAAATCCCGAAATTACTTTCTCTAAACAAGCCATCAACGAAAGGGCCTGGGATGAGGCGAGTAATCACTTTTCTAATGTAATTGAAGCTTATATTTTAAAACTAAGACACAAAATTGATTTTAAAAAACCGTTTCTGATTAAAACGGTTTCTGGTCGCGGCTACAAACTAGATGCTAATAATTAATTAGTTAATTAAATATTAAAATAAGTTTACATTATTTACAATCTAAGCCCTTTTTCAAAATTTCTAAATCACTTTCCATTAAACTAATAAAACTAACGCCACTTTCAACGTCGTACTTACCAATATTATGAGCGGCATTAAGTGGCATTATCTGAGCACCACTTTGTTGATGTAAAATTTCGGCTAAATAAGGCATGATCAGTTCTTCATAATAAACATAAGGTTCGCCACTCGCTTTTAACTCCTTACTTAATCTTAAAACTTTATCAACGTCCAAACTAGCATTAGGCGTAAACCCTTGAGCGGCTTGATATTTTAAATTATAACGATTAGCTAGATAACCAAAAGCAAAATGGCCACCAGAAATAAATTCTCTAAATCGACAATCTTTAAGTCCAGTTGAATAATCAGTGTCTAATTTTAATAATTTTTGTTTATAATTATCCGCATTAGTTTGATAATAAACAGCATTTTCCGGATCAATCAATTTATAAGTAGCAGCAATATTATCTACCATTTGACTAGCTTTATTAAAATCTAACCAAACATGAGGATCTAAACTGCTGTCATTTAAGTTGTCCGCCGTAGCCAAGGCTTTAGTTTTTGGTGAAAGTTCACTTACTAAAGGTGGCGCCCAAGATTCCATAAGAGCTGAAGTATATAAAAATAAAGCGGATTTTTTAATAATGACAATATCTGACTCAGATGGTTTATATGAATGAGCTTCACTGCCGGCTGGTAAAATCAAAGAAACAACTGCTTTATCACCACCAACTATTTTAGCAAAATCATAAACCGGAAAAAGAGTCGCAGTAACAATTAAATGTCCCTGCTCATCACGAAAAGGAGAAGTATCAATAACTAAATTGGGTTTTTTTAATTTTAAAAAAATAGCCAAACAAATAAGTACCAAAATAATAAAAACCAAACCAAGATAAATAATTTTTTTAGATTTAAAACTCATATGTTTAATTAATTGTTATCGCTACAATTTCAGACTGATTAAAGGTTCTAACTGGTGGCCCCCAAGAGCCTAGACCAGAACTGGTATAAATATTATAAGCCCCTTCCGTGTGTAGACCATATTGATATTTACCATAAAAAAACCAAGTAATTCCTGACAAAGGAAACATTTGTCCGTTGTGACTATGGCCCGATAGTTGTAAATCGACGTTCAAATTTTTAGCCAAAGAAATATCCATTGGCACATGTTTAAGTAATAATCTAGCTTGTCCGGTGTATGGTTCTAAA
>Ga0302215_10002617_pt1 | contig 12339 bp, 8 predicted proteins | sample II_Fen_N3_1_FD_194580 | JGI IMG/M metagenome (GOLD analysis project Ga0302215, IMG submission 194580) | Peat permafrost microbial communities from Stordalen Mire near Abisko, Sweden - II_Fen_N3_1 | ecosystem: Environmental > Terrestrial > Soil > Wetlands > Permafrost | place: Sweden: Abisko... | reverse complement strand
TTTCTTTCGTGAAGTGGAGGAAGATACCAACCACGAAATCAGATCTTTAATCACAAAAAAGATTTATGAATTTTCTAATGATTTAAAGGAAGATCCAAAGTGGAATGATGAATTTAAATCAATTAAAAACGACTTTCTGAGTAATGATAAATTAGATGAATATTCAAATGACATCTGGCTTTCCATTAAAAAAACTCTCGGTGAAGAACTTCAGGAAAATGAATCTTCATTAAAAAAATATATTTCAAAAAATCTGAATGAGTTTTCTCAAAATTTGAAAACCGACGAGAAACTTCAGAACAAAATTGACAATTGGGTTCGAGTAACGGCGTACAAATACATTCTGAAAAACACGCACCAAGCCGGAAACCTCATCAGTTCAACCGTCGGGAATTGGCAGGGTAAAGAATTGAGCGAAAAGCTTGAATTAGAGGTTGGTAAAGACCTACAATTCATCCGCGTCAACGGAACTTTAGTTGGTGGATTGGTCGGTTTGATTATATATACGATATCGCATTTTTTTCTTTAACCTAAATTATAAACATAAAAAAGCAAAGCCTCAATGACTTTGCTTTTCTACTATATTTTAAATTAATTTACCTCGCAATTCTACTCGCTCTCGTCAAAAGTTCCTGATTAATCTCGTTGATCAATTGTGGACCTTCGTAGATAAAACCTGTATACAACTGAACCAAAGTCGCACCTGCATTTAATTTTTCGATGGCATCTTTTGCAGAATGAATTCCACCAACACCGATGATCGGGAATGCTCTGTTGCTTTTATCAGAAAGATATTTGATCATTTTTGTACTTCTTTCACGAATCGGTTTTCCGCTCAATCCACCATTTCCGATTTCAGCTAAAACTTCAGGAGATGTTTTCAAACCTTCTCTGTTAACCGATGTATTTGAAACCACAATTCCGTCAATTTTTGTATCTGCAATCAATTCAATAATTTCATCAAGCTGCTGATTGTTCAAATCGGGAGCAATCTTTAGCAAAATTGGTTTTTGATTTGGCTTTGTCTGATTGATTTTCTTTACTTCTGTAATTAATTCTCTCAGATATTCTACATCTTCCAATTTTGCGTGACTTCCAACGTTTGGACAGCTTACATTCAGAACAAAATAATCTACGTAAGGATGAAGACCTTCGAAACAGTCAAGATAATCCTGAGTGTAATTTTCCGGTGTTGTATCGGTGTTTTTTCCAATGTTTCCTCCGATAATGATTTTTCCTTTGTTGCATTTCAGTTTTTCGATAGCTGCTTTTAGTCCATCATTGTTGAAACCCATTCTGTTGATGATTCCGCCGTCTTCGATTAAGCGGAAAAGTCTTTTTTTAGGATTCCCGGCTTGTGCTTTTGGTGTTACTGTTCCAATTTCTACAAACCCGAAACCTAAATCTCCCAATTCGTTGAACAAAACTGCATTTTTATCAAAGCCTGCCGCTAAACCAACTGGGTTTTTAAATTTCAGTCCGAAAACTTCTCTTTCAAGACGTTTGTCGACAATTGGTTTTGGTAAAAGTAATTTGGTTAAGAATCCGAAATTTTTGAGCATCGAAAAAGTAAAGTGATGAACTTCTTCAGGATCAAATTTGAAAAGGATTGGGCGAATGAGCGATTTGTACATTGAAAAAAAGTTTTACAAAAATAATCATTTTTAAATTAATGAATTCTTGATGTGTGATATTTTATTTAATGAAGATCATTTGTTTTGTTTCTCTAAAAAATAATTTCACTAATATTTGTCACTAATAATCACAAATAATAGAATGTAAGATCTGCTTAATTTCCTAAATCTGCGAGAGCTCTTTAACGCAAAGATTTATATTCTGAATTATAGTTTTAAGGAGCAAAGATTTTATCGACAAGTCGATTTGATGAAGCTAACGTTCAAGCTTCGCGAAGCAAATTTATTTGCCTTTGCCTCTAAAAATAAAAGTATGCTAAAATGAACTTTGCGTTTAAAAACAAGAATCTCATTTAATAATCGACTATACAAAAGGAATAAGATTTAAGATCTGCTTAATTTCCTAAATCTGTGAGCGTTTTTTAACGCAAAGATTGATATTCTGAATGTAGAATTTTAAGGAGCAAAGAGTAATCGACAAGTCGATTTGATGAAACTAATGTTCAAGCTTTGCGATGCAAATTTATTTGCCTTTGCTTCTAAAAATAAAAAGTATGCTAAACAAACTTTGCGTTTAAAACAAGAATCTCATTTAATAATCAACTATACAAAATGGATAAGATTTAGGATCTGCTTAATTTGCTAAATCTGTGAGAGCTTTTTAACGCAAAGATATATTCTTGATGTAAGCTTCGCGAAGCAAATTCATTTGCCTTTGCCTCTTAAAATAAAAAGTATACTGAATAAACTTTGCGTTTAAAAAACAGAAATCTTATTGAATAATCAACTATACAAACTCAAATCGAAACTCAAAATATCTCCTACTCTTTTAAACTCATCATCAATAGTAGCATTTACCGTAATTCTTTCTTTAGAAATCGGATGATTAAAAACCAATTGATGCGCGTGAAGCGTCATTTTGTTGATACCAAATGTTTGAAGCCACAACTTGTTTTGTTTATTGCAACCATGTTTGCGACAGCCTAAAATCGGATGCAAAATATGTTTGAAATGTTTTCTCAACTGATGAAATCTTCCCGTTTCAGGAATCGCTTCTACCAAACAATATCTCGAAGTCTGATGCTTCAAAAAAGGTAGATCTATTTCCGACGTCTGGAGACGATGATAATAAGTGATTGCATTCTGTTTTATTTCGTCTTCGTTAACTAAATCATAATCAATTGTTTCTTCATCTTTCGTCCAACCTCGAAGAATCGCTATATATTTTTTTTCAACTTTCCGTGATGCAAACTGAGCGCTCATGATTTTCAAAGTCTCTTTATCTAAAGTAAACAACAAAACGCCAGAAGTTTTTCTGTCTAAACGATGTACAGGAAAAACTTTTTGCCCAATCTGATTTCTCAATTCCTGAATCGCATACGTATCTGCTTCTCCAGAATAAAAAGATTTGTGGACCAATAATCCGCTTGGTTTGTTGATAGCAATAAGATGTTCGTCACGATAAAGAATTTCTAACATGAGACAAAAGTAGAGGTTTTAAAATTATTCCTCAAACTTCAAATGTTGATTAAAAAAAGGCAACATCTGATTTTCTATTCTTCCATTTTCTTTACTTACTTCACTTCCGTGAGTTCCGATATATTCTTCAGCTTCATGTTTGATATTCAGCATTTCCAATGTTTTACTGAAATTCATACAGCTTGGCGGAATATGTTTCAGTTCATCATTTCTTCCCCAGTCAAATTTAATGGCTTTTAGTTTTTTCAAATTTTCATAATGCGAAAATGGCAATTCTGATGTAGAGTTTTTCTTAAGCTCTTCTGCAACAGAGACATTCACAATCAATTGATTATCTTTAAAAGAAAAAGGAAAGTCAGCATAAAAAGGAGGCTTATTTTCATTTCCGTTGTATGCTCTTGCGACTGCAAAAATGATATTTGATCTTACATTTTCCGGCTTTGATAAATCTTTCACATCCTTTATGTTATCTAAGTTTTTATAAAGATCAATTTCGGCTAAGGCAAAATATTGTGCATCTAAAATTCCCGGAGAAAGTGCATAAACAGAAGAAAACACTTCGGGATGAAGAATTGCATTTCTCAAAGCTCCGTTTCCACCCATCGAGTGACCGGAGATTCCTCGGCTATCTTTATTGGCAATAGTTCTGTAATTTTTGTCGATAAAATCAACCAGTTCGACAGATGTAAAATCTGACCAGTTTCCGGAAGATTTTGAATTGGTATAAAAACTTCCTTTGAAAACCGTGCTTTGATCCGCCATCACCACAATTACGGGTTTTATCTTTTTTAAATGAATTGCCCGATCTAAAATATGATTGATTTTATCGCTGTTAACCAGCAAACTATCACTCCAGAAAAAACCATGTAAATAATAAACTACCGGATATTTCTTAGAAGATTTTTCATAATCCGGCGGAAGATAGACAGAAACTCTTCTCTTTGGATTTTCTCCGGCTTTATTAGCTAAAGTTTTTGCTGTAATATACGTTGTTACTACTTTACCTTCCGCAATTTTTTGACTTAATAAAAATTGACTGATAAAAGCAAAAATTAAAATTAGAAAACGACATTTCTTCATTGTACAAATTTTTAGGCAAAACAAATTTCAATAAATTGTCTCAAAATAAGACAATAATATTAAATTATTTTCTCGTCTCATCTAGCCCTGATTGCAACGACATCCTTTTGCAAAGCAAAAGATATAGTGGAAAGCAGGTTCCCTGCTCCTAATTATTAACACTTTCATGTTCCCAAAGAAGGGAGAATTTCGAAGATTTTTGTTATTTTCGCCAACAAATTTAAATCATGACAAAATTCTTACTGACTTTACTGTTATCTGCATTTTCATTATCCGCTTTTGCTCAAAATTCCGATACGCTGACTTTGGGAAAAAGCAATCGTGAATTTTTCATCAAAGGAGATCAGAAGTACAAATTTTCTGATTACAAAAAAGTTTTAAACAATCCTGAAGCGCTTTCTTACATGAAAAAATCTAATACAAATGCTACTGTTGCTCAGATATTCGGGGCAGTAGGAGGAGCTTTTGTAGGTTATGGATTGGTAAAAGAAGTTACAAAAAACAAAACAGTTTATAATAACGGTGTTGCCATCAAGAAAAGAGAAAAAGGCGGTTGGGGATTGATTGGAATTGGTTTGGGAGCAGTAGGAATCGGAATCCCTTTCGCTGTAAGCAGCGGGAAAAATCTGAAAAAAGCAATTAACACCCAAAACCAGTCTGACGCAAAAGACGAAACAAAAACAACTTCTTACAGACTTGATATCGGTGGAAGTGGCATCGGATTAAGTTATAATTTCTAAAAAATATATCGAAAAGCAGTTTTTTAACTGCTTTTTTTATTGAATTCGGTGATTTTGGATTCCATTTTCATATTTTTGCAGTTCAGACGTAAAAAAAATTATGGCAAAGCAAGAAGATGTTTTCAAGAAAGTGATTTCTCACGCTAAAGAATATGGTTTTATTTTCCCTTCTAGTGAGATCTATGACGGTTTATCCGCTGTTTATGACTATGGACAGAATGGTGCAGAACTGAAAAATAATATCAAACAATATTGGTGGAAAGCGATGGTACAGCTTAACGAAAATATTGTGGGTATTGATTCGGCAATTCTGATGCACCCTACAACTTGGAAAGCTTCGGGTCACGTTGATGCATTCAACGATCCTTTGATTGACAACAAAGATTCTAAAAAACGTTTCAGAGCAGATGTTTTGGTGGAAGATTATTGTTTGAAAATTGAAGATAAAGAAAATAAAGAAATCGAAAAAGCTGCCAAAAGATTCGGTGAGTCTTTCGATAAAGATCAGTTTGTTGCAACGAATCCTAAAATTTTAGAATACAGAGCAAAAAGAGAAACAATACTTTCGAGATTAGCAAAATCTTTAGAAAATGAAGATCTTGCTGATGTAAAAGCTTTGATCGAAGAATTGGAAATTGCTGATCCGGACACTGGTTCCAGAAACTGGACGGAAGTAAGACAATTTAACCTAATGTTTGGAACTAAATTGGGTGCTTCTGCAGATTCTGCGATGGATCTTTATCTAAGACCAGAAACCGCTCAGGGAATTTTCGTGAATTTCTTAAACGTACAGAAAACCTCTCGTCACAGACTTCCTTTTGGTATTGCACAGATTGGTAAAGCATTCAGAAACGAGATCGTTGCAAGACAATTTATTTTCAGAATGCGTGAATTTGAACAAATGGAAATGCAGTTTTTCGTTGCTCCGGGAACTGAACTTGAATTCTACGAACAATGGAAGCAAAAACGTCTTAACTGGCATTTGGCTCTTGGTTTAGGAAATGAGAATTACAGATTCCATGATCATGAGAAACTGGCGCATTACGCGAATGCTGCGGCAGATATTGAATTTAATTTCCCATTCGGATTTAAAGAACTGGAAGGAATTCACTCAAGAACAGATTTCGATTTGAAAGCACATGAGAAATTCTCCGGCAGAAAATTACAGTTCTTCGATCCTGAAAGAAACGAAAATTATGTTCCTTATGTGGTAGAAACTTCAGTTGGTTTAGACAGATTATTCCTTTCTTTGTTTTCTCATTGCCTGAGAGATGAAGTTTTGGAAGACGGTTCAGAAAGAACGGTTTTATCCTTACCTCCGGCTTTAGCTCCGATTAAAGCAGCAATTTTACCATTAATGAAAAAAGATGGATTAGCTGAATATGCTGAAAATATTTTCAACGATTTAAAATACGATTTCAACCTATTCTACGAAGAAAAAGATGCGATCGGAAAGCGTTACAGAAGACAGGACGCCATCGGAACGCCATATTGTATCACAGTAGATCACGATTCTTTAACAGATCACACCGTGACCATCAGAGACAGAGACACGATGAAACAGGAAAGAGTTCCGGTTTCTGAGTTGAGAAGAATCATCGATGAGAAAACGAATTTCAGAAATTTACTTTCTAAAATATAAATTGAAAGCCTTGAGAAATCAAGGCTTTTTCATTTGGTAGTAAAAATTATTTTAAATTTGTTACAGATCGTTTATTATGACAGTTTTATTTTGCTTCATTGTTTTTATCATCTTTTTTACGGCTTTGGTTTATATTTCGGGCTATTCTTATTTGTTCAGCGGAATTTCAAAAACCTACTTCAAAGGTAAGATGAGCGCCAATATTGATGACGGAAAGTTTTTCCGGAGCAATATCATTCACACAAGTTCGCCAAAGCTTTGGGATGAGCATCTTGATTTTAATAAAAAGGATTTATCCAGAGAAATATCCGATGATTTGCTGCATTCCAACACCGCCTCATTTCTAGTGGTTAAAGATGGAAAACTTCTCCACGAGCAATATTTTAACGGCTATACTCCACTTTCAAAGACCAATTCTTTTTCTATGGCAAAGGCGGTTACCGTTATGCTTTTTGGAAAAGCTATTGAAGAAGGAAAAATAAAAAGTGCCGATGAAAAATTCTCTGATCTTTTTGATGAATTTAAAACTAAGCCTTTCGGTAAAGATTTAACTTTAAAAAATTTAGCTCAAATGGAATCTGGGCTTGACTGGGCTGAAAATTATAAAAACCCTTTTCTACCGAATGCAAGAGCGTATTATGGGAAAAGTCTTATGAAAGCTGCGTTTTCGAGAAGATTTAAAGAACAGCCTGGAGAAAGATTTGAATATCAAAGTGGCTCGACGCAATTACTCGGTTTTGCTTTAAAAAAATCGATCAATCAAACTTTATCAAGTTATTTGTCTGAAAAATTCTGGATTCCTTTGGGAATGGAACAAAATGCAGAATGGAGCGTTGACGAAAGCGGAATGGAAAAAACCTATTGCTGCATTCATTCTAACTCAAGAGATTTTGCGAAACTCGGGCAATTATTTTTAGATGACGGAAAAGTGGGTGACAAACAGATTTTAAATTTAGATTTCATTGAAAAAATGAGAACTCCAACCATAAAGTCTGATGAAATCTACGGAATGGGATTCTGGATCAACAATGACAACCCTATCAAACATTATTATTTTCTGGGTCTGCAGGGACAATATATCATCATGATTCCTGAGCATAAAATGGTCATCGTAAGAACGGGAAGCTATAATAATTTACCTAAAACAGATCGTGGAAGACCGGATCAGGTGAAGTTTTTGGTGAATGAAACGGTGAAACATTTTGCTTAAAGGTTGAGGTTGAAAATATTTTTTTAACCATTAAGATCAATTAAGTTTTTAAGATAAAATTAAGGAAATGCCTAAATATTTATTTAGCTTGATACTAACTCAGATTCTTAAAACTAAATCTTTAAAATGTCATTTTTAAATTGAATTATGGAAAAACACAATCCTTTAGTAGATGAATATATTGAGAAATCTGCGGAATGGATCTCTGAAGGAAAATGCAGGAATTGGAAATAATCAATTAAATTTCTGCCTCGGCAAACCGATCTCATTAGCTTGCGGATAAGGTTTTCTTGATGTCATGCTCACATCTTCCCGCACCAAGCGATGTGCATCGTACTTTTTCTGTTCATCATAAGCATATCGGGGATCAGGAATCATCGGCATTTTTGCCATTTTGTGAATCGTAATGGTCGGGAAATGGTAATCTACTTCCACAGTCCCCAGCAAAAGATAACAACCACCACCCTGAAAATCATACTGCTTCAAACTATCTGGAAAATGGGCGGTATCGAAATAATCTCCGTTGACGTCGATCCAAGTACCGAAGAACATCGCTCCTTTTTTGGTAGGAACATGTTTTCTTGAAATAAGATAAGCCAGCATTTTCACTTGTCTTTTTTGAAATTTCAATAAATCTTTAACGAAGACAGAACCTCTGTATTTGGTTTCCAAAAGATCAAACGGACTGTAGGAAACGGGAAATCCGATGATCTCCAATTCATCAAATGCATCTTCGAAACGCTCTCTTTTGAGTTCGGGAAGTTTGTAATCCTGCACCGGTTTTTCAATGAGCATTAAATTCCTATTTTCAGGCTTAAAATTAATCAGCAAAAGCCTCGCTTCTATCAACAGTTCGTTTTTCTGTTTTCCTGTAAACCTGAAAGCGCCGATAAAAATAAGAATCTGAATGGTTTCTATCCCGATCGGAATACGTCTGATAAAATCTTCTAATGATCTGTAATTGCCGTTGTTCTCACGTTCTTCAGAAATCATTTGTGCAATTTTGGTTTCGAGTGACTGCAAAACCATGAATCCCAGATAAATTTCTTTTTCTTTTAAAATCGTCTGAAATTCACTGGTATTCACACAAGGGTTCTGAACAATTGCTCCTGACATTCTGGCTTCGTGGATGTAAACTTCCGTGCGGTAAAATCCGCCCTGATTGTTGATCACTGAGACCATAAATTCCAAAGGATAATACACTTTCAAATATAAACTCTGATAACTTTCTACTGCATAAGAAGCGGAGTGTGCTTTACAAAAAGAATATCCTGCAAAAGATTCTATCTGCCGGAAAGCTTCTGCGGTCATTTGCTCAGAATGTCCCTGCGTTTTGATACAAGATTCAAAAAAATTGGCTTTAACTTCATTCAACTTTTGAATAGATCTTTCTTTTCCGCTCATGGCTCGCCTCAGAATATCACCATCGGCATGACTCAATCCTCCAAAATATTGTGCGATCTTGATGACATCTTCCTGATAAACCATAATTCCGTAAGTCTCCTTTAAATTTTTCTCAAATACCGGATGAAAATATTCAAACTGATTGGGATGATTGTGACGGAAAATATATTCACGCATCATTCCACTTTGGGCGACACCGGGTCTGATGATTGAAGAAGCAGCCACCAAAATTCTATAATTATCACACTTTAGCCTTCTCAACAAACCACGCATAGCGGGAGATTCAATATAAAAACAGCCGATTGTTTTTCCGATTGCTAAATATTCATTACAAATCTTTTCATCTTTTGAGATTGAGGTATCTCGGATATCAACTTCAATTCCTCTGTTTTTTTTAATTAATTCTACGGTGTCATTGATGGTTCCCAAACCACGCTGAGAAAGAATGTCAAACTTTTCGAGCCCGATATCTTCAGCAACATTCATATCAAACTGAACAATCGGAAATCCTTTTGGCGGCATTTCTAAGGCGGTATAAGTTGTAATAGGTTCTTCAGAAATCAAAATTCCGCAAGCATGCATACTCCGCTGATTCGGAAATTTCTCTAAGAGTTTACCATACTCATAAACCTGCTTTACAATTTTATCTGAATGATGATTTTCAACTGATTTTGTGGCTAAAATATCCAATTCTTCTTTCGGAAGTCCAAAAGCTTTACCCACTTCACGAAAGATCGATCGGTATTTAAATTCTACATTGGTTCCGCAAAAAGCGACGTGATCTTTTCCGTATTTATCAAAAATATATTCCAGAATAGCGTCCCTGTTTTGCCAACTCCAGTCAAGATCAAAATCTGGTGGAGAAGTACGGTTTAGGTTTAAGAATCGTTCAAAATAAAGATCTAGCTCTATCGGACAAATATCTGTGATTCCTAAGCAATAACTCACGATAGAATTGGCTCCGCTTCCCCTCCCCACGTGCATAAAGCCCATCTTATTGCTATACTGAACAATATCCCAAGTGATCAAAAAATAAGCAGAAAATTTGAGTTCACCAATTACTTTAAGCTCTTTTTCGACCCTGTTTCGGGCAACCTCATCGTGTGAACTGTATCGTTTTTTTAATCCTTCATAAGCAAGCTTAGTCAAAAGTTCTATGTCTTCTTCCTGGGATTTTAAATAATATTTCTTGTTTTTATTTTCGGTGCTTCCGCGTTCTTTGTAGGTAAATTCAAACCTGCATTCAGCAAGAATTTTTTTGGTATTTTTAATGATTTCAGGATAGTGCTCGAATGATTTCATTAAACTCATTTCCGACCTGAAATATTCTGATTTACTGCAAATATCCTCTTCAAAAAGTTTGGAGAGCAATGTATTCTGTTCGATAGCTCTTAAAATACGGTGAAGATTATATTCTTTTTTTGTGCTGAAAGTTACCGGTTGCAGAACCACCATTTTATGAATTTTGTCCTTAAATTCCTGACGGATCAGCAGATTCAAGTCCTCTTCACGAATTCCTATAAACTCGTTTTCTTTTAATGTTTCCGGAATGTTGCTTAAAGGATAAATCACGAAAATATTTTGAAATTCCGGTGCTGTTTCGGAAAGTTCAACGCCATCGCAATTGTGAGCGGTCAGTATTTTATTCACCTCTCCTATTCCGCTAAATTCTTTTGCAATGGCGATGTATAAAAGTTTGTTCTCTTTTCTTACTTCAATTCCGGCAATGGGTTTGATTCCAGCATCTTCGCATGCTTTTTTAAAATCATAAATAGCCGTCACTGTATTGATATCTGTGAGTACCAATTCTTTAATTCCCAATTCGTCAGCTTGTCTTACTAGTTCTGTGACTGATAAAGTTCCGTAACGAAGGCTGTGAAAAGAATGACAGTTGAGAAACATTTCCTTAAAATTTAAAAATTATTTTCCGAAATCAAATCCGGAAGCTCTGCCTACCGCATCTGCTCCGAAACGGTTTTTAATATAATCCATCGTTTGATAGAGATTCATCTGCTCTTCGGTATCTTCAAACAAATTCATCTGATGATTTCCGTGTACCAAATCTGTGAAGCGCAAACCCACGAGTCTGAGACGCATTCTTCGGGTATATACTTTATTAAAAAGCTCCAAAGCAATTCTCGACAAGGTATGATCTGCGGAAGTGTAGGCAACTTTATGCTGCTTGGTTTCGGTATCAAAATTGGCATAGCGGATTTTAATAACGATGGTGGAAGTCAGCCACTTTTCCTGTCTCAATTGGTAGGCTAATTTTTCTGCCATCCCGGAAATCAACCTTTTCAGTTCCGGCAAATCCATCGTATCGGTGCTAAAAGTTTTTTCTGTAGAAATAGATTTTCTTTCGGAATATGGCACGACCAGACTTTCATCAATGCCATTGGCTTTTTTCCAGAGTTCTTTTCCATTAACGCCGATCATTTGTTGTAAAACCAAAACAGGAACTTCCGATAAAGTCTGAATGGTTCTGATCCCGATTCTCGATAAAAGCTGAAACGTTTTGTCGCCCACCATCGGAATTTTCTTTACCGATAATGGATTTAAAAATGGTTGAATTTCTGATTCTATGATTTGCTTTTTTCCCTCGGGTTTTGCTTCTCCGGTTCCGATTTTTGAAACGGTTTTATTGCTGGACAATGCAAAACTTATCGGTAAACCCGTCTCTTTGGTAACGGCAGCAGAAATTTCTTTCGTCCATTGATAACAGCCAAAGAATTTATCCATCCCCGAAAGATCAAGATAGAACTCATCAATACTCGCTTTTTCTACTATGGGAACTCTTTCCTGAATTACTTCTGTTACCAGATGCGATAAATTTGAGTACAATTCATAATCACCTTTCACCACTTTTGCATCCGGACAAAGTCTGAGCGCCATTCTGATTGGCATTGCAGAACGTACCCCAAATTTTCGTGCTTCGTAGGAACATGACGCCACAACTCCCCGATCTCCACCACCGATGATGAGAGGAATTCCGTCGAGTTGAGAGTTGTTGAGCCTTTCGCAGGACACAAAAAATGTGTCCATATCCATATGAACAATTGCACGTTTCATTTTACAAAATTAGATTCATTTTGTATCATTTTTAGTATATTTGCAGATACAATTTGTATCAATGTCAATTTTTTCAGATAA
>Ga0302215_10002616_pt1 | contig 12340 bp, 8 predicted proteins | sample II_Fen_N3_1_FD_194580 | JGI IMG/M metagenome (GOLD analysis project Ga0302215, IMG submission 194580) | Peat permafrost microbial communities from Stordalen Mire near Abisko, Sweden - II_Fen_N3_1 | ecosystem: Environmental > Terrestrial > Soil > Wetlands > Permafrost | place: Sweden: Abisko... | reverse complement strand
TACAAATAATCCTGTTGTTGTATCTTCAATAGATTATTCTGTACCTACAATTATAACGTCTGCACTTGCTGTCACAACAAACACATCTGGTACTACTGTCATTATTACTCCGTCTCAAAGTGGAACTACAGGCTGGAATAGCCCTTTTCCAACCGTTGTTTTCATGAAACAAGGTAGTGATGCATCTGAAGATGTTCCGGTTGTTTCCAATACAACTTATACTGGAAATTTAGCATTTGGATTAGGAAATCAGATAGGAACTACTGGTTGGTATTGTATTTTTAATGGAAACTCAACTTACGCAGGAACTGGTGTATTCAGTGCATTCTCAACATTTACAGGCCTTCAATACAGTACTTCGTATCAGGTAAGAGCTTGTACATATAGTGGTACTACGGGTTTGGAAAAATTCTCAGCAACCGCAGGTGTTGTATTTGCAACTCCAGCAAACCCAACAACAGGAGTTAGTGAAATAACCAATAATGTAAACATTTACCCAACACTTACACATGGTGATATACAAATCAATGCAGAAAACATTTCGGTTATTGAAGTGATTAATTTAATGGGACAATCGGTTAAACAAGTAAAAACAACAGCTAGTAAAAACATTATAAGTCTTAAAGGTTTATCAACCGGAGCTTATTTTGTAAAAATTCGCTTTGAAGATGGCTCTGTAAAGGCTCAACGCATTCTATTACAAAAATAGAATTGATTAGTAATTAGAGATGAAAGGTAGGTGTTGCAGTGATGCAACGCCTATTTTGTTTATATAGGTATCTGCAAAAGAGATTTTCTTCATAAAATGAAATCAACAGCTACTTTTGTTTACCTATTTGAATTATTATTAGACAATCAAAACAGTTCTATTTCTGTATATTTGCATGCAGAATAATTAAATATTGAATACTTATGAAAATACGTCTATTTATTGTTGCCACTCTGTTTTGCAGTACAATAATATCTGCTCAGAAACAATTTTTCAAACCGGAAAAACTTATTGAAACCGGAGTCTATTATTACCCCGAAGCATGGAATCCGGAACAATGGGATCGCGACTTCAAGAAAATGGCCGAGATGGGCTTTGAGTTTACGCACATGGCCGAATTTGCCTGGGCACAACTGGAACCTACTGAAGGCGTTTACGACTTTAAATGGATAGATAAAGCTGTAGAACTAGCCGCCAAACACAATCTGAAAGTAATCATGTGTACTCCTGTGGCAACTCCTCCTGTTTGGCTCACCCGAAAATATCCTGAGATATTGGTTCAAATGCCTAATGGACAATTGGCTCAACATGGAACCCGTGCACACTTTTCCTGGTCTAGTCCGAAGTATCAGGAGTTAAGTACCAAAATGGTAACGGCAATGGCAAAACACTTTGCTAATAATAAAAACATATGGGGTTGGCAAATCGACAATGAACCGTCGCACTACGGCACATTGGATTACAGCCCTGCAGCTCAAAACAGTTTCCGTTCCTGGTTACAGAAAAAATATCAAACAATCGATGCACTTAATAATGCTTGGGGAACAGCCTTCTGGTCGGGCATATATACGGACTTTAGCCAAATTGAATTACCAAACGAAGGCCGCTTAATTTCAGGAGTAGCAAGCCCAACTTCGTTGCTCGACATGAAACGATTCAATGCCGACGAATGCGCCATGTTTATTTCGTTACAATGCAAAATATTGAAAGACAATGTGGCTAAAACTCAGTTTGTAACAACCAACTTTATGAATGGTCATACCGATGTAGATCCATGGCGCAATCCCGACCTGGATTTTATCAGCTATACCGTTTATCCCGTGGCTGGATATACCGAAGGTGTGGGCGATCAGGGATTCCGTTTGGGTGACCCCTGGCGCATTTCGTTTGCCAATGATTTTTTCCGTTCGTTGAAAGGTGTTACCGGCGTGATGGAGCTTCAGCCCGGACAAGTAAACTGGGGAACATTTAATCCCCAACCCTACCCGGGAGCAGTTCGTATGTGGCTCTGGAATGCTTTTGCTGGTGGGCTGGACTTTATCTGTTCGTATCGCTTCCGTCAGCCGCTGTATGGTGGTGAACAGTTCCACTACGGAATGGTTGGAACCGATGGCGTTACTCCACTCAATGGCGGACAGCAATACAGCCAGTTTATGAGCGAAATTCGCGAATTGCGAAAACAATATGTACCAAACGCTGTAATGCCAAAAGAATATACTGCCCGCAAAGTAGCTATGGTTTACAATATGGACAATGTATGGGAAACAACCATCCAGCCACAAACATTCCAATGGAACGAGCGCAACCATATTGCCAAATACTACAATTGCCTGAAATTGCTCAGCGCACCGGTAGAGATTGTAAGCGAGGCAAAAGATCTTGCCACCTATCCAATGGTAGTTGTACCAGCCTATCAAATGGTAGATAAAGCCCTGGTGGAAAAATGGTACAACTATGCCGAAAATGGCGGTCAGTTAGTAGTTTCGGTGCGTACCGGACTAAAAGACCACAACGGTCATTTCCTCGAAGCACATTGGGCCGATGCTATTACAAAGCTTATTGGTGGAAAAATAGTTATGAACGATATGTTGGGTGGGAACAAAATGGGTAAAGTAAGCTTTGGTGCTAAAGAATACAGCTGGAATAACTGGGGCGACATGCTTGAACCGGCCACCGGAACTGAAGTTTGGGCTACGTTTGCTGATCAGTTTTATGCTGGTAAACCAACCGTTATTCACCGCAAACTGGGCAAAGGAACCGTTACTTACATTGGCACAGATACCGACGACGGTAAACTGGAAAAAGACGTACTTAAGAAAGTGTACGAAACTGCCGGAATTGGCGTTCAGGAACTTCCTGAAGGTGTGATGCTGAACTGGCGCGACGGATTCTTTATTGCCAACAATTACTCTTCGTCCAATGTTACGCTGGACATTCCACAAAGTTCAAAAGTTATTTTTGGAACAAAAGAAATGACACCGGCAGGCGTACTGGTTTGGAAGTAGAAAGTCTTTACTAAAAAGCAAAAACGGCTGAAATTCGCTATTGAATTTCAGCCGTTTTTGCTTTTTAGTTCTTTTTCAAATCAAACTTCACTAACCGCAACGGGTTACCAACTGCATTTTTCACTTTTATTACACTATAAATGCTTCCATTGTGAAACCTGAAAACAGCGGGGTTAATTTTCAAATCATATTTATCGGCTACAAAGCTCGTGGTAGCTATTTTTGAGCCGGTGCTATTGTAAGTATAAACATCGAACTTATTGGAACCTTCCTCACGGGTAAACCTGAAAAGCAAGATGTTGTTTTCAGAATCCACCATCATTTCGGAGAAATACGGTAAGTTAGCCGGATAATTTGCCGGATCGCGGAATTTTTCCAATTGCTGTTTATATTGAGACACATAACTCTCCCAATACTCCTTGTCTTTCGTTTTTTTAGCTATATCTTCTTCCAATGTTTTGACGCTTTTGGCTGCATTTTGGTAGTATTCTTCCCGGTCCTCCTTCGTAATAACTTCCGGTTTCAAATCGGTTTTAAACTGCCGAAGTTTCTTCCCTGTATTATCAAAAACAGCTATCTCCCCGGTTTCCGGATATGCTGCCACAAGATTTCCCGCACTATTGGTTGCAAACCGTACTCTGAAGTATGATGGGTGCGAAAAAGGCAAAGTACAACCTATCCAATTCCCAATGCGTTGCTCTTTTCCATCTTTATCTTTATAAAAATATGGATTAATTTTAATCATTTTTTCATCGGAACTCGCATACAGTTCAAAGGTAGAACTAATGATTTTCTCTTTTCCATCAGCATAACTCAAGAGCGAGACAATTTGTTTTGCACCTTTCCCACTAGGTACATGGCCAATAATAGCTATCTTGCCACCTTTCATGGGCATTGTTCCCAGTGGCATATATTTCAGTTTAATGGTCCTCACCCAATTGCCGTTCAGGTCAAAAAAGTGCATACGACCGTCAACAGCTGTAGTGTAAAGATATTTTCCATCCAAAATTCCCTGCACAGAAGGCATATAAATAAAATCGGCAGGACTTTTGCCTCCTTTTTTGCCAAACTCTTTGACGAAGTTACCATCTTTATCAAACTTAGAAATAGAATGACGGGTATGGTGACTCATAAACACCGAACCATCGGGTGCTACCACTATTTGCTTGTACGACCCAACCGGTTTTCCCCAGGCTGTTTGATCGAAATCGGAAAACTGTTTCTCCCAATCCACATTCTTAGCATACCCGGGATCGGCTACCAGTTTAATATCGCCACCTTTATAAATGGAGGCCAGTTGTTGAGCCTGAAGACCCAAACAAATCAGTGTCGTAAAAAATAAAATTGAGCGTTTCATTGTATTAATTCATTTAAATAGTTGGGTACTTAAATATCTGTTTAACGGAATATTACAATCGAGGTCTATTCAATCAACTGTTTTAGCAGCTCAATAGCCTTATCACAATCAGTTTGATTGTGGAATGCGAGAACATTCAACTTATATTCGGTTTTGTTTCCGGCAAAAACAACCTCAACGGTTTTACCTTCTTTCATTAGAATCAAAACATTGTGAAATCCATCAAAGTCATATTTTATTTCCAATACATCGCTCAGGTTGAAATTAAACTTATAACCGTTGTTATCGACTCGGCTAACATTGTTCTTTTCATCAATATTTACTTCCGATTTGTACAGCGATTGTTTAAGTACAGATTTCAATTCATCTACTTTTTCTGAATTAGTCTGTGCATGTACTAGTGCCGGGAATCCGATAAGCAGTCCAAAAATCATTGTTTTTAATAGTTTCATGTCGTTTTATTTAGTTGGTTGAACATTCTATTACATTTCCTTTGTCATCCGTTACTGTAGTTGTAATCATATTTTCCTGAAAAGCCGTGTTGGCATCCACACCATTGCACATTTCATACATTTGAATGCTTTCGGCACTTGGTTTAAAGTCCTCATGCGGCTTATTATACATTTTCCATCCAATGACTGCAGGAATAAGTACGGCTGCCACCTTTGCCCAAAGAGGAATTCTCTTAACTTTCACCTTTTGATGAATCTGTTTTGCTGGAACCCGAAATTTGGGAATCCGTTCCGGCAATTTAGCCGTTTCGTTTATCAATGATTTAATTGAATTTACTGTCTCTTTTTGGTCGTTGTATTTTTCGGCACAATAAGTACAGGTATCAATATGACTTTTATATTTCTCAATTTGATTGGAGGTCAACTCACCATCAATCAATTGTTGAATTTGTTTATCTGTTAAGCATTTCATAATACTGGTTTTTAAGTAAGGGTTTAAGTTTTTCGAGGCTTCGGGAGAGACATTTACCAACTGAATTAAATCGAACTCCGCTAGCCTCGGCAATTTCTTTGTACGAAAGTCCTTCGGAATAAAGTATCACTATCACTCGTTCATTTTCTTTCAATGCAAGCAATGCTTTTTGCATCATTCTTTGTTGCTCGTCGTTTTCAATTTTCAAGTCCACCGAATCGGCAACACCGGCTTCCAAATGACTAATATTTTCAATGGAATGTGTTTCCTTATTTCGACTGAGTACATTCAGGCAAGCATTGGTAGCAACTTTGTAAAGCCAAGTCTTTGGATAAAGAACCACTGCACCTGCTTCCATTTGTAAATACAATTTCACGAAAACATCCTGCACGATATCATCCGTTTCGTGGCTACCGAGTGTGAACTTCGACACCAAACGAAAAACCGTTTTGTAATGTTGCTGATATATGTCGTTGAACTGGCTCAATAGTTGGTGATTTTATAAATAGACACGCAAGGTAGAAATTTTGTGACAAAAAGTACAAAAGTATTCAAGAAACATTATCTTAAAAAACAAAAGAAGCCTCACTAAAAGTGAAACTTCTTTTATTTTTATCATTAAATAAATTTTTACTTTTTCATTATTTTAGAGCTCGAAATCAATTCGTTGTCTCCTTTTATCCGAATAATATAAAATCCTTTAGGCAAGGTAGATAAATCCAAATTCATCTGACTAAGCCCTGAGAAAGAGTTAGATTTGATAAGACTTCCACTAAGCGATTCTACATTTACATTTACATGGTCATACACTTTATCCAAGCTAATTTCAGCCCTATCCGAAACCGGATTAGGATACACTTTCACTTTCGCATTTTGAATAGATTCAATTCCACTAACCGGATCAACTTTCAATATTCCATTAGCAAAAGTCCATGTAAGCCCATCCCCCGGAGTAGCAGGAACAATTGAACTAAATGAACCAGAATAGGAAGTTCCGGTAAATAACGTGAATTGATCACCCGCCTGCGGAGTTCCTGTAATGGTCAGATTCAGCGTTCCACCAAACACAACTGAACTAGTACATGCAACCTTGTCAGTAGTAACCAATTGGCGATTAATTTCCATTTTAGTCTGACTTCCTGCAGATAGATTTAGTGAGCCAAGAGTCAAGAGGCCAACATTAGTTGTCCCAACAGAAGGATCACCGGGTTGAAGTATTCCACTCGATTGAACTGTAACAGCTGCCGGGATTTTCCCTATTCCGGCCAATGTTGCATCCTGAGCAACGGTAACAACACCTGTTCCAGTCTGCGCACCATTAACAATTAATATACCACCATTCACTATAGTTGTTCCTTTATAAGTATTAGCTCCCGTCAGTTTCCAATACCCATTACCTTCTTTCACGATACTAGTGGTTCCGGCATATCCGGTAGCCGAACAGTCGTTATTGATAATTCCGTAGAAGGTTTCGTCAGTTCCGGCACCTCCCACTATCCATGTTTGAGCAGAAGAAGTTGTATTTTTACTGGCTCCACTTAAATAAGTGCCTGCTACACCCGACAATCCTCCTAAACGCATAGTGCCTGTTGTTGCCCAGTTCAACACTTTAGTAACACCTGTTAAGTATAATCGGGTATTGGGCATACCAACTGTATTGTAAAGCATTAATTGGCTACCGTCGGTTGAGTTTGACCCGTAGGCATTCAGAACACCGGTAAATTCAGTCCAATCTCCGGTAATATATTCGCGAAGGTATGGTATAGTGTATTTCAATGTTCCCGAGCCCATAATTTTAGACTTAATGCTGCAATTGCGGAAAGGAATTATTCCACCAATTTTTCCTTCGGGAACCACAATGTTGAATTCATAACTTTCATAATTTGCGGTTTGTCCATTAGTTGTTTGCAACGTACCACCGGCAAGGTTAACCACATTTGAAGTACCGAAAACATTGGTTACAGCAAGCATTTGTTGCATATCCAGGTTAAGAATTCCTTCGGTAATGGTAGTTTGTCCTTCGTAATCATTTCCTTTGTTATTAATCAGTTTAAGTGTACCACTTCCCGATTTCACAAAACCACCGCTACCGGTAAGCATTCCGTTCATGGTAACTGTAGCAGCACTATTCGATACCGAGAATTCACTTGTTTTATCTAATAAGATATTTCTGTCGGTAGCAACGCTAGCACCAGAATAATCAACCTTTCCACCTTTCAATACAAAATTGAAAGCATAATTAGCCGATGCTCCAATGGAACTGGGTGCTCCACCATTGGCAAGAGTATTAATTTTCAACGTTCCATCATAGACAACGGTAGCTCCGGTATAAGTATTACTGGTCAGCAATGAAAGACTACCCGTTCCTGTTTTATTTACCGATCCTTGTCCGGCAAGTTTTCCGGTTCCACTCAGAATGAAACTACTGTCAGACTGCACCACAAGCGCTTTAATTCCTATTTGATCCGTAATATTAATGGTTTTTGAAGCAGGAGTAACTGTCCCAAGCAGCACTTTTGCACTATCGGTAAAAGCAACAGAGCTAGTTCCATTATTCCAGTTAGCAGATATTTTATCCCAATCGGAATTGGTAGCTCCATTCCAGATAAGATCCGGAGTGAATATTGCTAAGTTCAAAACCGGAACTTCAATAGGTTTAGATTTAGCAATAAGCTGTGCGGAATAATCTGACGATAACGAACTGCTGATAGCTTTTATACGGAAAGTATCTTTTTCTTCAGGAGCAAGTCCGCCCAATCGGAATGTGTCAGTCTCTGCAGCAATTGTTGCTATTGGCGTCCAAACTTTGTTGATGTTTCGTTCAATAACAAATCCGGTTTCGTCGCGGGTATAATCGAGCCATTTGAAAGTAATTGAGTTTTGGGTTGTCGACTTAACACTGAAGAGCAAGGGGGCACGAAGATACGCCTGTGAAGAAGTGGCGGTAAGACCATTGATGTAATTTTCAATATTGGTATAACCATTGGCAGCGATAGCCACCGCATCGGTTGCTAAGTTCGGATTTAAATTATTTGCGGTTTCCCATTCATCAGGCATACCGTCTTTATCTGTATCAACGCGAGCAGTTCCGGCCCATAACGACCAGGTTGTTGGAGCACCAAATGGCAATGTGTTTTCTGTACTAATAAGCTCACCTTTAGAACCTAATGATTTTACTTCATTAATTACATAATAATCAGCATAATCCCGATAAGGTAGCGAAGCTCCAACCGTTGGTAAAAGGTCGTTAAATAACGATGAAGCGGGTATCGACGGTAAAACCGGATAACTATAGGGCACGGTCTGGAAATCCGGACCACCGCTATATTCACTCTGTGGAATTGAGTATCCATTTAAAGTACCATCCAATGTATTATCAAACCAGTTATCATCGGCATAGATATGATAATCTAAATTCCCATTACTTATTGGTGTTCCACCTTTGTTGGGTCCCTGTATAAAATAATTACCAAAAACATTTACATAAGAGCTACCTTCAGAGTCACCACCCATTATATAAGCGGCATTGTCCCAGTTATAAACAATATTATTTACATATTCAACAATACCTTTCACTTTATTGTTTCGGGTACTGTTGTCGCAATAAAAGTTACGGTACAAAGTAACTCCACCGTTAGTTTGGATAAGACCACCAGCCGAGTGTAACAAAAGTCCTTGCGAAATAATAGAATTTTGAATGGTGATGTTAGTAGGTTCAGTTCCCTTACTATCCCAGTTAATGGAGAAGGTTTCGTCACGCCCCCAAGAAGCCGAGATATGATCAAAAATCATATTCTGACCATTGGCAAGACCCATAGCATCTTTCCCACTTGTACCAATAACCCCCATTCTAAAGCGGACATATCTACAGATAGTATTATTGGCACTTGTAAAAGTGATGCGATCGCCATATACGGTGATACCTTCGCCAGGAGCAGTTTGTCCGGCTATGTAGTTATTTCCCGACACAACAATTCCGCCGGAAGTAACTTTAATAATCCCGGCCACATCAAACACAATAATACGATTAGAAGCACTCACCGCATCCCGAAACGAACCGGTACCGGAATCGTTCAGATTTGTAACGTGATAGACTGTTGGAGATGAAGATGCACGGGCTCCCAAAGCATATTTACCGAAACCTTCGGCACCGGGAAAAGCTGCAAGTTGTGCAAATGCGCAAATGACTGTTACGCAGAAAATAGAAAGAGTAAATAGAAATTTGCTCATTTTCAGTATTGTTTTTAAGGTTGAATTTTTCTGTTGCAAATATATATCTAATAATCAACAATAAGCTGCATTTATTGACACTATCACTTAGTGAAATGATGTTGATATTTTTCAAAAAAAAACTGCCTCAATAATTATTGAGACAGTTTTTCCTATTTTTAGCTTTGCACTTTTAAAATTCTACATCATAAAGGTCTTTACCATCACGCTCAAACCACTCCAGACTCATATCCGTCATTGGGTGGCTTCGTAAACGTTCCAGAATTTCGTGACTTATAGTAGCTGCGTGACTTCCCACCATGCTTACACGGTGAACCTGATCGACAGTTTTAAAACTGGCAGCCAACACTTTGGCATGTAACTTAAATTGCTCAATATTATCCACAATGTGTTTTACTACCTCAATTCCGTGCGATGAGATATTATCCAACCGATTTACATAAGGTGCTACCCAGTCGGCACCAGCACGAGCTGCTACCAGCGCTTGTTGCTGTGTAAAAATAGCCGTGGCGGTTACATTAATTCCGGCATCTTTCAACATCGGCATAGCCCGATAACCCTCTTGTGAAACCGGAATTTTTGCATAATAATTATCACCCAAGCTGTATTTGGCCTTGTAGGCTTTAGCTTCGCGCACCATATCTTCAGCCTTACTGCTAATCATTTGTACATGTAACATTTTATCGCCAACAATATCAATAATTTGCGGTAGAACCACCGATAATGGTTTCTTTTCCATGCCAATAATTGTTGGGTTGGTGGTAATTCCGGCAATCGGGAAATAATAGAAAAGCTCCTTGAGTTCTTCTATATTGGCTGTATCAGCTAAATAAATCATAATAGTACTTGTTTTTGTTTATCAGGTACAAAGGTACAGTAATTGATTTAGAATTGTCCCTTTTTCAAGCATGAATATTGGAGTAAAATTCACAACTGAAATAATGCAAGCTATTACAATTACACAACAAAGGCTAACCAGAACTACATCTGATCAGCCTTTGCTATTTTATCTGAATTATATTACTTCAACAAATCATTAATAGCATTTTTAAGCTCCGTGTCAGAACTTGGACGGGGAGCATTTTCCTGCACTGTTTTACCATTTTTATCAATAAGCATATAGTGAGGAATACCAGTTATTTGATATTTTTCGCAAATGGTTTTCCATTGTGTTTCTGTCAGTTTATAATGTTCACCGGGAATTTCAGTAATCATCTTCTTCCAGGTCAACTCCGGTGAACTAGCTCCGGTTATGTACACAAAAACAACATCTTTGCCTTTAAAATCGGCTTTACGTAATTCGGAGTATGGCATTTCGCGCTTACAAGGGCCACACCAGGTTGCCCAATAATCTACATAAACAACCTTGCCTTTGTACTTTTGAGCAATAGCACCAAGTAAATCCTTGGTATCGTCGGGCAATGTGTAGGTATTCACTCCTTGTGGTAGTTTGGCGGTTTTAAGTGCTTCAAGTTTCTTACTAAAAGCGTCGTTACGCTTTGTAAGCAAACTGACTAAATCCTGATTTTTTATCCCGGCTAACATCGTTGACAGATGTTCAGCAGGTATAGTAGATTCCTCGGGAGCAAGTATATTGCCTATTTCACGCACTTTAGCCAAATCATTACCAAAACCGGCTGGTAAAGCATATTTCTTTTTTGCCTCTTCCATTCTCAGACGTCTGAAATTCATAATATCCATCTGATATTTTTTAGTCAGACTATCCAACTTGAGTTTATTCTCAGCTATAAATTTCTTGTAATTATCAAAATCTTCCTTCGATTTAATATTCTTTTGAGACGCATCCGCTTCTACAAACAATTTCAGTTCGGCAGCTGTGGGAGATGAGTTTTCTTTGAGATAGCCAACAAAATCGTCAACAGTAATATTTGAAGCAGATTTACGAGGCAGACTACCAACAACATCAAGCATATTCAGATAATCCGGCAAACTCACTGCATTTCTATTATTATAAAACAAAGTGTCGCTTAAGGCTGGGATGAATTCCAACGGTTCCACTTTTGCTTGAGTACTTACAAACATTTTTGCCAAATCAGAAACTGCTGCATATTTGAGATATAACTGCATATACATATCTAATTTTTGATTCGCAGAATGAGCAGATTTCCAAATAGAATAAGCACTCTTCATTTTCTCAGATTTTTCAGTTCGCCATGTTGCAAATTCAGACCAGCTCTCCTGACGTCTATCTCGGAGCATCCGTTCGGTAATAAAAAATGGATTTGCCGTTGTAAATGCCTGAAGTTCATTATTCAGACGCTGATTATCTCCTCCAAATACCACTGCATTCTCAGCTTCATTTCGGTAGGTCAACACAATATGATTACCAGGCTCAGCCAAAAACGAAACTTCGCTTAGCGGAGACATTGGTCCTAACTGGTTTGAAAAAGTAACTTTTGTACTATTAACAAGTGGTATTTTTGTACTGAAAGTTCCATCCTCAGCTACCGATACAGGATAGATAAGTTGTTTCGACGAGATAATATCTGAAAGAAACAATACAGCTTTTTTGCTAAAGACAGGATTCGCAACCTGATAATACCCACTTACAGTCAAGCTATCATTCGGTGCAAAGTCGGTTCTTAATTCCGAATTATCCGAAACTTTATATACAGCTGTTTTATGTAAACTTAGCTTTTTTGAACCTTCAACTATAGATAAACTACTGTCATTGTTCAGCGTCAAATGCAACTTTAGCTTGGCTTTCTTATTCGTCAGTTCCAGGGTTGCTGTTTTTCCAGCATTTTTCAGAATCTTGAAATTCCAGAAAAGATTATTCCAATACACTTTTCTATCGTAGAATCCGGCTTTCCA
>Ga0302215_10002610_pt1 | contig 12360 bp, 11 predicted proteins | sample II_Fen_N3_1_FD_194580 | JGI IMG/M metagenome (GOLD analysis project Ga0302215, IMG submission 194580) | Peat permafrost microbial communities from Stordalen Mire near Abisko, Sweden - II_Fen_N3_1 | ecosystem: Environmental > Terrestrial > Soil > Wetlands > Permafrost | place: Sweden: Abisko... | reverse complement strand
TTTTGGAACACAAGTTTGGGATATTCATTCTTCAACAAACAGCTGACTGCAAAAGTGAAAGTATATGATGTTTTAAATCAAAACCAAAGTGTAAGAAGAACAATTATGCCCGCTTATTTTGAAGACCGTGAAGATTTGATTTTGAAACGATACGTAATGTTTTCACTTACGATGAAACTGAATAAATTTGCCGGCAAAAAAATGGAAACCAAATAACGACCAAACCAACCTTTATATATTTGGAAAATGATCAGGAGAAATTCTGATCATTTTTCTTTTTTTAAAATAAACTAAAGCATTTATTTTTTATTAATAAATTAGCAACAAATTTCAACTATGAAGATTCCTTTTTCAATTGTACTTATTTTCTTTTTTATTTTAGGAAAATCTCAAAATCAAGCTCAGACAGACAGCTTTGTGAAAGACAATTTCACTAAAAAAGAATTTTACGTGACGATGCGTGACGGTATAAAACTTTTTACAATCGCTTATATTCCTAAAGACATTTCAAAAAAGCAAAAATATCCTTTTCTAATGCAGAGAACCTGCTACAGCATTGCGCCTTATGGTGAAAATGAATACAGAACCAAGCTCGGTCCCAATCAATATCTGATGAAAGACAAATACATTTTTGTTTTTCAGGACGTTCGCGGAAGATATATGAGCGAAGGTACCTTCACCAATATGACACCACAAGTTGAGCGAAAAACGAAAAAAGATGTCGACGAAAGTACCGACACTTATGATACGATCGATTGGTTGATTAAAAACATCAAAGACAACAACGGAAAAGTAGGACAATACGGAACTTCATATCCCGGATTTTATACCGCTGTAGGAACTTTGGCGCAACATCGTGCTTTGGTGGCTTCGTCACCTCAAGCTCCGATTTCAGATTTTTGGAATGATGATTTTCTTCACAACGGAAAATTTATGTTGGGCTACTTCAGAACGTTTCCGGTTTTCGGCGTACAGAAAACCAAGCCTGAACAAAAAGCTTGGTATTCTGATTCTATGATAAAATCTACTTCTGAAGACGGTTTAAAATTCTACAGAGAATTGGGAACATTGAAAGAAGCTTACGACAAATATTACAAAGATAATTTCTTTATGACCGAAATTATGAATCATCCAAACTATGATGAATACTGGCAAAAAAGAAGTCTTCTCCCCCATCTGAAAAACGTCAATCATGCAGTAATGACTGTTGGCGGTTGGTTTGATGCCGAAGATCTTTCAGGGCCATTAAATATATATAAAACCATTGAAAAAACAAGTCCGAAAGCCAAAAACACCATCGTGATGGGACCTTTTTCTCACGGAGCATGGGCTTACGAACAGGGAAAACATTTTCATAATGAAATTTATTTCGGAGACAGCATTGCAACGTATTATCAGAAAAATATTGAGACCAAATTTTTCAATCATTATTTAAAAGGAAACGCAAAAGAAGACGCTGTTTTGCCAGAAGCTCTGATGTTTGATACCGGAGCCAAAGAATGGAAAGAATTTGCACAATATCCTCCTAAAAATGCTCAGAAAGTCAATTTCTATTTAGCGAATGGAACTTTAAAAAATACTGTAGGACAAGGATCTTCAGAATATTACAGTGATCCGAATAACCCGGTTTTAAGTTCTGATAATCTGAAAGATTTCAACGGATTCACTCCTAGAAATTACATGTCAGAAGATCAAAGATTTGCGGTAGGAAGACCCGATGTTTTGACTTTCACAACCGATGCTTTAACAGAAGATATGACCTTCGCCGGAGAAATTTTAGCTAATTTAAATATTGCATCCACTTCTACCGATGCAGATTTTGCTGTAAAATTAATTGATGTCTATCCCGAAGATTTCAAGCCGACAGAAAAGAAAGAAGGGGTCATTTATGGAAATTATCACCAAATGGTAAGAAGCGAAATTATGCCTGCAAGATTCAGAAATTCAAGAGAAAAACCTGAAGCTTTGGTTGCAAATCAGAAAACTGCTGTGAATTTCAGATTGCAGGATGTTGTACATACATTCAAAAAAGGTCACAAAATTCAGATTCAGATTTCTTCGACTTGGTTTCCGCTTTTCTCGGTAAATCCTCAGAAATTTATGGAAAATCCTAATATGGCGACAAAAGAAGATTATACGAAAGCTTTTATTAAAGTTTTTGAAGACTCGGCGATTGAAGTTGAGGTTCTGAAATAAATTTTAAAAGCGTTTCGGTTTCAAAACCTGCTTAGTCTCCGAAACAAAAATCTAATTTTTAAACGCAAAGATTTTTTTTAAACTTACTATTTAAGGAGCAAAGATATAATCAACAAAGTTGATTTGAAGAAGCAAACGTTTATTCAAGCTTCATCAGCGACTTGTCGCTATTCTTTGCTCCTCAAGTAAGGTGGTTCAAATGTAAATCTTTGCGTTAAAAAAAATCATTCCTCAATCGTTCTGAAAGTCAAATTCACTCTTGGAGTTTTCACTTTTGTAGTCGGCGGAAGTCGGTGCAGCCAGTTTTCCTGGGTCGTTCCTTTCATCACCAATAAGCTTCCATTTTCAAGCATTAAATCAACTCTTTCTTTAGATAATTTATGTTTAAAGGAAAATTTTCTTTCGGCTCCGAAAGTTAACGATGCGATGGCTCCATGTTTTTTCAAATCTTTTTCTCCATCACTGTGATACGCCATTCCTTCGCTTCCGTCGTGGTATAAATTGAGAAGACATGAATTGTAAGTTTCACCCGAAACTTCTTCACATTTTTGTTTTAATTCTAACAATTCCGGAGTCCAGATTTTAGCATATTTTGTCCGGTTTGAATAGGTATACTCAAATTCTTTTTCTCCAAACCATGCGACTTTTCGTTTGGTAATAATCAGTTTTCCAAAAATCACTGCTTCATCATTTTCCCAAGGAATTTTATTAAATAAATACTGATAATAATTTTCACATTCAGCATCTGGAAAAATTTTTCCGTAATAATCCGTAACTCCGTCCTTGGGAAGGATGTTGATGGGGAAAGCTTGTGTGCTATCAAATAAATTGTTCATTGGCTTATATAATTCGGAACCATTAAGATTCTATTAAGGGATTAAGGATATTAAGTTGAGCTTTGCTTTAAGCGGCTTGTTTACTAAAAATCTATTTGATTTTTTCTTAATTAAACTTAACTTCTTAAAAACAAACCTTACTATTTCAAATTTCAGATAAAATCTTTAGAATAAACCTTCGCACTTTCCCAGCCAATCATCAACTGTTTTCGATCGCTTCCCCACATATAACCTCCGATTTTTCCTGAAGATTGTATCACTCTGTGACAAGGGATCAAAAATGCTACGGGATTACTCCCAATCGCTGTTCCAACTGCTCTTGAAGCTTTCGGGTTTCCAATTTCATTGGCGAGATTTCCATAAGTTGATAATTTTCCGAGCGGAATTTTAAGCAAACTTTCCCACACTTTAAGTTGAAAATCTGTTCCTTTTAAATGTAATTTTATCGTATTCAACTTTGTCCAGTCTTTGTTGAAAATTGATAATGCATTTTGCTGGAACTCATCTTGTTTTTCAAAAAAAGTTGCGTTGGGGAATTTATTAACTAAATCTCTTATCGCAGTTTCCATATTTTCTTCGAAAGCCATATAACAGATTCCTTTTTCTGTAGAAGCCGTAATAATTTTCCCAAATGGACTCTCGGCAAAACTGTAACTGATATTCAAATTCTTTCCGCCGTTTTTATATTCTGCGGGCGACATTCCTTCAACTTTCACAAACAAATCATGTAATCTGCTCGTGCTGGAAAGTCCGGTGTCTAATGCCGCATCAAACAGCGTTGCTTTTTCTTCTATCAATAAGCTTTTTGCATGCTCAAGACTGATGAACTGCAAAAATTTCTTAGGACTCGTTCCTGCCCAATCGGTAAATATTTTCTGAAAATGTGCCGGACTTAAATTCACCTTCTCCGCAACCTCATCCAAATTCGGCTGAAGTTTAAAATTGCTTTGAATAAATTCGATCGCTTTGGCAATTCTATGATAATCTATTTCGTCTTGTACGGACATTTTCATTTGTTTTGTATCACAAATTTCCAAAGAAAAACTGAAAGAAAAAATCCGTTTCGTGTGGAATTTTTATTTAATTTGATTCACTTGCCGTAATTGAATGGAAAAGCCAAACCGTTTGTTTTTACCGCAAAAGGAACAAAAGAAATAATTGCGAAAAGAGGATTACAAAAGTTTGCAAAATGTAATGCTCATATTTTGCTTACTTTTCAAAATCTTAATTTTTAGTTTGACCTTTTGTTTCTTTTGCGGTTAAAGCTTCCATCCAAATTTCCTTACCTTTGTAAAAATTCAAAACATGTCCTTAAAAGCTGTGCTGTTCGATATGGATGGCGTTATTGTAGATACAGAACCTTTGCACAGAAAAGCGTATTTCAAAACATTCAACCAATTAGGAATTGATGTTTCTGAAGAACTTTACACTTCTTTCACCGGTGCATCTACGAAGAAAGTTTGCGAAACTTTAATTGAAAAATTCAGTCTTTATCAAACCTTTGAAGAAATTGCAGAAATTAAGAGAGCTCATTTCAAAGATTATTTTTACAATGATGAAGAGTTTGATTTGATTCCTGGTGTTAGAAATTTAATTACACATTATTATGAAAACGGAATTACATTAATTTTAGCTTCATCTGCCACGATGACCACCATTAATATGGTTTTTGAGAAATTCGAATTAGAAAAATATTTTAGCGGAAAGATCAGCGGTGCTGATTTGAAAGAATCAAAACCTCATCCTGAGATTTTCCTTAAAGCAGCTGGAATGGCAAACGAACCTATTGAAAACTGTATGGTCATTGAAGATTCTACCAACGGAATATTAGCGGCGCACCGAGGTAATATTTTCTGCGCGGCGTATAAAAGTCTGCACACCCACAATCAGGATTATAGTTTGGCGAATATTATCGTTTCAGATTATTCTGAATTGGAAGTTGGCAAGATTTCGAAATTCTTTTAAACATAAAAAGCTCTCAGTTTTGAGAGCTTTTTCATTTTAAGTTTTGGCTAAAGCCAATTGACTTTTTTATTTCTTAAAGCCGGCTTCCTTCGACAAGCTCAGGATGACATATCCGTTTCTATTGATAAGATTGCTTCGTCGCTTCGATTCTCGCAATGACTTAGTAACCCAATATTTTCAAAATATCTTCAGGTTCCTGTCTTTCTCTGAAAATTTCGTACTGGAATTCTCCATTTTCATCTTTTTGAATCAGGATATGTCTCGGTTGAGGCATCAGACAATGGTGAACTCCGCCATAACCACCAATCGTTTCCTGATAAGCTCCTGTGTGGAAAAAGCCAATATATAAAGGTTTCGTATCACTGAAAACAGGTAAATAGATTGCATTCGTATGCTGCTCAGAATTATAATAATCGTCCGAATCACAAGTCAGTCCGCCCAAGAAAACTCTTTCGTAAGAATCTTCCCAGCGATTTAACGGAAGCATGATAAAGTGTCTTGAAATTGCCCAAGTATCTGGAAGTGTCGTCATGAATGATGAATCAATCATGTTCCATTTTTCTCTGTCATTCTGACGTTTCTGAGAAATGATTTTATATAAATTCGCACCGCTTTCTCCAACGGTAAAGCTTCCGAATTCTGTATAAATATTCGGTTCTTCCACTCCTTCTTCTTCACAGAATTTTTTGATCTGAGAAACGATTTCTTCTACCATATATTGGTAATCGTAATCGAAATTTAAAGAGGTTTTGATTGGGAAACCACCACCGATATTTAATGAATTAACTTCCGGAGCAATTTTCTTCAAACGTGCATAAACACGAAGACATTTGTATAATTCATTCCAATAATATGCGGTATCTTTGATTCCGGTATTGATGAAAAAGTGAAGCATTTTTAGCCTTGCATTCGGATGTTCTGCAATTTTCTGGCTATAATATGGGATGATATCTTTGTACCCGATTCCTAATCTTGAGGTGTAAAATTCAAATTTTGGCTCTTCCTCAGAAGCAATTCTGATTCCGATATCGAAAGTAGTATCAATGCTTTCAGTTAATTTATCCAGCTCACGGTAATTATCCAGAATCGGAGTAATGTTTTCAAACCCGCTGTTGATCATATCTGAAATCTTCGCCAGATAATCATCGGTTTTGAAGCCGTTGCAGATCACCTCAATGTCTTTGGTAACTTTCCCTTCATTATAAAGAGATTTCACAATATCCATGTCGTAAGCTGAAGATGTTTCGATAGAAATATCGTTCTTCAAAGCTTCTTCAATCACAAATTTGAAATGGCTGGATTTTGTACAGTAACAGTATCTGTAATTTTTTTTGTAATCGATCTTCTCAAAAGCTTCCTTAAACCAGCCTTTTGCTTTCTGAATATTTTGAGAAATCTTCGGGAGGTAACTTACCTTAAGAGGCGTTCCAAACTTCTCAACAACTTCCATTAAGGGAATATCGTGAAAAGACAAATTGTTCTCAGAAACATTGAATTCTTCCGTTGGAAAATACAATGTCTGATCAATAAGTTCCGAGTATTTTATTTTCATTTTTTGACAAGTGAATTAAGAATGCAAAATTGCTAAAAAAGTTTGATTTTTTAGTTTTAAATTTTATTAAAGTTTTCACAGATTTAAAATCACTGAAATCGTTATTGTCTATATTAAAATCAGAGGTAATTCTTACCAACGAATACTAGTAAATCTCCCTTTTCATAATCAATTGAAACATCATCTTCAATCGCAAAATTTCTAGTCCCTATTCTTGACGTAATACTCAGATTTTCATTATTTAAAGCCCAATTTAAACCTTTTGTACTTACCTTTTCAGCGATAGGAAAAGGATACAATGAAACAAGTTTATCTTTTACATTATTTAAAACAAAAGTTTTAGGAATAAAAAAATATTCCGAAAATTCATCATAAAATTGTATGCTTAAATTATCCTTAAATGAATATGCAACCGTAAGATTTCCCAAAAAATGATCCTGCTCTCCTCCACTTCCCCCAAAAACATCGATATTTTTAAAGCCTTTTTCTGAAATAATGTCTAACGCTTTGTGAAAATCCGTTTTTTCCTGATCGGGAGTGTAGATGAATTTATCTTCATATACATTTTCATCAGCACCCGAATGAGAATCAAAATCACCGGAAATAAAATCTAATTTTTCTAAAGGGAAATTTAGATTTTTTAAATAATGAAAAGCCCCGTCTGTGCAGGCAATCAAATCATAATCTTCAGGGTTTGGAAATGATTTTGGTGCGTCGCCGTTGATGAATAATAAAACTTTTTTGCTCATTTTGTAGTTTTATTAATCAATTCCTCAATATTTTGCTGCGTTGTAATGATCCATTTAGCAACATTTTTTCCGGGTCGTTTTTCTTCCACTTTTTTTATAAAACTTTTTGCATCGATAATATCTTCTGCGCCTGGTTGTAATTCTACATATTTTTTATAGGTTTCCAGCATTTTGTCGACTTCGTCATAAGTGAGACCTTCTCTATATAAAAGCTTTCTATAGGAGTTTCCGATGTAATAATTAACTGCAAAATATTGTGGAGAATTTGCATCAATCAGAGGATAGGCTTTTTCAAAATAAGAGATTGCTTTTCTGTAATCAGGTTTGGTTTTGCTGAAATTATTGATTCCGCCATACCAAAGTGCAGCCGTAAATTCCGGTTGTACAGTTAAAATTTCACCAATTACCTTTTCTGCTTCATCATTTTTATTCTGATTGATCAGTGAAAGAGCCAATTGCGATTTCAAAATAGGATTTTCAGGATCTTCTTTCAGACCTTTTCGAAACGTATTTTCGGCATCTGAAAATTTATTTTTAGATACCAATTCGTTTCCTTCATCCAGATAAACTGTAATATCCTGAGAAAAAACCGAGTGAGAAAGTACAAGCAAAAATAACAGATATATTTTTTTCATTTTATCTCTCATTCGGATTCCAGTATTCTTCCGGTTCGTTGTTGATTTTTGAAATGTATCTCGCTAAGACAAAAAGATAATCTGAAAGTCTGTTTAGATATTTAATCAATTCACCACGCACTTCTTCAGATTCGTTTAAAAAAACCAATGAACGTTCTGCTCTTCTGCAAATCGTTCTTGCTGCATGTAAGAAAGTTGCCGCTTTTCCGCCACCGGGAAGAATAAAATATTGCAACGGCTCCAGTTTTTCCTCAAAAGCATCCATCCAGTTTTCTAATTCTTCAACTTCTTTGTCTGAAATAATTAATGGAAGTCTCGATTTTCCATTTGCCAACATCAGTTTATCAACCGGAGTTGCAGCTTCAGAACCGACCGTAAAAAGATCAAACTGAATTTTCTTGAATTGTTTCAAAACCTCATCGTCTGTAATATGGCTTTTTGAAATTCCGATAAATGAATTGAGCTCATCAATATTCCCATAGCTTTCTACTCTCGCACTCGATTTCGAAACACGGGTTCCGCCATACAAAGCGGTCTGCCCTTTATCTCCTGTTTTGGTGTAAATTTTCATACTACTAAAATACTTTTTTTTGAACAATGTAAAAAGTAAAATGTAGTAATAACTTCCCCTTTTATCTGAAAAAAAATAACTGACATTAGGAATTAATGTCAGTTATTTTTTGCATAGGTGGCTTTATATCTTTTCAGATCGCTTTCCCCTTTTTTAGCAGGACAGAGCAAACATTAATTCTTTTATTTATATATTAAAAAGTATAATTAACATTTAGCTGGAAAGTTGTTCCGTTAAACCCAAACTGATTCACTTCCCAAGGATATAAAAACCTTCCTCCAAGATCCGTTACCACATCTCCTTTGTTTTCTATCACGTCCGGATAAATATTCAATAAATTATTTACGACTCCGGAAACTTTAAGATCTTTAGTGATTTTATATGTTAAAACTATATCTGTAATGACCTTACCGGAAAATGTTTGATCTTTGGCAGGATCAGTTGCGTGCTGCCATGTAACAGAACCAAAGTAAGTATTATTAAGGTTAAAGTTAAACTTTGAAATGTCATACGAAAGACTAAGTATAGTTTTTGTTTTTGGTCTTGCAGAGATAATTCTAGATTGTTCTTTTCTATCAAAAAAGTTTTCCAAGTAACCATTCTCAGCCAAAATAGTGGGAACAGCAATATTATCTACTATTTTAGTTTCGTTATAATTGAAAGCAGCAATAACACCAAATCTTCCTCTGCCAATAGCGGAAGTATAATAATTAGCTACAAAATCTACTCCTTCAGTAACTGTATTTACTGCATTGGTGAAAAACTTTAGGGAGGTTATTTTATTATTGTTTAATATTACTTCCACCGGGTTTGCTATATCCGGACTGCCCGGAGCACCGGTTTTATAACCAATATCTCCTGAGAAAAGTACACGGTCTTTAATTTTTATTCTATAATAATCTGCTGTAATAGTTAGATTTTTAAAAGGTTTTACTGCAAATCCTGCAGTCATGTTAAAAGCTTTTTCAGCATTTAATTTTGGTACCCCAAGATCAGATCTCACAATTTGAGAGTCATTATTAAACGTACCCTGATTAGCTACAGTATTCCCTGTAATTTTGGTTTGAACATTAGAATAATAAATCTGGTAATGAAGGAGCTCGAAATCCTGTAGAAACAGATCCACGGAAAACTAATTTATCATCTAACAATTTATATCTTGCATTTGCTTTCCAGGAAACATTATTTCCAAAATCACTAAAGTTCTCATACCTCACAGTTCCTCCAAGCAACAAGTTTTTCGTAACATCCCACTCAGCATTCATATAAGCTCCCATATTCTGACGATTTTTATTGACTTCATTCTGAGGCTGCAGTCCTGGAAATGATTGTGCACCACTTCCCACATAAGATGCTTCCTCTCCTGCCTTTGCCTGATAGTTTTCATTCCGCACTTCAACACCAGCTCCCAAAACAAGAGTGCCAAAATCTCGGTTGACATCCATGTTTCCTATAATATTACTGAACTGATGACCACCTGCTTTAAAACGGGTTGGTGAATTTGCTCCTAAAGATGTATTAATGGTGTTTCCTACAACATAATCTACGGCATTAGAGCCAAAGCTTGCACTACCATCAAAATTCCATTTTCCAAGCATTCCCTTCCACCCGGATGTTAAATTATAATCATAAACATCTGTTTTAAATTCTGGTTGAAATCCATTGTAAGGTTGTCCTGTTGGAGTTAACAAACCAAAATCTGAAGTTACCCAATAAGGTGTTCTATACAAAGCATAGCTTGTTCCATTCCTGTAAGTGACACCGCCAAAAGCATAAAATTTACCAGTCTCACCTGTTGGCAGTTCAAAATTTACAAACATATTAGCAACTTTTGTTTCCGGCTGCCCTATAATCATTCCCAAACCAGGATTAGCCTGCGTCCAGGCATTATCTACACCAAAAAGTTCATCTTTTGTAACAGAACCTGCACGGTTAGTTTTATTTTGATAAGAATATCCTAATGTAAGGTTCAAACTTCCCTTTTTTGCAACTCTGATTCCCTTATTAAAATCTGCTCCTATATTAAAGCCGTCTCCTTTTGAAGTAATTCCTGAAAAAAGATTGACTGTACTTTTTCCTACGCTGTTCTTAAGAATAATATTGATTACTCCTGCAATAGCATCAGAACCGTATTGTGCAGATGCACCATCTCTCAAAACCTCCACATTCTGTAAGGCAGCAGATGGTATACTTTTCAGATCCGTACCTACCTCACCTTTTCCCGGTGTATCATTGACATAAATTAAAGCACTTTGATTTTTTCTTTTACCATTAACCAAAACTAATGTTCTGGAAGGTCCTAATCCTCTTAAATCTGCAGGGTCAAAATGAGCCGTTGCGTCGGAAACAGTTTGTTGTGATGAATTAAAAGATGGCACAGAATACGTTAAAGCTTTATCAAAAGTTATTTGTCCTGTTGATTTTAGCTGTACAGACGAAATATTATCAATCGGAATTGCTGATGTAATTATGGTTCTGGGCTTAGTTCTACCGGTAGTAACCACAACTTCATCTATATTCTTTTCTTTTACACCTTCCTGAGCATATACAAGAGTACCGGCTCCGCTTAATACTAATGCACAGATTTTCTTATTTAATAATTTTCTCTTCATATAATTTGTTAATAATTCAGCAAATCTATTGAAAATATAACAATTTATCAAAAAAAATAACAAAATAATAAATATATCTTTCCCAACCTTAACATAATATGTCTTTTTAAAAAGTTTAAAAAATGATTAGCTGACATTAGAAATTAATGATCTCATTCTTTCTGATACCTAGTTTTCAACAGATTACTTCGCAAATGCTCGCAATACTGTGTACAAAAAAATATTTTTAATTTCAAAATCCTACTGACAAACTGTTGTCATCGTCTCGGCTTACCTTTGTCTCAACATTAACAAATAAAACAAAACATTATGACAACTACAGAAACTACAACGAAACAGTTTATCTCTTCAGCGCAATTATTAGAGCATTGGCAAGGACACAGAAATCTGACAAGAAGAGTGATCGAAATGTTTCCTGAAAAAGAATTATTCGAGTTTCAATCGGCGGAATGAGACCGTTTGCAAAATTAGCAGTTGAATTGATCAGCATTGCCGGTCCTGCTTTGAAAGGGATTGTTGAAAAACAAGTTGAGGCTTTTTCTGAAGAAGCTTTTCAACCAAAAACAAAAGAGGAAATTTTAACGAAATGGGATGAAGAAACCGAAGTGATCAATCATTATTTTAATCAGACTTCAGAAGAGAGATTTCAGGAAACGTTCAACTTATTTGGTCAGTACGAATTTCCTGTATATCAGAATATCCTTTACTTCGTGGATAATGAAGTACATCACCGTGGACAAGGGTTTGTCTATTTAAGAGCATTAGGAATTGATCCTCCATTCTTCTGGGAAAGATTCTAATTGAATATTTACCATCTTGAAACTTTGTTGATCCGGCTCTGAGGTTGAAGATCCATCTTTATGGTAGGTATGGTCAGTTAAAAACTTCGATCCCCCACCTAAAAGCCTCGACGACGGAGCTCAAAGGTACACCTCCCCACCTATTGGGGTAGGTACCCCCACCTGAAACCTGCGATGACCTACCTCAACGATACCCTCATCGGAGTTCTGAGGTAGATACCCCCACCCCTCTGGGTGGGGGTATCTACCCTCTATGGTGAGTGACCGCAGCTAATGGGTAGGTAAATTTTCTACTGTGTGAGAATGTTTTGGAAGAATTTTCTGATATTTCCCTTAAGCTTCACAAAAATTTCCGAAGTGCCGAATTCTTTATTGTCGTAGCCAATCGGAAATCCTTTTTCTACATATTCGTTGTTTTTATTCAACGTTAAAACCTGAAAATCT
>Ga0302215_10002609_pt1 | contig 12370 bp, 10 predicted proteins | sample II_Fen_N3_1_FD_194580 | JGI IMG/M metagenome (GOLD analysis project Ga0302215, IMG submission 194580) | Peat permafrost microbial communities from Stordalen Mire near Abisko, Sweden - II_Fen_N3_1 | ecosystem: Environmental > Terrestrial > Soil > Wetlands > Permafrost | place: Sweden: Abisko... | reverse complement strand
GTTGGCAAAATAAAACAAATATTCAGTGAAGTTATCCGAACTTAAAACAGGTGAGAAAGCATCCATTGTGAAAGTAATGGGTCATGGTGGCTTTCGCAAGCGCATTGTAGAAATGGGTTTTGTGAAAGGAAAAGTGGTGAAATCAATCCTGAACGCCCCGCTGAATGACCCGATTAAATACAGTGTAATGGGTTATGAAGTTTCACTTCGTAGAAGCGAGGCGGCGCTTATTGAGGTTGTTAGTGAGGATGAAGCGCTAAAATTGAAAGTTGTTGCCGAAAACCGTGGTGGCTTCATTGACGAGGAAGAAGTTCGAAAAATAGCATTGAAACAACGTAAACATATACGTGTAGCATTGGTTGGTAACCCGAATTGTGGAAAAACTACCTTGTTTAATTTTGCTGCCGGTGGGCACGAACACGTAGGAAACTACAGTGGCGTAACCGTAGAAGCACACGAAGGAAATTTTGATTTTCAGGGTTATAGCTTTACACTTGTTGACCTACCAGGGACTTATTCCATTTCGGCTTATTCGCCTGAGGAAAAATACGTTCGAGGCTATATTACCGAGAAATTGCCGGATGTGATTGTGAACGTGATTGATAGTACCAACCTGGAGCGCAACCTGTATCTGACAACCCAACTCATTGATATGAATGTTCGTACAGTTGTGGCATTGAACATGTATGATGAGTTGGAAGCAAGTGGAGATATGCTTGATTATAAAACACTCGGGAAATTATTGGGTATACCATTCGTACCAACGGTTGCACGTCGCAAGATTGGTATTGACGAGCTTTTCCGAATGGTGATAAAAGTATATGAAGGTAGTGAAATTGTTGATGCTGACGGTGTTCTTATTCCATCCATAAAGGATGATAGTTTGATTGATGAATACCTGCATCAGATTGAAATTCATCACCACCACGATAAATCACAGAGTGTGTCCGATTTGGAAGGGCGACATAGAATTCATGAAACAGTTCGGCATATTCATATTAATCATGGCCATGATATTGAACACAGTATTAATGTGCTGAAGGTTCCGATTGCTAAAAACTCATCCTTACGTGATTTGTATTCGACCCGTTATCTGGCTATTAAGTTGCTCGAAAATGATACTGAAATAGAAACAATAATCAAGGAATTGACAAATGCTGATGAGATACTTAAGTTGAGGGATGCCGAAATAAAGCGTATCAAACAAGAATTGAACGAAGATTCTGAATCGGCAATTACAGATGCAAAGTATGGTTTTATTGCAGGTGCGTTGAAAGAAACCTGGGTGAATGGCAAAAAGAAACATAAACACAAACGTACAACGAAGATTGATTCGTTGGTGACGCATAAATACTGGGGTTATCCTATCTTTCTTTTGTTTATTTATATCATGTTCCAAAGTACCTTTTCACTGGGACAATATCCAATGGGTTGGATTGGAATGGGAGTGAGAGGATTGAGTGAGTTGGTTAGAAACTCAATGTCGGAAGGATCGTTGCGTGATTTGCTGGTGAATGGAATTATCGGTGGAGTAGGTGGTGTAATTGTATTTTTACCCAATATTTTGATTCTTTACTTCTTTATTTCGTTGATGGAAGATTCCGGTTATATGGCTCGTGCAGCTTTTATAATGGACAAAATCATGCACAAGATGGGACTTCACGGCAAATCGTTTATTCCACTCATTATGGGCTTTGGTTGTAACGTTCCTGCAATTTTGGCAACACGAACAATCGAAAACCGAAATAGCCGCATGATAACGATTTTGGTAAACCCGTTGATGTCTTGTAGTGCCCGTCTGCCGGTTTACTTATTGATTGCCGGTGCTTTTTTTCCACATCATGCAGGATTGATCCTGTTTGCAATATATTCGTTGGGAATTGGTTTAGCGGTAATTATTGCACGATTGTTTAAACGATTCTTATTTACTAAAGACGAAACTCCTTTTGTGATGGAATTGCCACCTTATCGTGTTCCAACCGCCAAATCAATGTTTGTTCATACCTGGGAAAAAGGAGGTCAGTATCTGAAAAAGATGGGTACGGTTATCCTAATAGGTTCTATTATCATTTGGTTTCTGGGTTATTATCCACGCCCTGTGAAAACTGGAAATCTCACTCCTGTTGAACATATGAAACAACAGGAAAACTCTTATATCGGAAAAATTGGTCATGCCATCGAACCTGTAATTGAACCACTTGGTTTCGATTGGAAAATTGGGGTATCCTTGTTATCAGGTGTTGCTGCAAAAGAAATTGTAGTTAGTACGTTGAGTGTTTTGTATACAGGCAATCACAACGATCCCAATGAACCACTTTCGGTGCGTCTGGGTTCGGAGGTGCGTGCTAATGGTGATCCCGGATTTACACCCGGCGTGGCGTTGGCATTGATGGTGTTTGTGCTTATTTATTTCCCCTGCCTGGCGACTTTTGTAGCTATAAAAAATGAAACAGGTAATTGGGGTTGGGCTTTATTTGCATCAACCTATAGCCTTGTTCTGGCTTGGTTAATGGCATTTGCAGTCTTTCAAATAGTTGGATAGCTTATGCAAGACCTGATTGTAATTTTTATCGCAGTTCTCACATTTAGTTATGTGGTTTGGAAACTATACAAGTCACTTAGCACTAATTCTAACTCTTCAGCCAATTGCAGTGGGTGTAGTGGATGTGATTTGAAGGAGGATTCAGATTGTATCACTAAATAATATCAATCTATCTCGTATATTTTTTCTTTCGAATAATCTGATAACCAATACCGAAAATAATAAGAAAAATAATAGGGATCAGCGTATTTGATAGCTGCCAGACTATTCGGTCGTTGTTCGTTATTTTCTTATTCAATAGCCGCATCTTTAATGTTCGCGACCGTAACTGCATCCAACCATCGTTATCTGTCAGATATAATACTGCATTCTGAATAAAGTCTTTGTTCCCAAATTGCTGATTCATATAACGGTCGAAACCTAAAGGAACAGTTGTAGAATCGCTTACTATACCATTCGTTTCATTCCGAATAATATCTCCATCGGCTACAATGATTTGTCTTACATTGAAGCTTTTTGCCAAAACAGGTCGCGTGTTTGTCAATCCTTTGGGTATCATTCTGTTTGCAAAGTCAGACTCGAAATTACCTTCTAAAGCTACTGCCACAGGTACATAACCCATGTTGAAATAAGCTTTATCAGTTGTTTTTGGTGATTGACTTAAATCAATGGTTGTTGGTGTTCCAACAATGTGTGTGTTGTCCGAAGTTGCTAATAGAACCTGACTTTTTACTTGTTTATTATCACCAACTAAATCAATTCCCGAGCAAAACTCCGAACGTACTTCGGTAATATTTCTGGTCACTGGATGTTGAGGCGAAGTAAGCAAGAGTGGAGCATAAAACCAGGGAGTTGCTTCAAACTGTGGAGTCTCTTTTGCCGGTGCAATATTAACCGGAACGGAAGCGCATTGTACATCCTGAAGTAATACAGGATTGATGCGGACACCATACCGAAACAGTTGGTCGTTTAAGTTTAAATCTAACTCCATTGCAGGTGAAATACCGATGGTTGATAAATTTTCTTTGGCTATTCGCACACCATCCAGCAGCCAAAGTACGTTTCCACCATTCATAATGTACTGATCGATAATGAATTTGTCGGATTCAGTGAATGGTTGTGTTGGTTTGGCAATAATTATGGCTTTATAGGCATTCAAAACAGCTGCATTTGAACCCAAGACGCCTCGATCGACCTGAAAATACTGGCTAAGTGATTTGCTGATATCGTATGTTTCAGTTTCGTTAAGTTCGCCATGTCCTTCGATAAATGCTATTTTTTTTACATCGGTATTTACTAACTGACGGATGCCATCAGTTATTTCAAATTCCAGATTTTCGATGGAAATATTGAGGTTTTCTTCACCCGAATTGCCTAAAATATTTTTCAACAGACAAACCTGAACTTTTCGTCCTTTATAACTTAATTCAATCCAGGGGAAAATTACTTTATGAATCGATTTCCCTTCTTTGTCACGTTCATAAACGACTGTTGCTTTGAGTCCCCGAGACTCAAGTTCTGTATAGTTTTGTTCTCTTTCTTGCGAATTATCTGCCAGCGAAGGATTTGTATAATGAACCTGAATTGTTTTTCCAGAATACACCGAAAGTTCATCGATTAATTCTGCAGTAGATTTTTTCAATCGCAAAAAAGCAGGATTTAAATCTCCATCGAGATAAATAGTTACGTCGAGTGGTTCAACTACCTGACCCATGAGATTTTTAGTTTGCTCGGCAACGCTATAACGTTTGTCCGTAGTCAAATCGATACGAAAAAAATAGAAAAAAGAAGTGGCGACTAACACAACAAGGCAAATCAACAGGATGAGGTTTCGATGATTTCGAATTTTCATACAACAGGGATAATTCAGTTTTTATTCTGGTTATATTTAAGCTGATATTTCAAATTTTTGATTCAACTTTTGGTATGCAAAGATAAGCATTTTAGTCTTAGCTTAATTTCCAAATGAAGATATTAAGTTTTAGCGGTAATTCATACATAAATGCAAATTCGGATATATTTTTTTTCTTATTAATCAATTGTATATGAGTGTTTAATACTCGTTAATGTGTGCGTTTTTAGTTGGATTTAAACTGCGAATGTGTTTTAGAGCATTAAAAAACCTTATTTCTATTTGAGGGGCAATTTGTCTGTTGAATGGGTGGATTTATTTTCTTATCTTTGCCAATCAGTAACCAAAAACGGTTCAAATAGACAACGAATATAGCTTTCAGACACTTGAGTGTTTTACGATTTCTATTCGGTGCCTGTGATAGTTTTTTTTGCAAAATTATAGGAAAGTGCAATTTAGTCATATATTTAAAGTATAAAACCTTACAAAATGGGTAAAATAATTTCATTAGCTAATCAAAAAGGTGGTGTTGGTAAAACAACTACTGCCATAAATTTAGCAGCATCATTAGCATCCTTAGGAAAAAAAATATTACTCATTGATGCCGATCCTCAGGCTAATGCTTCGTCTGGATTAGGTATTGATATTCGTACATTAGAGTTTACAATTTACGAATGTTTAATAGATAATGTTCCGTCAAAGCAGGCAATTCATCCAACTGCTGTTGAAAATCTGTATATTCTCCCATCTCATATCGACCTCGTAGGTGCTGAAATTGAAATGTTGAATATGGATAATCGCGAGCATGTTATGAAAAATTTGCTTACACCATTGAAAGCTGATTATGATTATATTTTGATTGACTGTTCACCTTCACTTGGCCTCATTACAGTTAATGCGCTTACAGCATCAGATTCAGTGATCATTCCGGTTCAGTGTGAGTATTTTGCACTCGAAGGAATTAGTAAGCTATTGAATACGATTAAGATAATAAAAAGTAAATTAAATACTGCATTAGAAATTGAAGGTTTCCTACTTACTATGTACGACAACCGTTTGCGTTTAGCAAATCAGGTATTCGCCGAGGTTAAGAAACATTTCCAAGGTATGGTTTTTGAATCGGTCATTACTCGTAATGTACGTTTAAGTGAAGCGCCAAGTCATGGAAAACCTGTATTGCTTTACGATCCTGAATCAAAAGGTTCAAGCAATTACATGGATCTGGCAAAAGAATTGATTGAAAAGAATCAGAAGTGATTTATCCAGGAGTCTAAATTTTTTAAGCATCATTTTTTCAAAATATATTTATGGCAAAGAATCAATTTACAGGATTGGGCAGAGGATTGGGAGCATTGATTGATACTGACAGTATCACTACAAGCGGCTCTTCATCTATTAGTGAAGTGGAAATGAGTTTAATTGTTGCGAATCCAAATCAACCCAGATCTTACTTTGATGAAGATGCGTTGACAGAACTTGCAACCTCAATCCGCGAATTGGGAGTAATTTCGCCGATTACTTTGCGCAAAAATGATGATGGTACTTATCTGATTATTGCTGGTGAACGCCGTTTTAGAGCATCAAAGTTGATTGGCTTAAAAAGCATTCCTGCATATGTGAAAACTGCTGCTGACGAGCAGGTAATGGAGATGGCGCTGATTGAAAATATTCAGCGTGAGGATTTAAATGCCATAGAAATTGCCCTGACTTTTTACCGGTTGATGGAAGAGTATAAATTAACTCAGGAACGATTAAGCGAGCGTGTTGGTAAAAAAAGGGCAACAATAGCCAACTATTTGCGTTTACTACGTTTACCCGCTGAGATTCAAATGGGTATTAAAGATAAGAAAATTGATATGGGACATGCCCGTGCAATTTTAGGGATTAATGATCCGGCAGCACAATTACACTTGTATGAGTCAATTTTAAAGAATGATTTTACGGTTCGAAAAGTTGAAGAGCTTGTGCGACAATATTCAGAAACCGGTGATTGGGAATTAAAAGGAAAGTCGATGCCCAACCCATTAAAAAAACTTCAGGAGTTTGAAGACCTGCAGGTTCAATTAAAAAACGTGTTTGGAACAAATGTACAGTTCACTTGTAATCCTGATGGTAAAGGTAAAATATCAATTCCTTTTTCAGACGATGAGGAATTAGCACGTATCATGGAATTGTTTGATAAAATATAACAAACCGGGTTGGTGAAAATACATTCTTACATCGTTTATCTCTTGCTTTTTAATCTGTCGTATAGTGCTCATGCCGAAACGACGCTAGCTGATAGCACGATTAAGTCTGATACTTTGAAAATCAGTTCATTTAAAAGGGAAAGAATAAAAGCTATTGTAACTAAAGCAGAGCAAATTCATGATTCATTAAAGCTGAAGCCCTTCAAACCTGATCCCTTGAAAGTAGTGTGGATGGCTGCAATTATTCCCGGTTATGGCCAAATTATGAATAAAAAATACTGGAAATTACCAATTGTTTATGGAGGTTTCCTGGGATGTGCATATGCTATATCATGGAATTCAACGATTTATGAATCATATAAAACTGCTTACAGGGATATTATTGATAATGATCCGACTACAAATAGTTTCCTGGATATTTTACCCAAAGGAATTACTTCAATAGATAGTCCATATATTGGCGGAGAAGCAAGTTACAAAGTTGCGCTCTTAAAAAAACAAGATAACTTCCGGCGATATCGCGATTTGAGTATTATTGTTTCTGTTGCATATTATGCTTTGACAATAGTTGATGCGTATGTTGACGCACAACTTTATGATTTTGATATTAGTCCGGATTTATCGTTGCGTTTTCAACCTACATTAATGGAAAATAGTTTTGGCGTTAAAAATACGTTCGGTATGCACTGTTGCCTTAGTTTAAAATAGAATAGAATAATATTTTCAGAATGAATTTTAAAATCCTTATATATATCAGTTTTCTTCTTGTATTGACAAGCGCCGATGCATTTTCTCAAAATGCCCGAACAGCTTCCCGGTCATCGTACGATGAACTTGAAGTTGATTCAATGGTTTCCATTCCCAAAGAATTTGATAATACCCTGGATTATATGACCCATTCGTGGATAATTCAACGGGCAAAATCATCTAATTGCAGATCGAGTGAAGATGCACCGGTTTCCGATTCAATCTGTAAAATGAGGCTTTCAAAAATGCCTTGTTTAATGGAAATGCCCTATAACTCAACTGTTCGTTCATTTATCGATTTATATACAGTTCGTAAACGCAGGCAGGTTGAATATATGCTGGGTATGAGTGAGTATTACTTTCCAATTTTTGAACAGGTTTTAGGGGCAAATAATCTACCATTTGAACTAAAATATTTATCTATAATAGAGTCAGCACTTAACACAACAATTGTCTCCAGAATGGGTGCTGCAGGTTTATGGCAACTAATGATTGGAACAGGCCGTATGTATGGTTTGGAAATAAATAGTTTGGTGGATGAGCGATTATCACCGGTTAAAGCAACCAATGTTGCTGCACATTTTCTGAGAGATCTCTATTCAATATATGGCGACTGGCATTTGGTTATAGCAGCTTATAACTGTGGCCCTGGAAATGTAAACAAAGCAATACGTAGAGCCGGTGGTAAACGTGATTATTGGGCAATTTATCCCTATTTACCCCGTGAAACCCGTGGTTATGTACCTATTTTTATAGCTGCAAATTATTCTATTCATTACGCAGCAGAGCATAATTTATGTCCCGCAGTTGTGAATATGCCGGCTTTGACTGACACTATTATGGTTCATCAGCGAATACATTTGGAACAGGTTGCAAACGTATTGAATTTACCAATTGAAGAAGTCCGCTTATTGAATGCTCAATATCGGAAAGATATTATTCCGGGCAATATAAAACCTTATTCATTGTGTTTGCCATTGAATTATGCGAATTCCTTTATTGATAAATATGACCAGATTGTTGCCTATAAGGCCGATTCGTTGGTGAATAATCGTAGAGGCGAAATTGAAGTTCCTCAGATTGCTCCAATCTCGTTTGGTGGAACCGAAAGAGTTACTTTTCATAAAGTAAAGCCGGGCGAAACTATCAGTGAAATAGCCGCTAGGTACGGAATTCCAACATCGAAGTTGAAGAAATGGAATCACATAAAAGGCAGTAAAATACAAAGGGGTCAACGGTTGAAAATTATTAAATAGCAAAACAACGCAGTTTCTCTGAGATTTCTGTTAGGTATAATTTGTAATTGAACACTGGTAATTTAAATCTTATGGAAAAACTTTTTTACTCCATTTCCGAAGTAGCTGATATGTTTGATGTTAATCAATCAAATTTGCGTTTTTGGGAGAAAGAATTTAAACAACTTACACCCAAACGTAATGCTAAGGGTACACGCTTCTATACTCCGGAAGATATCCAAATTATCAAGCAGATAATATACCTTGTAAATGAGCAAAAACTAACGCTGGATGGCGCCAGACGAAAATTGAGCCAGAAAAAGGATGCGGTGGCAAAACAGCAGGAAGTGGTTGAGCGGCTTAAAAAAATCAGAAAGGAATTGCTGGGAATTTCCAATGCTTTGTCCTAAGTGTATTTTATAACAAACGAATGAAAAAGATATTATCCCTCCTCTGCTTAGCTATTTGTTTGCAGTGTATCCCTTTTCAACAAACCTTTGCTCAAAAGAATCCCAAAAACGTTATATTTTTAATTGGTGATGGCATGGGTATAGGTCAGTTGTATGCCGGAATGGTAGCTAATGGAAATAAACTAAACCTGGAACGCTGTACTTATAGTGGATTTTCAAAGACCTACTCCGCTAATAATTTCACAACCGATTCAGGTGCCGGCGCAACAGCACTGGCCTGTGGTGTGAAAACAAATAACGGAATGATTGGCATGAACTCTGACTCTGTTGCTGTTCAATCAATTCTCGAATTAGCCTCACAAAATAAACTTGCTACGGCTATTGTTGTGGCTTGTGCTGTAACGCATGCTACTCCAGCATCGTTTATTGCACATCAGGTAAACAGAAACATGTATGAAGAAATAGCATCAGACTATCTAAAGACTGACATAGACGTTTTTATTGGTGGTGGTCGTAAGTATTTCGAGGATAGAACTGATGGACGAGATTTGACTGCTGAGTTGAAAGAAAAGAACTATCAGATCGCTTATAAATTAGACGATGTAGAGTCAATAAAGTCAGGAAAACTGGTTGGTTTACTTTATGACGATCAAAATCCGAATATGCCCGAACGAGGTAACATGCTTCCAAAAGCAACTGAAGCTGCCATTGATATTCTTCATAATAATACTAAAGGTTTCTTCCTCCTGGTAGAAGGCTCTCAGATTGATTGGGCAGGTCACGATAATAATTCGGTACAAGTCATAAAGGAAATGCTTGATTTTGATGAAACCATAGGTAAAGCACTTGATTTTGCGAAGAAGGATGGTAATACGTTGGTCATTATTACTGCTGATCATGAAACCGGTGGTATGGTGATTTTAGATGGGAAATTTGGATCGGATCAAATGAAAACAGTATTTACAACTAAAGGACATTCCGGAGTTCCTGTTCCTGTATTTACGTATGGTCCCGGTGCCGAAAACTTTAGTGGTTTTATGGAAAATATAAGTTTCAAACCTAAGTTGGAGAAACTTTTGAAATTAAAAAAATGAGTCTTTGAAAGTCTCAATATTTATATAATTCCTATTTCAAAGTCATAAAAAAGACTTTGAAGAATTTCAAAGTCTTTTTTTATGACTGAGTTTCTATTATTTCAAACCAAGTTTTTTCTTAACAGCCGCAGTTACGTCGTTAGATTTAGGAGATTGGTAAATAATACTTTGTGTGCTTAAATCAAATATATACACATAATTACCTTCCGTTCCAACTTCAGTGATAGCTTTTTTTACTTTGTCAATAACCGGTGCAAAAAGCTCTTGTTGTTTCTTTTGCAAGTCTGTGCTGGCAGTTTGATTGAAAGTTGTGATGCGTTGCTCTATTTCAGCAATTTCGCTTTGACGAGCTTGTTTGATACTTTCAGGCATAGTAGCTTGTTTATCCTGAAATTCTTTGATTTTAGCATAATATTCTTCACGCATTTTCACTAATTCTTTTTCCCACTGACTTTGTAAATCATTAATAGTTTTTTCAATGGTTGCACGTTCTGGCATTGCTGTCAGAATTTCTTGTGAGTTAACGTGACCTAACTTAGCTTCTTGAGCCATCAAAGAGAATGGAAGTGCGCAAAGCAGTACTAAAGCAATTTTTTTAAACATGTTGATTCTATTTTAAATTTTTATTATTTCTCAAAAGGGATTGCAAATTTATAAAATTATTTTGAATAACCCAATTTTTGCAATACTACATCACTAATATCTAATTTTGGAGAACTGAAGATAACGCTCATTGCTGAACTTTTATCGAATACAAGTTCCAAATCTTTTTCTTTTGTTACTTCCTGTATGGCAGTATAGATTTCATCCTGAATAGGTTTCATTAAGCTTTGACGTTTTTTGAATAATTCACCTTCAGGTCCAAAGTAAGTGCGTTTCAGTTCCTGAGCAGCCTTTTCTTTGGCAACAATTTCTTCTTCGCGTTTCACTTTCATATCTTCCGAAAGAAAAACAAGTTCTGTTTGATAGTTCTTATACATTTTTTGAACTTCCTGCATTTGAATATCAACTTCCGATTGCCATTTTTTTGATATTTGGTTCAATTGATCATTTGCAGTTTCGTACGAAGGTATATTTTTCATAATATACTCCATGTCGACCATTGCAAACTTCTGAGCATTTCCGGCAAATGCTATTCCGGCTAATAAGAACAGGGAAATAAAGAGTTTTTTCATATTTCTTTTGATTAACGGTTTTACATCATTTTGAATTGTGTAATTTCTCCATTACAAATATTCTGCCAAATTACAATTCCTGACCTAACACAAAGTGGAACTGACTGCCACTAGGCTTAGTTGAACCATCTACACTATCAAATCCATAACCCCAGTCGATACCCATCATACCAAACATTGGAAGGAAAATACGCACACCGACACCTGCTGAACGTTTCAGATTGAAAGGATTGTAATTTTTTATACTGTTGAAACAGTTACCTGCTTCAACAAATGTAAGGGCGTAAATAGTTGCAGATTGTTCAAGCGATAATGGATAGCGTAATTCCATTGTGAATTTGTTGTATAAATATCCCATACTTGTTCCTGTTTGTGGATTGTATGGAGTCAACGAACCGCTGGTGTAACCACGCATGGCTATGTAATCAGTTCCATAGCTTGTATAACTTGACATACCATCTCCACCCATGCTAAACGCCTCAAAAGGTGAGCGTGCATTTTCGTTATAATGACCCAGATACGAGAACATAGCTCTTCCCATCAATACTAACGCTTTATTACCAGGTGTAATCGACGTAAATGTTTTTCCGCTAAATGTCCATTTATGATACTCAATCCATCTATATCTTTCTTGAGAGGTCATTGTTGCATCGGAATATGATTTTCCATCAACCATTCCTCCATTTAACTTAGAATATGGTGGTGTGATTTTCAATCCTAATGTAAAAGCTGAACCGGTTCGTGGGTAAATTGGACTATCAATTGAACTCCGACTCAACGTTAAGTTTAAACTTAAATTGTTAAATGCGCCAGCTGTCATAGGAAAGTAACCTGCGTACCAATTGTTTAATAAGTATAATTGGTAAGATAATTCTCCATAAAATTGAAAATAATCATCCGGCCAGCTTAATCTTTTTCCATAGCCCAATGATGCTCCAATCGTACGCATATATCTTTCAGGGTCCATCTCACTTTGATAAGATGAACTGTTATAGTTACTTCCATAACTACTTCCATAGCTACTATAATAGTTGTTATAGTTTGATGAATTTGATTGATAACGTGCACTAATTGCAGATTGTGTGGAATAATAGACCGATGCAGAAAGTGAGTTCGGACGTTTTCC
>Ga0302215_10002608_pt1 | contig 12370 bp, 7 predicted proteins | sample II_Fen_N3_1_FD_194580 | JGI IMG/M metagenome (GOLD analysis project Ga0302215, IMG submission 194580) | Peat permafrost microbial communities from Stordalen Mire near Abisko, Sweden - II_Fen_N3_1 | ecosystem: Environmental > Terrestrial > Soil > Wetlands > Permafrost | place: Sweden: Abisko... | reverse complement strand
GACTTCCAATAAGCTCGACGGGTTACCGTGATCACGATACGCTTCAAGTGTTTCGAGAGGAATTGTATTGACTGTATTTGGCCCGATCAGTGCCTCAATGTATTTTACATCGCTGTATGTCGGATCTTTAGGGCTGGTACTGGCCCAAAGCAGTCGCTGAGGCGAAGCTCCAAGTTTTGTAAACTGTTCGTTTTCAAAAACTTCATTATAAATTTTATAGGCAATTTTAGCACTCGAAATGGCTACCTGACCGCGAATTTTTGTAGCAAAATGTGCCTGATCACCCCCAGATGCAATAAAGTCTGACTCTTTTGGATCAACCACCGCATCGATGCGACTTAAAAAGAAACTTGCTACTGAGGCAATGTTCGTTATTGGTTTGCCTTGATTAATTCGGTCCGTGATTCCAGAGATATAGGCTTCAGCTACCTGTTTGTATCGTGGCAAGGCAAAAAGCAACGTAACATTCACATTAATTCCCTCACTGATCAATTGCCGGATAGCCGGCAGACCCTCCCTTGTTGCAGGAACTTTGATTAGAACGTTCGGTCTGTTCAAGGCAACCCATAACCTACGTCCTTCCTTGATCGTACCCTCGGTATCGTGCGCCAAATGCGGATTTACTTCCAGACTGACATAACCATCTTTACCGTCCGTTTTTTCATACAATGGTCTGAATACGTCGGCTGCACTTTGCACATCCTTTTGACTGATAGCCTCATAGATTTCTTTGACATTTTTCCCCTTGAGCGCCATTTTTTGAATTTCAGCATCATAAAGCGTGCTTTCTGCAATAGCCTTTTCGAAGATGGCTGGATTGGAAGTCATTCCTCGAAGGCCATCTTCATCAATCAGGTGTAAAAGTCCTCCATTGGCAATCAAATCGCAACGGATATAGTCTAGCCAGATTGATTGGTCCAAGCTTTCCAGCTTTTTTAAAGGATTTTCATTCATAAATGTGCCTCCTTATTTTTCAATGTTGAAATTTTAATCATGCCACGTGCCACAACATCCGTATGAGCTACGGAGGAACCTATATTTGTTTAGTATTTGGCCTTAAAATTACTTTTCTCCTCAACGAAAGTGTTATACTATTAGCGAGAAAAGTTATATCATTCACAGGTCCAAACCCCCATTTTTTTGGTTAAATGAAGCTAAATCAGATAGGGAAATGCATATTAAATGGATCTGAAACCCATTGTTCAATGAAAATGCGTGCAAGTAGTTTGCAGAATTTTATTCAAGAATTATTTATGGAAACACATGAAGTGTGCCCACTTATAGAAGTTTGTTGTATTTATTCCTTGATGAAACGACCCTGTCTCAATGTCTGTCCATTTTTATCTTCGCCTATAATAAAGTACAACCCACTTGAATAGGCAGAAACATCCATTTGGAATTGACTGTCCGAAACTTTTGAATCGTAAACTTTCTGTCCAATCGAGTTGTATATCTTTAGGATTTTGGGCGCATTATCCTCACCAAAAAAGAGATTAAGGAAAGTGGAGGTCGGGTTGGGGTATAGTTGAATGTTTGAGTTTTGAATGGTACGAACTCCTGTTGGATCAAATTCGACGATGTTCACAAAGTCATTCCATTGCAAAGCTCCTTTATAATCAGCGAACGAACCCATCGGAACAAACAAGGTGCAATTTGACTTATTTATACCTTTGAAAGCGGATATCCCCACTATTGGAGGCGTGGTTGAATTTACCATAATTTGGGTCAACCCCGTACAATTTATAAATGCATTTTCCTTTAAAGAGGTAACCGAAATCGGGATGTTTATTGATGTTAAGCTTGAACAACTACCAAACGCAGCATATGCGATGGAGGTAATGGATGTTGGGATATTAATGGAGGTTAAGCCTGAACAACCCAAAAAAGCGACATCTCCAATTTCAGTGACCGATGATGGGAGATAGATGGAGGTTAAACCCGTACATTGAAAAAAAGTGCCATAGCCAATGGCTGTAACCGATGAAGGGATGTTTATGGAGGTTAAGCCTGTACATGAATTAAATACATAAACACCTAAAGTTGAAATTGATGATGGTATGTTCATGAAAGTTAGACCTGAACATTCAGAAAAAGCCTCATTCCCTATGGAAGTTACCGATGCTGGGATATTTATTGAAGTTAAACCAATACAACGTGCAAAAGCATAATTACCTATTGAAGTAACTGATGATGGAATTGTAAAACTATTCTGAAAAGTTGTTGGACAATACAGTAGCAAGGTGGCATTTTTATTATACAAAACGCCATCCTTACTCGAAAAATTCGTATTGTTGGAATCTACATTGAATAATCCCGAACAACTTCTAAAAGCCTCATATCCTATAGAAGTTATCGATGATGGAATATTTATGGAATCTGTGCCTGAGCAGTAAGAAAAAGCATTATCTCCTATCGTTGTAATCGATGATGGGATTGTAATGGAAGTTAAGCCAGAACATAAAAAAAAAGCGCTTTTTCCAATTGAAGTAACCGATGATGGGATATTGAGGACGGTTAAACCTTGACATAAGAAAAAAGCATTATCACCCAAAGACGTAACCGTTGAAGGGATATTTACGGAAGTTAAATTTCTACAGTCATAAAAAGCGTTATCTCCTATTGCAACCACCGTATAGGCAACATTCGAAAAATTGACCGTAGATGGAATATCAATTGACCCAGAATAAGAACCACCACTGCCTATTTTTACGGTATTAACCCCTGTCGTCGTGTAACAAATCCCATCCACTGTAAAACTTAGTTGACTATATGCCGCAGCTGCAACTAATGAGAAAGCAAGAGCTAGGAGTATCTTTTTCATTCTCAATTGGGAGATTAAATTGGAATTCAATCGTTTAAACAATCATATTTCCCAAATATATGTTAATATTTGGGAAATCAATGTAATCCAATCGGTAAATATTTATTCGAAAAACAGACAAACCATGCTCGAATCCATTCGAATATTCAAAAGGACTGAATCTTCCCCAAAACTGGGTGTAGAACGCAAATAAAAAACCCTAATTGATGAAAGTCAATTAGGGTTTCGTAGGAAGTGTACCCGAAGCCGGACTCGAACCGGCACAGCCGTTATGGCCAAAGGATTTTAAGTCCTTCGTGTCTACCATTTCACCATTCGGGCAACTTGGAGGCGCAAAGGTATATATTTTACTTGAAAACGAAAAGGATTAGCGCGTGATCAAGATGAAATCGTTTTCGTCAAAGCTCACAGTGTAATGTCTCAGGGGCTCTTTGGCGATGCCCTTGGTGGGGGAGCCCTGGCCAAAAGTCATGTCATACACCTCACCACAGGAGTCGCATTTGCACATGCCTAAGTCGTCTGGTGGGCTAATCCTGACGTGAGCATTCACTTCTTTCGGGCAGGCTAGGTCAACAGCATAGTAGACATTGTCTTGAGCGTGATAGATCAACAAACCGCCAAACCCGATTTTATCAACGGCAAAGACCGGTTCTGTGACATACATATAGGCACCGAATGGCGTCAGTTGCACTGTGTTGAGGTCGCGTTTGAAATAGACCTGAGTGTCGGGTATGCTGGAAACATAACCATTACAGGCTGACAGCAAAACAATCAGGAAAAGAGCCGGTATTCTGAAAAGTTTCTTTTTCATAAGCTTTTTATTTAGGCATTTTTACCGGTAACGGGAAACGATTTCACGAATTCTTTCCAATATATCGGATTCAAAAACTGGAGCTTGAAGTGCTTGCAGGTTGTTTTTCAATTGATCTACTGAACTGGCCCCAACTAAAACGGTGGTGACGCGGGAATCATTCAGCAACCAACTCAGGGCCATTTGTGCCAATGTTTCTCCACGTTTCAGAGCCAGTTCATTCAATTCGCGAATGATGGCGATGCGTTCGGGAGTAACTTGTTCCTTTTTTAAGAATCCATTTTTGGCCACTCTGGAGTCCGAGGGGATGCCGTCCAAGTAACGGTCTGTTAGAAGACCTTGAGACAAAGGACTGAAAGCGCAGAAACCAATGCCGTTTCGGTCGGCCGTTTCAAGAGCACCGTTTTCGACATCGCGAGCCAGCATGCTGTAACGATCCTGGTAAATGAGACAACGAACGCCTTGTGATTCGAGCATTCTATAACATTTTTCAGCCAATTCAGGTGGATATTTGGAAATGCCTGCATAGAGAGCCTTCCCGGATTTAACAATGTCTATGAGCGCCTGCATGGTTTCCTCGATGGGCGTGACCCCGTCGTAACGGTGAGAGTAGAAAATGTCCACATACTCCAAATCCATCCGTTTCAGGCTTTGATGGAGGCTGGAAATCAGATTTTTTCTGGAACTGCCGTCTCCATAGGGACCGTCCCACATCAAATGACCGGCTTTGGTCGAAACAATGATTTCATCCCGGTGTGCAGAAAGGGAATGTCGAAAGATCTTCCCAAAGTTTTCCTCCGCTGAACCAGGAGGAGGTCCATAATTATTGGCAAGGTCGAAATGGGTTATTCCTTGGTCAAAGGCATATTCAACGATTGATTTGCTGTTCTCGAAATCGTCAGTATGGCCAAAATTGTGCCAAAGCCCAAGTGAAACTTTTGGAAGCAACAAGCCGCTTTTTCCGCAGTAGGAATACTTCATTCCAGCGTTGTATCGGTTTATATCGGGTATGTAAGCCATCTTTTATACAGAATTGTCATTTGTTGGATTCAAAGGTAGAAAAGAAATCTTAATTTTGTTGTTCTGAATTCATTCATTCAACTAAATCACAGGATATGAGAAACCGTTTTTTCATCCTGCTAAGCTTGTTCACCATGACAACACTTGCAGCCCTTTCTGCTGAGAACCCCTTCTTCAGCCCTTACAAAACCCCTTACAATGCACCTCCCTTCGACAAAATCAAGCCCGAACATTACATGCCTGCCTTTTTGAAAGGCATTCAACAGCATGACGCTGAAATTGCAGCGATTGTAGCTGAAACTAAAGCGCCTACTTTTGAGAATACGCTCGAGGCTCTAGATTTTTCAGGTGAACTCTTGAGAAAAGTCAGTGAAGTCTTTTTTGCATTGACCGAAGCGGAAACCAATAAAGATTTGGACCAGATTGCTGAAAAGGTGACTCCAATGCTTTCGGAACACAACGACAACATTTACTTGAACGCCAAGCTTTTTGCCCGTGTGAAAGCGGTTTTCGATCAACGAGCCACCCTGAGTCTCACCCCCGAACAACAGCGCGTATTGAGCGAATGCTACAAAGAGTTCATCCGTTCAGGTGCAGGTTTGAATGCTGCCGATCAAGCCCGTTTGCGTGAAATCAACAAGGACTTGTCCTCCAAGATGTTGAAATTCTCGGATAATGTATTGAAAGAAACCAATGCATTCAGCATGGTGATAGACAACAAAGCTGATTTGGCCGGCCTTCCTCAAAGCTCCATCGATGCTGCTGCCGAAGAAGCCAAAGCCGCAGGAAAATCAGGGAAGTGGCTGTTCACCATTCAAAAACCCAGCCTGATTCCTTTTCTGCAATATGCTGAAAATCGCAGTTTGCGCGAAAAGATGTTCAAAGGCTATATTAATAAAGGTGACAACGACAATGCCAACGACAACAAAGCCTTGGTAAATCAGATTGTCAACCTGCGTTTGGAACGTGCCAATTTGTTTGGTTTTACAACGCATGCAGGCTATGTCCTGGACGAATGCATGGCCAAGAACCCTGAAACGGTTATGCCTTTCCTCGACAAAATATGGAAACCAGCGGTTGCACAAGCTAAGAAGGAGGTTGCCGAAATGCAAGCCATGATCGATTCCGAAGGTGGTAATTTCAAACTTCAGGCTTGGGATTGGTGGTTTTATTCCGAAAAAGTCCGCAAAGCCAAATTCAATTTGGACGAGGCTGAACTCCGTCCTTATTTCAAACTGGAAAATGTACGTCAGGGTGTTTTCACAGTGGCCAACAAACTCTACGGCATTACATTCAAACCTGTTAAAAACGTTCCAGTATACAACCCAGACGTGGAAGTATTTGAAGTACGTGACGCCGATGGTTCTTATTTGGGCTTGTTCTATTCCGATTATTTCCCCCGTCCCGGCAAGCGCGCCGGTGCTTGGATGAGCAATTTTGGTGATGAATATGTATTTAAAGGTAAAGAAGTTAGACCCCTCATCTATAACGTGGGCAACTTCACGAAACCAACAGCGGATGCACCTTCATTGTTGAATCAGGATGAAGTGGAAACGATGTTCCATGAATTCGGACATGGATTGCACGGCATGTTGACCAAATGCAAATACCTTTCTGTGAGCGGCACCAGCGTGCCTCGCGACTTTGTAGAACTGCCTTCCCAGATTATGGAGAATTGGGCCATGAACCCAGAAGTTCTGAAATTATATGCCAAACACTATCAGACGGGTGAAACCATTCCGGATGCTCTGATTGAAAAAATTCAGAAATCAGGGACCTTCAATCAAGGTTTCGAAACGACTGAACTGGTTGCTGCAGCCTTATTGGATATGGATTGGCATACCATCACCAAAAAACAGGATTTTGATGTCCGTGCATTCGAGCGTTCAGCCATGGATAGCATCGGTTTGATTTCGGAAATCGTGCCCCGTTACCGCAGTACGTTCTTCAATCACATCTTTAGCGGCAGTTACTCAGCTGGTTACTATGCTTATCTATGGGCGGAAGTGCTGGACGCAGACGCTTTCAACGTCTTTTTGGAAAAGGGTATTTTTGACCAACAGACGGCTACTTCATTCCGTAAAAATATTCTGGAAAAAGGAAACAGCGAAGACCCAATGGTTTTATACCGTCGGTTCAGAGGTGCTGAACCAAATCCGGAAGCATTGCTGAAACGTCGCGGGCTTTGATTTTTTTCCCAACGGACACCATGACTATAAAAAAATAGTTTATCTTTGCGGTTCGTAAAAAAATCTACTAGAAATCATATCAATAAAAACGTAGTATATCATGCAAAACAAAGGATTTGTAAAGGTTTTTGCGATACTCTTGACCCTTGTCTGTGCGTACTATCTGTCATTCTCCTTCGTGGACAAACACGTTGTAAGTAAGGCGGAAAGCATGGCTAAAGGTGACCCGACACGTCTGGCATATCTCCTGGATTCAATGAAAACGGAGAAAGTCTATATGGGTCTGACGTACGCAGAATGTCGTGAAAAAGTAATCAATTTGGGTCTTGACCTGAAAGGTGGTATGAATGTGACACTGGAAGTTTCTGTTCCAGCGATTATTCGTGCCCTTTCAAACAACAGCAAGGATGAAACCTTCAACAAAGCATTGACCAATGCTTCTATTAGGCAACAAACAAGCCAGAAAGACTATACCGACCTTTTTGTGGAAGAGTATCATAAACTGGATCCTGGAGCACGACTTTCCGCCATATTCAGCACGTTTGACATGAAGGGGCGCATTGATCCCGCATCCTCGGATGCAGATGTGGTAAAGGTCCTTAAAACCGACGTTCAAGCTGCCATACAGAATTCTTTCAATGTATTGCGTACACGTATCGACCGTTTCGGTGTAGTTCAGCCTAACATCCAACAATTGGGTATTTCCGGCCGTATATTGATTGAACTCCCGGGCATCAAAGAACCGGACCGTGTTCGTAGATTGCTTCAAGGCTCTGCCAATCTTGAATTCTGGGAAACCTACGATTTGAGTGAAATATATGAATCCATCGTTTCGGCAAACAACCTGATTCGCGACCTGAACAAGACCGCTAAACCCACCAAAGACAGCACGCTTATTGCTGCTAAAACAGTTGCCGTAAAGGATACTTCGAAAAATCTTCTTAAGGACAATGCTTTGCTCGCCAAATTGGGCAAAACCGATACCACCTCCAAAGAAAAGACTGCTGAAGAATGGAAAGCGGAATATCCCTTGTTTGCTGTACTACAGATCAATCAAACGGAAAAAGGCGTAGGATCAGGTCCTGTTGTAGGTATGGCTCTTGGTCGTGATACTGCCCAGGTTGACAACTATTTGAACAATCCTAAAGTGAAGGAAATGCTTCCGCGCGATCTCAAATTTGTTTGGACTGTCAATTCTATAGATAAAAAGGCTTCGATTTATCAGTTGATTGCTCTTAAGGTAACCAACCGTGAAGGCAAGCCCGCATTGGGTGGTGATGTTATCACGGATGCATCCGATGATTTTACCCAAACGACTGGAAGTGCCAAGGTAAACATGACTATGAATGCAGAAGGTTCCAAAGCTTGGGCCCGTCTGACAAAGGATAACATCGGCAAGTGTGTCGCCATTGTTTTGGATGGATATGCCTATTCTTTCCCACGTGTTCAGACAGAAATCACCGGTGGTAGCTCAGAAATCACAGGTTTGGAATCGGCCTCTGAAGCTAAGGACTTGGCAAACGTGTTGAAATCAGGTAAAATGCCTGCTCCTGCGCACATTGTTCAGGAAGACGTCGTTGGACCATCCTTGGGTAAGGAAGCCATCTCCTCCGGATTCATTTCCTTCCTTGTCGCATTCATCCTGATTTTGTTTTATATGCAGATCAACTACGGTCTCATTCCAGGACTTGTCGCTGATACTGGTTTGTTGTTCCACGCCTTCATCATGATGGGCATATTGACTTCTTTCCAGGCTGTATTGACTCTTCCTGGTATCGCGGGGCTAGTGCTCACTCTAGGGACGGCGGTAGACGCCAATGTGCTAATCTATGAGCGAATAAAAGAGGAGCTACGTGCGGGGAAAACCATTAAAAAAGCTGTTGCCGATGGTTATAAGCATGCGCTATCAGCCATTATGGATGGTAACATCACAAACTTGCTGTCTGGTATCATTCTATTCTATTTTGGTTCAGGTCCTATCCGTGGTTTTGCTACGATCCTGATTATTGGTCTGATCACGTCTGTGTTCTGTGGTGTTTTCTTTACGCACCTTATCTACGAAGCGCTTCTTTCAAGGGATAAACTTAAAAATGAAGACTTTACAACGAATTTGACCAAAAATCTACTGCGTTCACCGAAAGTCGATTTTATCGGCAACCGAAAATGGGGTTACATGATTTCTGGTGTTATTCTGGGAGCTTGTGTTATTTCTTTAACTTTCCATGGCTTAAGTCAGGGTGTTGATTTCTCTGGTGGTAGAAACTACGTTGTACGTTTTGATCAACCTGTTAAGACGGAGGATATCGGAAAGTCGCTGCAAGGCATATTTAAGAAAGCCTCTGTCTCAGTCATCACCATCAGTAATGATAAACAGGTTCGTATCTCAACCAACTACAAAATTGCTGACGAAAACCAAAACGTCGACAATGAGATTGAATCAATGTTATATCAAGGTTTAAAACCCTACTTGAAAGCAGATGTTACTAAAGCGGCATTCGTTAGCCAGCATATTGTCAACTCGCAAAAAGTTGGACCTACTGTTGCTGATGATGTTAAGACCTCTGCTTATTGGGCGGTTTTTTTAGCCATTATTGCGATGGGTATTTATATCCTGGGACGTTTTAACAATATTGCATTCAGTTTGGGTACTATAGCGGCGCTTTTCCATGACGTTTTGCTTATAGTAGGCTCTTATTCCCTATTCTACAGTATTGTTCCTTTCTCGCTTGAAATTGACCAGAGCTTCATTGCGGCCATTCTGACCATCATTGGTTTCTCCATGAATGACACGGTGGTTATTTTCGACCGTGTGCGTGAAAACCTCAAGCTGTATCCTAGACGAAACAAGAAGCGGGTATTGAACGAAGCTTTGAATCAAACTTTATTCCGTACGTTTAGTACGTCAATGACGGTGTTCATTACATTGTTGATTCTGTTCCTATTCGGTGGTGAAACCATCCGTGGATTCTCCTTTGCCATGTTGATAGGAACGATTACCGGTGTATATTCCACATTGTTCATCGCTACTCCTATTGCATATGAAGTTGAAAAACGTCAGTTGAAGATTACGAACGACGACTACGACGACGGCATCAAATAAGGGTTTATCCTACAAGAAATGAGGTTGTATCTTTTTGGATGCAACCTCATTTTGTTTATAAAGGAATTAATCTAATTTACTATTATGGACCAGCAACCGATAACCCACTTTTTTGAGAGCCGCAAAATGAACCCTAGGGTCATTTGCAAACTGATTCCGAAGCTTAACAATGACGCTATCTAAATTTCGGGAAGTGAAATAGTTTGATTCTCCCCAATATTTGCTGAGTAATTCGTCTTTGCTGACGACCTGGCCGATGCAGGTGCTCAACTCATCCAATACTGCGCCCTGTAATTGGCCTAAAAGTGTATGCTCCCCTTTATGTGTCAAAACCAAGGAAGTCGGGTTATATAAGTATTCTCCAATTTGACGGTCTTGTCCGGAGCCAGTATTGAAATCGCTCAATGTGCGTTTAATCCTGAGAATCAATTCATCCAGATCGATGGGCTTCTTCATGTAATCTGCTCCTCCCATTTCAAAGCCCTTTTTGACATCTGAAATTTCCGTATGCGAAGTCTGAAAGATAATGGGTGGACAAGACGGTTCCCGGGTGATTTCTTTTGCCCAGTCGAAACCATTACCATCCGGCAATGTCAAATCAAGCAAAATCAAGTCAAACTGGTGCTCCTGAAACAAAGCCCTAGCCGATTGAAGGTTAATAGCTTGTAACACTTCAAAACCCTCGGATAAGAGTCGGTCAGAGGTTATATTCCTTAGAAAGGCATCATCTTCGACATATAACAAGTGTCTCATAAATTGAAGTGTTATAGGTACAACAATGTTAATGAAAAAAAGTAAAATATCAAAAAAAGAAACAATTCACTAATGTCAAAAGAAGTGATAAAGAGCGATTTTAAGATTTTTCAATAAACCAGAGTATGTATATTTGTCACGTAAAAATGAAGTGCTGAGCTTTCTATGGTCTTTGTGAAAAGGTTTCTCAGCATTAGGAATAATAACAATTTGTGCGAACTTAACCTGTAAAGGAATACATGGGTATGTTGAAGGCAAACACATCTCACATGTATTATTAAGTATGCTAAAAGGGGGAAGCAGTTCATCTGTTTCCCCCTTGACAATTTCTATACCAATCCTAATAATTGTTTTTCCGCCTGCTCAGCCTTTTCAAAATGGAATTGACAGGCAATAGATTCCAGATGTTCCGTAATCCTGTCGTTACATAGGTTTCCTATGCTTCCTTCATGGGTATGATTCACCGTCATGACAGGGTTGAACTGATCGGATTCAATCTCCAATCCCACCTGCTTGTAAGCATCTCTGAAAGGCGTACCTTCCGTTGTACGACGGTTCACTTCTTCAACACTAAACAGATAAAGGTATTTCTTGTCATCCAAAATATGCTCGTTGACTTCGATGTTTGCTAGCATGGATGTAGTCATGCGAAGGCAATCGAGCAGTTCACCGAAGCTGGGTAGGAACACTTCCTTGATAATCTGAAGGTCTCGGAAATAGCCTGATGGAAGATTGTTTGTAATGGAAGAAATCTGTTGAGGCAGATTCTGGATCTTATTGCATTTGGCACGAGTCAGTTCGAAGACATCCGGATTTTTTTTGTGAGGCATAATGCTCGAACCGGTGGTAAATGCATCCGGAAGTTTGATAAAACCGAAGTTTTGGCTTGTAAACATGCAAGCATCGAAAGCCAACTTGGATACCGTTCCTGCAATGGAGGCCAAAGCAAAAGCTACGGTCCGTTCCATTTTGCCACGACCCATCTGAGCATAAACAACATTGAAGTTCATTCCGTCAAAACCAAGCAAATCGGTGGTCATCTGGCGGTTCAATGGAAAGGAAGAGCCATAGCCTGCGGCAGAACCCAATGGGTTGCGATTGCAGACCTTGTACGCGGATAAAAGAACCTGAAGGTCATCCGTCAAAGATTCAGCATAAGCGCCAAACCATAAGCCGAAGGAGGAAGGCATGGCTACCTGCAAATGGGTATATCCTGGCATAAGCACTGCTTTATAGCGGTTGCTTTGAGAAATCAATACATCAAACAACTCCTTCACAGCATCAAACGTTTCCTTGATGGCTGCCCGTGTGAATAATTTCAAATCTAATAACACCTGGTCGTTGCGTGAACGTCCGCTGTGGATTTTTTTGCCCATGTCACCCAAAGTGCGTGTAAGCATCAGTTCTACCTGCGAATGTACATCTTCAATGCCCGATTCAATTTCAAACTGACCAGCTTCAATTTTTTGGTAGATGTTTTTGAGTTCGTTCAGTAAAACTGGTAGTTCCTCCGATTTGATCAAGCCAATGCTTTCAAGCATCGTGATATGGGCCATGGACCCCAAAACATCGTATTTTGCCAGATATAAGTCCATTTCCGGATCTTTACCGACTGTAAACCGTTCGATGGCTTTATCAACGGTGGTACTTTTTTCCCAAAGTTTCATATGGAGACC
>Ga0302215_10002602_pt1 | contig 12385 bp, 13 predicted proteins | sample II_Fen_N3_1_FD_194580 | JGI IMG/M metagenome (GOLD analysis project Ga0302215, IMG submission 194580) | Peat permafrost microbial communities from Stordalen Mire near Abisko, Sweden - II_Fen_N3_1 | ecosystem: Environmental > Terrestrial > Soil > Wetlands > Permafrost | place: Sweden: Abisko... | reverse complement strand
AAGAAAGTAGAGTATTTACAAGCTGCTGAAAAACAAGTATTTAAACTTAAGGCAAAGCCAAAAGGACATAACCACCTCCAGAGGAGGTGGATTTTTAAGTTATATTAAAAATTGCGAGACCCACTTCTATTATTTAAAAAAAGTAAGTTGCTTTGAGGATAATCATAATACAATAGTTCATCTTCCAAGCTTGAATTTTTTTCGTGCATCACTCAGAATCCAAAAGATAACCATGCTCATAAATGCGCCAAAAAAGCACCATACCGAAGTGAGAAATTGTGTGAAGAACAGGATAGTAACAAAACATGAAAATACCATTAATATGCCTAATATATAGGTTCTTTTTATGGTGGATACAAATAGTGGAGTGATGGAAGTAATTAAGTAAACAAGAAAAACGAATATCTCCAATGATTTTGGATAGTCATGTACATACTCGATATGATAGCCTCTGATTTCGGGCATTACATGGAACGTTATTAAACAAAAGGCATAATACAATGAAACTGTAACTCCCATTACAAGTAAAATCCTCAATATCTTTATTCTTTTTTTGTTCTTTTCCATTAATAAAACTGCGACAGGAATCATAGAAGGCCAAAAAACCTGAGCCATGATTAAAAACCAGTAGGTTGCCAATTTCTGAACTCCTGCATATTCGGGATTTTGCAATGCGAGCCACAGAAAGCCTTCTGCAATTTGTTGTACACCAAAAAATAATGGGATACTCGCAAATACTATCTGCGTTGGTTTATGTACTTTCCGAACTGTGGCAATACCTATAGCTGAAATAATAACACCTCCTACAAAACTGGCTTCTGCTGAAAAACACATAGAGTTTATTTTTTAGATTTGGGACAAAGATATTCAGCAATGATTTTGAAAGAGTTACATAACTATGGAAATAAGTTACATAATTCACACTTTTACAGTGATCAGTTAACAGTTATCAGTTAACAGTGACACGCTGTTTTTATATATCAATGAAAATAGATTGTTTATGCGAATTAAGGGTTGAATTGAAAATTAGTGTAGCTAAATATTTGCCACGAAGTGGCTAAATTTGAATAACCGTGGGTGAAGCCCACGGAATTAATGAAAAAATTAGACAGCCACGAAGTGGTTGAATAACATTCTCCTATGTTCAGCCGCCTTCGGGGCTGATATTATCGGTTCATTTCATCCGTGGGCTTCACCCACGGTTATTCAAATTAAGCCCTTTCAGGGCTTTACGTTATATTGAAAGATTATTTCAACCCTTAATTCGCATTGTTTATGCAAAGATAAAGCCTGTAACAAAAGTCACAGGCTTCAATCTTTAAAATACTGATAGCTGATCACTGTTAACTGATCACTGTTTTACAATGGTATTTCCGGCCAATACAGCTCCACCAATTCTGGCTAAAGCCTGACCGTCGAGCGTTGCTCCTGTATTGAACGTAATAGATTGCATTGCCATTACAGTGCCTTTAAATGCCGAAGTAGTTCCAAATGTGACAGAACTTCCTACTTGCCAAAAGATATTTGATGCTTTTGCACTTCCTTTCAAAAATACTTGTCGTCCCGAAGTGGTGGTAAGCGATGAGGCAATTTGGATAATAAACACGGCATCAGCATTTCCTTTGGCGTCGAATGTCAAATCACCGGATGAAATGGCTAACGACGATGTGGTTTTGTAAAGTCCGGGAGTAAGTGTAAGACCACCTATATTTCCCGACAAAGTTACAATGTCAGTACATGTTCGTCCGGCAGCATCATTGTATGCAGCTGTTAAGTCAAGTTTACCCTGTGTTGCCAGATTTGTGTTTATTTCCTTTGTTCCAACCAATATTCCGGGAGGAAAACCACCAATAGAAGTTCCGGGACTCAATCCAAGGTTGCCGGTAATATTTGTAGCCCCGGTACTTGTAATGGCTGACCCTGCAAGAACCGCAAAACCGGAAGCTCCGGCAAGTACAACAGTTGCCTGCTTGGTATCTTGAATTGCAATTCCATTTGGATTATCGACATTTTTTGTGACTTCGTCTTTATTACATCCGGAAAATAATACAACCGAAGCTATTGCAAGGGTTGATAACAGTTTTTTCGTTTTCATACATTTTGTAATTTGTAGTGAATGAATTTTCACGATACAAAGGTGAGGACTTTAAAAGTGGATTGTATTACACAATTAAGGATAAGATTTACAATATTCATAGGTAGGGAAAATAGTGGAAAGGTGATAGTGTAAAGTTGATAATTAACCGAATTCTAAAAGTGTTAAATATAAGCTCGTTATAAGATAGTAGTTGGTTTTTATATTCAACTATCAACTTTCCACTATGAACTGTCAACTCATAACGTGTGAATCATGTAAATCATTTCTAAAGTTATGTAACTTTCAGCCATACAATGACTCCTACATTTGCACCATACTATTTTTATGTTTAAAAGTATACTAAGTAAGCTCAATAATTACAACCATTAGAATGAAAAAAAATATACATGTTGTTAATGTAAATGATTTTGCGAAACAGCAATCGTTGATAATTAGCGAAAAAACATTAGCAAAAACGGAATCAGCCAATAATTTTCTGACTGATATTGCCAATGTTTGCCTGTTTATAGTGCGATTTATTAAGGAATCGTTTGCTAAAAATCATGAATTTAAAGAGTTTCTGAATCAGTGTTTTCAAATAGGATATAAGTCATTACCGCTTATTTCGGTTACCGGAACAATTATGGGTTTGGTGCTCACTATTCAGTCGCGCCCGGTACTTGTGAATTTTGGTGCAGAAAGTTTGCTCCCCGGAATGGTCGCAGTTTCACTAATAAGGGAAATGGGACCGGTTATAACCGGATTAATTTGTGCAGGCAAAATAGCGTCGAGCATGGGAGCAGAGTTAGGGTCCATGAAAGTTACAGAACAAATTGAAGCTATGGAAGTGTCTTCCACCAATCCCATGAAATTTTTAGTTGTTACAAGAGTATGGGCAGCAACACTTATGATACCTCTTTTAATACTCTATGCCGATGGGTTAGGAATTCTCGGAAGTTGGGCAGGTGCCAATCTGAAAGGCGATGTATCATTTACATTATTTTTCTCACAAGCATTTAGCCATGTAAAATTTCTAGATCTTTTTCCTGCAGTTGTAAAATCATTTTTCTTTGGAGCCGTTATCGGGTTAGTAGGATGTTATAAAGGATATAATGCCGGGCGTGGAACCGAAAGCGTAGGTGTTGCAGCTAATTCAGCTGTGGTTGTAGCATCGCTTTTGGTGCTAATTGTGGATGTTATTGCAGTACAAATAACGGATATGGTTTTTTGAAATGTGAAATGAAGGAATGTAAAATTATCAACTATCGATTTTCAACTGTCAACTAATAACTTATGAACGAACCAATAATTGATATCAATCATCTACGGATTTCGTTTGGCACACAGAAGGTGCTGAAGGATGTATCATTGCAGCTTTTCAATGGCGAAAATCTCGTTGTGCTCGGAAAATCAGGCTCCGGAAAGTCTGTTCTTATTAAGTGTATTGTTGCCCTATTAAATTCGGATAGCGGAATCATTAATGTATTGGGTGAAGATCTGAGTAAACTAAACAGTTATGGTTTGAACGAATTGAGACAGAAAATAGGTTTTCTTTTTCAAGGTGGTGCACTCTACGATTCCATGACAGTGAAACAAAATATGGAATTTGTATTACAAAGAATTAGGCGCAATCTGTCTCAACAGGAACGTGACGAAAAGATAATGGATGTGCTCGAAAATGTGGGTTTAGCGGATGCCTTAAACAAAATGCCATCGCAACTTTCGGGCGGAATGCGTAAACGTATTAGTCTGGCACGAACGATAGTAGTCGATCCTTTGATTATGTTGTACGATGAACCCACTACAGGTCTCGATCCTGTTACTTCCGACGAAATTAGTTCACTTATCAATAAGGTTCAGGAAAAATACAAGACTTCTTCCATAATCATCACCCATGATATAGAATGTGTTCGTGCCACTGCCAATCGAATTCTCATGTTACAGGATGGTGAAATTTATATGGAAGGTACTTTAAAGGAATACGAGAGCTCGAAAGATCCATTAATTAAGGCATTCTTTAAATAGTTGATAGTTATAAGTTGATAGTTGACAATTCTTCATTTTACATTATACATTTCCCATTAACCCATTAAAATCATGAACACGTATACACAAAAATTCAAAGTCCGTTTAGGACTTTTCATAGCAGGTGGATTAACACTTTTCGTACTTGCCGTATTTATTATAGGTAAACAAAAAAACATGTTTAATCCCATTTTTAAACTTACAACCACTTTTTACAATGTGAGTGGTTTACAAGTTGGTAATAATATCCGATTTGCCGGAATCAATGTCGGTACTGTTGATAACATCTTGATAATAAACGATTCTACCGTAAGAGTGGATATGCTGATAAAGAAAGATGTTTGGCAGTTTATTAAGTCCGACTGCCAAGTTGCAATTGGTTCCGAAGGAATAATAGGCGATAAACTATTGAAAATTTCGCAGGGAAGTACAGATGCTCCTTTGGCAAAAGAAGGGCAACATCTTGAATCGTCGGAGCCAATTGAAACAGATGCACTCATGGCAAGTTTACAGGTAACAGCAGGTAATGTTCAGGTTATTACACAGCAACTTGCAGAAATTACAATTAAGATAAACAAAGGAAAAGGAACTTTGGGCCGATTGATCCAGGATGAAACTCTTGCTGAAAATTTGAATAAAACCATAGTAAACCTGAAACAAAGTTCCAAAGGCTTGGACGAAAACATGACGGCCGTAAAGCATAATTTCTTTTTGAAAGGGTATTTCGACCGAAAGGCAAAAGCAGCAAAAGAAAAGAAGGAAGCTAAACTAAAGGCTGCGGAAGAAAGGAATAAGAAATAGTATAAAAGAACAAAAGTGGAATCTTGACCGACTTCAGTGCAATCTGAAAGAACAAAAGTGCAATCTTGACCGACTTCAGTACAATTTAAAAGAACAAAAGTATAATCTTGAGAGATTTCAGTGCAATCTGAAAGAACAAAAGTGTAATCTCAACTGATTTCAGTACAATCTTAAAGAACAAAAGTACAATCTTGACCGACTTCAGTACAATTTAAAAGAACAAAAGTATAATCTTGAGAGATTTCAGTGCAATCTGAAAGAACAAAAGTGCAATCTAGAGAGACTTCAGTACGATTTAAAAGAACAAAAGTGTAATCTTGACCGACTTCAGTGCAATTTAAAAGAACATAAGTATAATCTCAGCCGACTTCAGTATAATCTCAGCCGACTTCAGTACAATCTGAAAGAACAAAAGTGCAATCTAGAGAGACTTCAGTACGATTTAAAAGAACAAAAGTATAATCTCAGACGATTTCAGTACAATACAAAAGATAAATTCCAACAGATTTTAAGACGCTTTGCCGAATAGAGCAATGCTAAGATTCACGAGGGACAGAGCTTTTATATTACAATTAATATTCTTCTTACACTATTGCATACAAGGCGAAAGTTGCTAATATGTATGTCACAAAAAGTATTTTTCCCCATTTTTGTCTTTGAGTTGAATATCCTTCAACCAGTTTAATTATCTCATTTTTATTCCGATACAAGAAGAAATAATTGAAAATAGTTATCGAAAGCCAAAGAATAACGCCTAAAAATATAACGGCGTCTTTTAGTACGACTACTTTTTTAAAATAATTTGCTATAGTAAATACCGAAATGATATTCAAACCTTGAAAAAATGATATTCCAATTAAAGCACTAAAAAATTTATTGTTATCGCTTTCTTCACCTGTATGTATTTCATATAGATAGTAACAAAATTCTCTAAACATATTATTTGTTGTTGTTTAATGATGAAAACACATAATTTGAGGTACAACTGTATGTATTCTTACCCGAGAGCTTTCGGTATTGCAATCCTTTCTTAAAGGAATTTCAAACAATCATTACATCTGGATTATCAATAGTTGAACTATATCCATGGTAATCTAAACTTATCCTTGACAAATGTAAGAAATATTTTTCACAACGTGAAGAATAAATTAAAAAAGCACTGAAAGATTGGATAAAAACATTCCACCTTCCAGTGCTAAACTTTGCTTATTAATTATGCGGTAACTACTTCTACATGTTTCTAATCATTTTTCATCGAAGCGGGTTGTCCGGTGGTTTCAAGTACGTTCCACCACAATTCATCACTGCTGTTGATCTTTTTTTGTTCCGAAATGGCCATAGGAATGGGTAATAGTGTGAACAAATGATTCCAGTGCCCAACTACGAAATCTGTTTTGCCGGCCATGGCTGCATGAACTGCATTTTGGGCCAGTAGTCCGCAGAACATACTATCATTGGCATTGGCAGGAGCACTGCGAATAATGTAACTCGGATCGATATATTTGATATTAACGGGCATATCATTCGATTCAAATTCTTTTGCAATCCGGTCTTTCAGAAAGATGCCAATATCTTTATTTTTCACATTGCCCGAAGCGTCTTTTTCGACAGTTTCACCTTCGAAGAATTTCTGTCCGGCGCCTTCGGCCACTACTATAAGTGCATGGTGTCGGCTTTCTATGCGCTGTCTCAAAACTGCCAGAAAACCTTTTGGTCCTTCCAAATCGAAATCCATTTCGGGCATCAGCACAAAGTTAGCTTCCTGTATGGAAAGTGCAGCGTAAGCAGCTATAAACCCTGAATTACGACCCATCAGTTTTAAGATAGCAATTCCATTGTAAACTCCTTTTGCTTCATTGTGTGCATCCCGAATGATGCCGTTGGCTATACTAAATGCCGTTTCGAAACCAAACGATTTATCAATCATATTAATATCGTTATCGATGGTTTTTGGAATTACAGCAATGGAAATGTTCAGATTTCGACGTTCTATTTCCTGATGAATGGCATGTGCTCCATGTAAAGTTCCATCGCCACCAATGCAAAACAGGATGTTCACGTCCAATTCGCATATCCGGTCTACAATTTCTTCTACGTTCTGATTTCCGCGCGACGATCCAAGTATTGTTCCGCCAAATAGATGAATGGCATCGACGCTCTCGGGAGTAAGATCAATTACGGGATGATTGTACTGTGAGATAAAACCTTCGAATCCATATTGAAACCCAATTACCTTCGTGACTTTATAGCGGTAATAAAGTTCGTTTACCAAACTTCGGATTACGTTGTTAATACCCGGGCATAATCCGCCACAGGTTACAATAGCTGCCTTCGTTTTAGCCGGATCGAAATAAAGATGTTGATGCGGTACAGCTTTTTCAAAAGAAACAGGAATTTCTCCTGTTTCCTTACAATGCTTAAAATACTCCAGCGATGAGTCCAACAATACTCTGTCATTTTCAACAAAATGAAAAGACATACTATCGGGATCGGAGATTAGCTTCAATGGCGATTTTATAGTTCTTTTCCCCAGTGCTTTAACTTCATATTCTTTTTGAGTCATTGATATATTTATTAAATTGAACAAATATACATAGTTTCAATCGAATATCATTACCGAAATTTGAAGTTTGTTATTTTTTTCGGGACTGTAAAATCAGAAATCCACCAACCACCATGACTGCAAGTCCAATAAATGGAGACCAACTAAGGTAATGGGGTTGATTATGGGTTAGTTCTACTGTTCCAACTTTTAGAATCTGTTCCTGAGAAAAATAGGTGAAACTTGAAACTGCTGCTAGAGCAAAGCCAATAATTAATAATATACTGCCTGCTATTTTCATTTGTTTGAATATTAATATGAATTAGTTCTTATGTTTGCCAATAACTATCAGAAGAGATAATTTAGCATCAATCCCAACAAAAAAACTCCGTGACAAAATTTTGCATTTGTCTATCATTCATTTTATCAGTTGTTCTCAATTTGATTTTTATGTTCTCAAAATGAGGATCTTCGTTAATCAGGTTAAATAATTCTCTTTTAGCATCAGTAGGGCCAAATAGCAGTACATCGCCATAATTCAAAATAATATTACTGATTTTTTTGAAATAGGCTGATTGAAGTTGATGCCTTTCTTTTCCCAAAATTTCATGGGTGTCAACATTAACTTTTACAGCTTTCGGTTTTGATTCCGATTCCGATTCAATATTTTGCGACAGAATACTGCCATCTGATATTTTTATTAATATAGCATTTGAATGATCCATGCAAATACCCAATTGTTTTTCTTTGTTCATTTTGAATCTATTTATTAGAGTTTAAATTGGTTTTGGGGCTAAAAGGTTTTATCTGCGTTCCTGTACCTGTACCGGATTCTCAGTCTTTTCTTGTTCTGTTCTAACCTGTTGTTTTATCGATTTCGTTTCTCTTACAGGTTTATTATCCGTGTTTTGATTTGCGCGTTGATTTTGTTCAGGCTGAGGCTTATTTTCTGTTTTTGCAGGTGCAATAGTCTTTTGCTCCGGTTTATTATTTTGTTGTTGTACATTTCGTTGTTGTACAGGCTGTACACTGTTATTCTGTGGATTTGAAACGTTTTGTTGTCTCTCCTGTTTGTCTCTATTCACTGGTGTTGAAATTGGTGTTTCTACCTGTTTTACCTCGCGATTTTGATTCTCCGGTACTGTGTTTTTTTGCTCCGGTTTATTTTGTTTATCCACGGTTCGCGGTTCAAACGGTTGAGTATAATTATTCTCTGGAATAACAGTATTTTCGGGCTTTACATTTCGATTCTGATTTGTTGCACCGTTTTCCTGAATTCGTCTTACATTATTCATATTGCTTACTCGTGTTGGCGCTATTCGCTTTACTCCAGTATTGTTTTTTTCTACTTGAGGTCTGTAAATTTGTAATTGATTATTATTAATCTGTTGCCCTGGTTTATTTTTATCAAAAATAGTAAGTGGCTTAATAGTTCTTCCGGTAGCTTGCTGTACAGCCTCTCTCGACGGACCTGATACATAAGTTGTACGTCGTTCGTTGTCGATGTAGGATCTGTTTATTGTGGTTGATCTTCTAACTATCCGGTCGTGATCCGATTGATTGACGTAATAATGATTGATGTCTTTTCTATCAAAATTTCTGTAATCAACAAATATCCAGTGATCATTACGACTATCATATTCTCTACCAAAACTCGAATTTGCATTTATGCCTGGTTCCATTGGTGCCCAGCCATAATATCCATCAGCTTCCCGCCAGCTAACCCATGCAGGCCCCCATTCAGTATCGGGCACCCAAAACCATCCAAATGAATCATCGAAACTCCAACGTCCATAGTGAAATGCCGCCCATCCCCAATTGTAATCTGAAGTCCATGTCCAGCCATATTCACTCAATATCCAATGACCATTGCTAGAGTAGGGTACAAAGTCATCTCCTGCATCAGGTAACCAAACATAACCATAATCTGAATAATCAATCCACTGACCGTAAGGGCTTAATTGATCGTAAAATACCTGAAAACTGATATTTGTTTGTTGTGCTGACGACTGTCTGGGTAAGATTACACAGGATGTCATCAAGATAAATAGCACTGTAATGATTTTTATATGTGATTTCATGAGATGTTGTTTTTTAATACTAAGAGGTAAGGAGTAAGTGGTAAGGAGAGATTTCTTTAACTGTACTGCAATTTATTTTCTTATTACTTACTCCTTACTTCTATTCAAGTAGTTTATAAAGTTCATTCAAATCCGGCGACAGAATAACTTCAGTTCTGCGGTTGGCAGCACGTTCTTCGGCAGTTTCATTTGCTTTTACAGGTTTAAATTCGCCTTTACCCGAAGCTGTGATCCGTTTTGAATCAAAACCATAATCTTTTGTCAGAATGCGTACAATTGAGGTGGCTCTTGCTGTGCTTAAGTCCCAATTATCTTTGAACTGTGCCGTTTTGATAGGCACATTATCTGTGTGACCTTCAATCATTACCGAAATGTCTTTGGTATTATTAATTACCTGGGCAAGTGATTGTAATGCAGCTTTTCCTAATGAATCAACCACATCACTACCTGATTTAAACAACAATTTTTCCTGAAGCGAAACATAAACATTTCCATCTTTAATGTAAACAGAAAGCTCGTCTGTTTTATATTTCAGCAGCGCTTCGGCAATCGAATTCTTCAGCTTGCTCATAACATTTTTCTGCGTTTGAATCACATTCTGAAGATTGTTTAAACGTTTCTCCTGATCTTGAATTGTCATTTTAGACGAAGAAGAAAGTGCATTCAAATCATTATGAACCGATGTGTTTTGATCTTGTAAAGTTGTTTTTTGACTTTGCAGAGCTGATTTTTCAATACGTAGGTCTTTTACCAAACCGGTACATTCATTTAACTGAACATGTGTATCAACACTGTCTTTTTGAAGTTGATCAACATGATTCCACGATGCAACCAGTTTTTTACTTGGTCCGCACGACGAAACCATCAAACTCAGAATCAATAATGAGAATGGAATAAAGTGAATTGTCTTTTTCATTGGGTTGTTTTTTATATAATTAATTGTGCTGCAAAGTTGCGTAACATTATGATTTTAAGTGTTACACAACTTTGAGTATTAATTACATAATTCACAGGTTTGCTATAAACACTATGTTTTTGAAGAAATTATCTTCAAAGCAGATTTACACACACACAGTCTAATTAAAATAGATGAAATTAAGAGGTCTTTCATTATTGTACACAATTAACTAATAACTCCTCAATATAAATTATTGAGAGGATATATAAATCATAAAATCATAATATGTTTATAACGTGTGAATTATGTAATTAATACTCAAAGTTATGTAACAATAGAGTACTTAAAGTCATCGACCTTTGTCAAAATTATTAATCATTTAAAAAACAAATAAAAACATGAAAACAATTAAATTTTATGCAGTCATTGCAACATTCGCATTACTATCGGTATCGTGTGTTGAGAATTCAGGAAAATACAAAGCAGTAATTGCTCAACGTGATTCACTGGAACAGGAAAAGCAAGTCTCTGATTCTAATTACATTCGTACACTTGTAGTTTTGAATGATATTGAATCCGGATTTTCTGAAATAAATCAGAATGAAAAACAAATTAAGGTTGATCTCAAAGGAGTAGAAGGTTCAACAGCAAACAAAAGAGAAGTTATTGCAGCTCAAATGACAGCGATAAAAGAAGGCATCGAGAAAAACAAAGCGAAAATTGCGGAATTAAGAAGTCTTGCTTCCAAAAAAGGAAAAGCTAACATTATGTTGGCCCAAACAATCAAACGTTTGCAAAGCGAAATGGATGAAAAAGGTGTTCAAATTCAATCCTTACAAGCAGAGCTCGAACAGAAAAATATTAAAATCACTGAACTTAACACAACAGTAAATTATCAGAGTAAAAATATTGCTGAACAACAAAATGTTATGGATCAACAAAAGTCGACGATAAAGGGTCAGGATGCTGATCTCAATGCTGTATGGTATTGTATCGCTTCGTCTAAAATACTCAAAGAAGCTAAAGTTGTTACAGCTGGCGGATTGTTTCAGAGTAAAAAAGTGATGGCTAATGACTTTGATAAAAAAGCCTTTACTCAGGTTGATTTGAGAAATATCTCTTTTATTCCAACCGATAGTAAAAGTGTTAAAATTCTTTCGGCTCACCCTCAAAGCAGTTATAATCTAGTAAAGGGTGTTGACGATAAAATCACAATAAAAATCACAAATCCTTCAAAATTCTGGAGTGTCTCAAAATACTTAGTTGTTCAAATTTAGTTTTATTGGATAACAATTCTTGGATAGTACGCCAATCGGTTTGATGCTGATTTGGTGATATAATAACTAACACAGGAGCAGAAAAATATTCTGCTCCTGTGTTAGTTTATCGAAAATAGCAATTAGTAATGTCGATGGTATTGAACCTTTTCAGTCCATTTCCTCAAAATCAACATACTCACCTTCTTTTTTGTCAAAGATCTTTGATTTAGTTGCTGGTTGCTGAATATCTTGTGATTGAGAATTTTGTGTGTTATTCTGACGTTTGCCAAAACCAAAGATTGAGCTTAAAAATGAGCGTATAATGCCCAAAACGGATATTATAATAAATAATCCGACGAACAGAATAATAATCAAAAAAGAAAAAATTAAACTCATAGCTTGTTAATAATTAAAAAACTTCTTTTGCCACTCTTTTTACACTTTGTGTAGCCATCATGCTATAGAAATGAATGCTTGGAACTCCATGCGCTTTTAGGTCTTTGGCTTGTTGGGTACACCATTCTACACCAACTTCCACAGCTTCAGCATCCGTTTTACATTTACGCAATTCTGCGGCAAATGCTTCTGGAATGTCTGTATGGAAGATTTTGGGTAAAGCAGTTAACTGGTTAGATAATGTAATTGGTTTGATACCCGGAATAATGGGTACGTTGATTCCATTAGCCTTGCATTTCTCCACAA
>Ga0302215_10002600_pt1 | contig 12388 bp, 11 predicted proteins | sample II_Fen_N3_1_FD_194580 | JGI IMG/M metagenome (GOLD analysis project Ga0302215, IMG submission 194580) | Peat permafrost microbial communities from Stordalen Mire near Abisko, Sweden - II_Fen_N3_1 | ecosystem: Environmental > Terrestrial > Soil > Wetlands > Permafrost | place: Sweden: Abisko... | reverse complement strand
CCATATCACCACATCATCACTTCACCACATCATCACATCATCACTTCACCACATCATCATATCATCACATCACCACATCATCACATCATGATATCATCAAATCATCACATCACCATATCACCATATCATCACATTATCACATCATCACTTCATCACATCATCACATCACCATATCACCACATCATCACTTCACCACATCATCACATCATCACATCACCATATCACCACATCATCACATTATCACATCATCACATCATCACATCATCACATCATCACATCACCATATCACCACATCATCACATCATTACATCACCACATCACCACATCATCACATCATTCCATCATTTCACCGATCCAGATCCGCCAATACAAAATCCATAGCTCCTAATATCGCCAGTAAATCCGGAATGGTGTATCCCTTACTGATTAATGGCAACATTTGCATATGAGGAAAAGACGGGGTCCGTATCCTTGTGCGGTAAGATGATGTACTTCCATCGCTGATCAGGTAATATCCATTGCTTCCTTTGGCTGCTTCTATGGGGACCATGGCTTCGCCGGCCGGGATAACAGGACCCCATGAAACACCCACAAAATGATGAATCAATGTCTCAATATCAACCATAGTTTTATCTTTTCGTGGAGGAATAGCCAGTGGATGGTCGGATTTATATTCTCCGGCGGGCATATTTTTGATGCATTGCTGAATGATTCTCAGACTCTGTCGCATTTCTTCCATGCGGACCAGTGCACGGTCATAACAATCGCCGTTTTTACCCAGTGGAATGTCGAATTCGAAATTTTCAAAACCTGAATAAGGTCTTTTCTTGCGATAATCCCAGTTGAAGCCTGTAGCTCGTAGTCCTGAACCTGTTATTCCCCAATCAATGGCTTCGGCAGTTGTATAAACACCAATGCCGACTGTCCTGGCTTTGAATATGCTGTTCCTGATGATGGCATTTTCAAATTCCTTAAGCCGTTTTGGAAAATAATTAACAAAATCCTGCATGAGCTTTTCCCATCCATTCGGTAAATCATGGGCTACACCACCAATGCGGAACCACGAAGGATGCATACGTCCGCCGGTAATGGCACCTACAATATCAAAAATCCGTTCCCTATCATTGAATGCATAGAAAACCGGTGACATTTGTCCCATGTCCTGGGCAAAAGTACCCAGCCAGACCAAATGACTGGCAATACGGAAAAGTTCACTCAACATAATCCGGATGACACCCGCTTTTTCAGGAACATCTATTCCTGCCAGTTTCTCAACCGAAAGCAGATAAGCCAGGTTATTCATTACCCCACTCAGGTAATCAATCCGGTCGGTATAAGGTATAAAAGTGTGCCAGCTTTGCCGTTCACCCATTTTCTCGGCTCCACGGTGATGAAAACCAATGTCAGGAATAATGTTTACGATATCTTCTCCATGCAGTTGTAAGACAAGCCTTAATAAACCGTGTGTCCCGGGATGTTGAGGACCGACATTGAGAAACATATAATCACTGTCATCACTCGAAGTCTCCAGACCATAATCTTTCGGTTTGAATTTCAGGTCTTTGTCTTCGGAAGTTCTCATTAATTCGGTCAGGAAAAAAGGATCCTGTTCGGTTGCACGGGCATAATGATCTTTCCTTAATGGATAACCTTCCCAGGATTTAGGCATAAGAATCCTTGTTAACCGGGGATGACCTTCGAAATTGATACCAAACATATCAAAAACTTCACGTTCGTACCAGTTGGCCGATTCCCAAATGCTTGTAATACTCGGTAACGATAGGTGAAGAGTAGTGAGAGCTACTTTGATCCTTATGTCGTCATTCCTTTCAAAGGAAGTCAGGTGATAAACAACTGTAAAATCACTTTTGGGTTGGTCGTTGCGGTTTTTACGTGTCCGCTCATCAATGGCTGTCAGATCATAAAGCAGGTTATATGGAAAAATAATTTCGCTTTTGAGGTATTTTAAAACTGATACAAGATTTTTTTGTTCTATCCACAGAGTAGCAGTTTCATCTTTAGTGTATTGACTATATACAATTACACCTTCCCCAAACCTTGTCTTCAGTTCGGATACTACCGACATAGCCTCTTTAAACAATTGGTTCAATACTTCATTCATAATTTGACAGTTATCCGTTAAAAAACTAATATCATGCTTTATCAAATCATTACATTATCACTTAACCAAATCATCACATCATACATCATCACATCATACATCATCAAATCATCACATCATACATCATCACATCATACATCATCACATCATCACATCATCACATCATCACATCATCACATCATCACATCTTCACATCTTCACATCATACATCATCACATCATCACATCATCACATCAACACATCACCACATCATTACATCATACATCATCACATCGTCACATCACCACATTACCATATCAATCAAATTTCATTCATTGGCCTGATATTTCCCATTTTAATTCTTTCTTCCATTTTCAAATCCCGCATACTTGGTTTTACCATTTGATGAACTCCCTGGGGTCCGATAGCCCAACTCAAAGGTCGTTCTTCTTTCCCAATCGATTCCCGTAATAAAAGTAATCCTTCCAGAAATGCGTCAGGTCGTGGAGGACATCCTGAAACATATACATCTACCGGTAAAATTTTATCAACACCCTGTACCACACTGTAGATGTCATACATGCCTCCGGAATTGGCACATGATCCCATCGAAATGACCCATTTTGGAGCCATCATTTGTTCGTATAACCTTAAAATTATTGGGGCCATTTTTATGAACACTGTCCCGGCTATTATCATTACATCCGCTTCCCGGGGAGTACTGCGGATAACTTCTCCACCAAAACGTGCCAGATCGTAACGGCTGGTGAGTGAAGTTGCCATTTCTACAAAGCAACACGATAGTCCGAATCCAAAGGGCCATATAGAATTTTTTCTACCCCAGGCAACCATTTCATCCAACTTTCCGAATAATACTGTTTTATATAGGTTCTCATCAGTCAGCTCCTTTTCAATATCGAAATTTACGGCACCGGGTTTTATAAGTGAGTATTTCATTTCAACCTGTTTTTATATTTCAAAATCTTTTTCCCATTAGGACCGAAATCAAGTGCCCCAATGCTTAATTCGTAAACCAGCAAAACCATTAATATAGCAATGAAAATCACAATCCCGATGTAACCGGGTAATCCCAATTCACGGAAAGAAACTGCCCATAGCATTATAAAGGCAGCGTCCAAATCGAAAATTACAAAGAACATAGCTATAAGATAAAAGCTTGATGAAAAACGTAACCTTGCATCTCCGGTTGGTGGAATGCCCGATTCATATGGTTCATTTGTAGTTTTCTCCATATGACGTTCACCCAGTACATACGATAGCCCAATCATAATTCCGATGAGGGCAATGACGATCGCTGCGAATGCAATAAAAGGCCAAATGGTTATTTTGTGTTCCAACATATTAATTATGATCAATTAATGTTGTTAAATCAATTTATACATTGAAACAAAGAAAATGTATAATTGTTTAGTTAATCCGGATTTTATTTTAGGTTAAAAAGAGGGAGGATTTTATTTTGAGTTGAATGATTTATTATTTGTAACGAAATTTGTCAGATTGAATAATCATTTCTGCCTTGATTTTTAATTTCTGGTTAACAACTTATTTTAATATTGAAAAGGTTTTATTTTCGGTTATTGAAATATCATACTATCTGCTTATATCTGAAAATAATTCCATACATTTTCTAGACAAGTACCGGTCAAAATAAATTGTTGCATATTTTACAGTAGTTATTCAATATAAACGACAATCGTTCTTTGAGATTCTGATAACAGATACATCGTAAACCTTCGGCGAAGTACATCTTGTCTAATCAAAAAGCCCATAAGGCAGTTCTAAGTTCTGTTTTTATGGGCTTTTAAAATTTAGCTTGAAATTAGTTTCTGATTATTTTCAGAAGATGAGGTAAAAGTTCAACTATCTTTTGGCTCTTTTGATCTTGAAAGAATAAAAGATTCATTTTTTTTAAATTCAATTCTTCGCCTTCGGTACCTCTTCGTTACCCATTCGGTACCCCTTCGCTACCCATTTACTTGTATTACTTAGATAATACTTAGATAAAACATAGATAATACTTAGATAATACTTATTTATATAGATATGTGTTATCAATGTATTATGATTGCATTAAATAAGTTTTACGGGAATTATACTCTAAAATGGGTGAAAAAGGGGATCCAAAGGGGTGAAAAACGGGAGAAAAGGGATAGTGAAGTAGAGGCAATGAAATGGACAGAAAAATACCAGTTATCCGAAAATCGGGTAATCGAAAGTTCGGGAGATTTATGTATGCCAATAAGGATATTCAAATCAGCATATTCCGAAAAAGAGTGCTCATTTTCTTAATTTCAATGAACAATAGGAGGGGGTTAATTTGTTTACAAAGTTATATGTTAAGTTTAATAAATTCCATAAATAAAAAATTCGATAACGTTTAATTCATCAGAGAAAAAATAATTATGAATTACAGGATAGAAAAAGATAGTATGGGAGAAGTGCAAGTGCCTGATGATAAGTATTGGGGAGCCCAGACCCAACGTTCACTCATGAATTTCAGGATTGGACCATTGGCTTCTATGCCAGTTGAAATAATTCATGCCTTTGGATATCTGAAGAAGGCGGCAGCAATTACCAATGAGAAATTCGGGTTGTTGACCGGTGAAAAATTGAAACTCATCAATGAAGTTTGTGATGAGATTATTGAAGGAAAGCTCGATGATCACTTTCCGCTGGTAATCTGGCAGACCGGCTCGGGAACTCATACCAATATGAATTGTAATGAAGTCATTTCAAACCGGTCGAATGTGTTGCAGGGAAATAATTCAGGAAACGGATTCGTGTTTATTCACCCAAATGACGATGCAAATATGTCGCAATCGTCGAATGATACATTTCCTACAGCCATGAACATTGCATCGTATAGTAAAATAGTGGAATACCTCATTCCTGCCCTGGATTCACTGGAAACTATCTTGTGGGAAAAGTCAAAAGCCATGGCATATGTAGTGAAAATCGGAAGGACTCATTTAATGGATGCAACCCCAATAACACTTGGACAGGAATTCTCGGGCTATGCCTCCCAAATACAACACGGAATAAGATCATTAAAGAACACTCTGACTCATTTATCGGAGTTGGCATTAGGTGGAACAGCTGTCGGCACAGGTTTAAATGCCCCCAAAGGATTTGATCTGGAAGTTGCAGCTACGATTACACAATTAACAAAATTACCGTTCAAAACAGCAGAAAATAAATATGAATCCCTGGCGACAAATGATGCCATAGTTGAAACTCACAGTGCAGTAAAACAACTTGCTGTAAGTTTAATGAAAATAGCAAATGATATCCGCTTGTCGGCTTCCGGTCCAAGGTCAGGAATAGGAGAAATAATTATACCCTCCAATGAACCGGGATCATCTATTATGCCCGGTAAAGTGAATCCAACCCAGGTAGAAGCAATGACAATGGTCTGTGCACGGATTATGGGAAATGATACAACCATTGCGATTGCCGGATCGAATGGTCAATTCGAATTGAATGTGTTCAAACCTTTGATGGGAAGTGTCATGCTGGAATCAATTACATTACTGGCTGATGCATGCCGGTCATTCAATGAACATTGTGTTGTCGGAATTGAACCAAACATGGAACGTATAAATGTAAATTTGTACGACTCATTGATGTTGGTTACAGCTTTAAATCCTCATATCGGATATGATAAAGCGGCGTTAATCGCAAAAAAAGCTTATGCTGAAAATACAGGTTTAAAAGAGGCTGCACTGTCTTTGGGATTTCTGACAGAACATCAATTTGATGACTGGATTGATCCGGCTGCCATGACTGGTCCTATGTAATACTAATTGTAAATAAAAACTTGATTGTATTTGTTTTAATATATCTACTCGTTAATACTTTGACTTAAAACGTTTAATCAAATCAGATTAATTATTATTCATTAAAAATTATAAACTATGTCTTCATTAGCCGCTATTTCAATAATTAATTTTCCAGATAAAGTTGATCAACAGGAAGTAAAACGCCGTGCAAAAGAATTGTTTATCACTTCATTTCCACAAGTGGAAAGAATGATGGGTGCTTTTGATAATACGGAAATACGAACCCGAAACTTTTGTAAACCTCTTGAATACTATACCACACTGCATAGTTTTGAAGATCAAAATGCAGAATATATCCGACTTTCACTGGAATATTCTGTCAAAGCTATTGAAGAATGTATTCATTCTGCACAAATACAAAAAGAAGAAATAACCGATATTATTTTTATTTCTACTACAGGGCTTTCCACTCCAAGTTTAGATGCACTTATCATAAACAAAATGAGGCTAAATCAAAACATTAACCGGATGGGCATTTTCGGGTTGGGATGTGGGGGAGGAGTAGCCGGTTTTTCCAAAGCAAGTATACTGGCAAAAGCGAATCGGGAAGCAGTAGTTTTACTGGTAACCGTTGAATTATGTTCATTGACCTTTTTAAGAAACGATTATAGTAAAAGTAATTTTATCGGGTCTAGTTTATTTGCAGATGGGGCAGCAGCCTGTATAATAACCGGGGATCATCATGTCAATAAAACAAATAAAGGAATTACATTTCTTGCCTCACAAAGTAAATTGTATTATGATTCGTTGGATGTAATGGGATGGGAGTTTTTGGATAAAGGATTTAAAGTGTTGTTTTCATCCGACATACCAACAATTATAACAAGAAATGTAAACAATGATATCACTTCTTTTTTAGACAGGGAACATGTCAAACTTTCAGAAATAAAGAATTTTATTTTTCATCCCGGTGGTAAAAAAATTCTTACTGCTTACGAAGATGCATTGGCAGTTGAAGGAGATTTCCTTGAAAATTCAAGAGCAGTAATGACTGAAAATGGAAATATGTCAAGTTCATCAGTTCTGTATGTACTGCAGAAATTTTTTACAAAGGGATTTACCGACGGTTATGGATTAATGGTTTCAATGGGTCCCGGATTTTCATGTGAAATGGTATTACTTCAAATGAAAAATAAATAAAATGGTTTTTATACTTTTTATATCATTCGTAGTTCTGTTACGATTCGCAGAATTAATTCATTCGAAAAGGAATGAAAAATGGTTGCTTGCAAATGGTGCATTTGAATATGGACAAAAACATTATCCGTATATTGTGTTATTACACATCCTTTTTTTTCTTTCGCTAATAACAGAATACGCTGTTAAACAAATAGCTACATATAGCATTCTTCTGATGATATTCTTTTTTCTTATATTGGGAGTGAAAATCTATGTGGTATTTACATTGGGAAAATTCTGGAATACAAAAATTTATCATATCCCGGATACCCCGGTCATTCGGAAAGGATTCTATCTTTATTTTAAACATCCGAACTATATGATTGTTATTATTGAAATAGCACTTATACCATGCATCTTTCAGTTATATATTACAGCCATTTTATTTAGCATTCTGAATTCAGTTATGTTGTATATCCGGATTAAAGAAGAAAATAAGGTTTTGATGATGAGATGATTTGGTGATGTGATGATGTGATGATGTGATGATTTGATGATGTGATGATTTGATGATGTGATGATGTTATGATGTTATGATGTTATGATATGATGATGTGATGATATGATGATATGATGATGTGATGATGTGATGATGTGATGATGTGATGATGTGATGATGTGATGATGTGATGATGTGATGATGTGATGATGTGATGATGTGGTGATGTGGTGATGTGGTGATTTGATGATATGATGATATGATGATGTGATGATGCGATGATGTGATGATGTGGTGATGTGGTGATGTGGTGATGTGATGATGTGATGATGTGAAGATGTAATGATGTGATGATGTAATGATGTAATGATGTGATGATACAATGAAAGGTTAATAATATGAAGTGATGATATGAAAATGACTGTTTAAAATATTCTTTTAAAAATGGAATGCTTTTTTTATGATTAAATTCATAATTCCCGGAAAATTATTGAGCAATTATCAATCAAATTTTATTTTGTTGTTCAATTTTTGTTACTGATTTAAATTAAAAACAACTTAAAAAAACAAAGTCATGGCAATAACTAAAGTATGGATAGAAGATGGTTGTACAGGATGTGGTTTAAGTGAAACAATTTGTCCTGAAGTGTTTAAAATGGATGGTGAAGCAATGGTCATCGATGGGGTCGATTTTTCTAAATATGAAAAAGATATCATTGAAGCTGCCGAAAGTTGTCCGGTAGAAGTAATCAAGTATTCTTAATCTGAAGTCGCATAACTTCTTTTAATGATTTCCTGATAATTCAATTTAGTGTGAAAGTAGATTTAAACTGATATTAAATTTATATACTATGAAGAATTTAAAAACTAAATATATGGGTATAGAAATTGATAATCCCATTATATTAGGAGCTTCTGATTTGGTTACAAAACAGGGTAATCTAAGAAAGGCAGAAGATGAGGGTGCAGCTGCAATCGTGTATAAATCATTGTTTGAGGAGCAGATCCAACTTGAGAAGTTGCATTTTGATGAGAAAATAACCGAGTTTGATGATATTCATGCTGAGATGTTGACATTACATCCTCATATTGATTATACCGGAGTAGAAGAGCATCTTTTGAATTTAAGAATTGCGAAGGAAAGTATTTCTATACCGGTCATCGCCAGTCTTAATGCCGTGAATATTGAAACCTGGGTAGAATATTCCAAACTAATCAGCCAAACCGGTGTTGATGGGATAGAGCTTAATTTCTATCCGAATATGTGGGATATTGACCGTGATTCATCCGATATTGAGAATGAACAGATCAGGATTGTAAAAGAAATTAAGAAAAACATCAGTATTCCTTTGAGTGTTAAATTAAGCCCTGATTACACCAATACTTTAAATCTTGTAAAAAAGCTTGATCAGGAAGGAGTAAACTCTTTTGTACTGTTTAATTCGTTTTTTCAACCGGATATAGACATTAAAAATGAAAAACACATCAAAAAATATAACTTTAGTAATCCCGGCGATTATAAAAAATCACTTCGATTTGCCGGATTGTTGTTTGAAAATATCAAAGCCGACATTTGCAGCAGCCTTGGGATTTTTACAGGTGCTGATGTCATTAAACTGATTCTGTCAGGAGCTTCAAGTGTGCAGGTTGTCAGTACCATCTATAAAAATGGTATTTCGCAGATTGGTAAAATGAAAAGTGAACTGGAAGAATGGATGGAAGAAAAAAATTATACCAGTCTGGATGAATTCAGGGGTAAACTCTCTAAAAACAGGCTTAGTAAGAATCCCTTTATTTATAAAAGAGCCCAGTATGTAGATCTGCTGTTGAATGCTGAGGATATTTTCGAAAATAATTAATCTAATGCATATTGTTAAGTAATTAATAATTAACAAATATTTATTGACAAGACCCTGAAATATAAACTATTGTAGATTGACAAATAGATCAATAGATATAAACAATTATTTAGTTGATAAAAAAAGATAAAGATACTGTTTAGTATCTTTATCTTTTTTTGTTTTCAGCAATTATAATTCAAAAAAGAATTCAAATAGGAATCTAAAGTATTTGTAATTATACTTCAAACCTTCATTCATTATTTTTATCCACCTTTGATATCTTAACGCATTTTTTTATTTGTTCCAAATTTATTAAATTATTATTCGTTTTCCTTAAAAATAGTTGGCTATAAAATTTATTAAATCAACACTTTTATATAGATTTGCAATTTCAATTAGAATAAGTTGTCTCTTTTAAACCGTTTAGTGATTTATTCATTAAAACCGGTTTAAATGAGAATTTTATAAACCTAAATTCTTACTACTAATAATCACATTAACCCCATAAATGACACATAAATCCTTATTACGAACCTTTAAAATCCTTTGGATATTTGTTGCCTGTTTTAATGTTATTCCATCATTTGCAGAGATTCCTGATGCTGTGCTTGTGAATCAACAAACCTGTCTTTCAGTAAGAAACAATAAACTATATATTACCCGTAGTTATGAATTAAGGATTAATAACCGGTTGGGGGAGAAGTATACAGAAATAAGCATCCCGTATTCGAAGATGAATAAAGTTTCTAAAATCGAGGGATATATTAAAGATGAAAATGGTGTAATTATTAAAAAACTTAAATCCGGAGATATTATTGAAAGAAGTACAATGCAAGATTTCTCTTTTTATGAAGATAACTTTGTAAAGGAGTTTTCATTGATTCATAACATTTATCCTTATACACTTTGTTATTCTTATCAGTTACAGGAAGATGAATTTTATTGTATCGATGAATGGATGCCCGTAATAAATAGTGATATTCCCACTTTAAAAGCAAGTTTAACCCTGGATGTTCCAACTGATTATAAGATTTCATTTTCTTCGCATCTGATTGATAGTGTGAAAATGGATACCCTGGAAACAAGGATAAAATACAGTTGGATGACATCTTATTCCAAACAATACGAACCGGAAATATTCTCACCGGAAAAGAGTATGAATTTTCCGGAAGTCGATATAGTTCCCGTAAAATTTAAATATGATCAGGAAGGTTCATTTGCTAGCTGGGAAAAATATGGTAATTGGGAATATCGGTTAATGGATGGATTAAACATTTTGCCGGAAGATGAACAGCGTACAATCAGTTCATTAATAACCGGTATTAAAGATGATAAAGAAAAAGTCAGGATTTTGTACCATTATATGCAGGATGCGACCCGTTATATTAATATATCGGTAAAAACCGGAGGAATGAAACCTTATCCAGCCAGTTATGTCGCCATTAATAAATACGGAGATTGCAAAGCATTGTCCAATTATTTCAGATCAGTATTAAGCTTTGTCGGTATCAAATCATTTTACTCTGATGTTCAGGCAGACCGGCAAATTAAAAAGACTGACCTTACTTTTCCTTCCCAACAATTTAATCATATTATTGTGTATGTCCCGTTACCTAAAGACACACTTTGGCTGGATTGCACCAGTGACGGACCGTTTAATTATTTAGGCACTTTTACACAAAATCGCCTTGCTTTTTTAATTGATAAAGATGACAGTCATTTTAAGAAAACACCTGCTCTTTCAACGAATGATGTTCTTGAATCGCGGACCATACATATTCATTCCGAATCAGAGAATGATATAGCTGCCGATTTCCACACTGTCTCAAAAGGAGAATCCTTTGATCTCCTTTCAGGATTATCAAGTTCTGTAAGCGACTCAAGAAGATCACAATATATCAGGAACAATATTATAGCATCCGGTTTCGATCTTAAAGATTATCAGCTTATTCCATCAAACCGGGATTCAACATTTATCAACCTTAATTATACTGCAAAAGGGAATAAATTTTATAAAAAATACGGGAATGAAATTTTAATCCCCTTACTTCCTTTCAGCATTCCCGCATTTAAAGATCCAAAAAACCGAAAGAATCCGGTACAATTGAATTATCCGGTTTTTAAACAGGATTCAATTGTTTATGAGATTCCTGTTGGATATAACGTTTCCGGAATGCCGAAAGAACAAACAATACATTCTGTATTCGGAAATTATTCTATCCACTGTCATCAATACCAGAATTCTGTGGTGGTGTTCAAGAGTTTTATACTGAATGCCGGTGAATATCCTTTATCACAGTACAAGGACTTTTACGGTTTTGTAAAAAAAGCATATGACAGTGAAAATTATTCCTATATAGTTACAACAAACAAGTAAATGATATAATTTTCAGAATAGAACTCATAAGCCGAAATGCATGGTTGAAAAGGACCGTAAAGATGTTTTCCCGGTTTAAAAGATAACTCTTCTATTTATCTAAAAATAAATAATCATGAAACAATTATTCTTTTTCGTGCTATTCCTTTTTAACATGCCATCAGCTTTGCTGGCACAGGATTTTAATAATGAATATGGTAATGTTGGACTAAGTGATATCAAATACAGTTTTTATCCTTCGGATAAAGAAGCTGAAGCAGTAGTGATCTATGATATTGGTCAGTCATATTTTACAAGAAATAACAACTCCTTTGATGTGATTTATGAAAGAACAACCCGGATTAAGGTGTTTAAAGAAGCTGGAATTAGATTTGCCAATGTGGAAATCCCTTTCTATGGAGAAGGTGAAATCTACGAAAATGTTTCCGATATTGAAGCCTGCACTTATAATTTTGAAAATGGAGTTTTCATAAGAACAAAACTTGATTTAAAAACCTGTCATGACGAAAAGGTAAATAAATACTGGACTCAAAAGAAATTTGCATTGCCAAATGTCAAAGTAGGTTCTATTATAGAGTATCATTATAGAAT
>Ga0302215_10002594_pt1 | contig 12410 bp, 10 predicted proteins | sample II_Fen_N3_1_FD_194580 | JGI IMG/M metagenome (GOLD analysis project Ga0302215, IMG submission 194580) | Peat permafrost microbial communities from Stordalen Mire near Abisko, Sweden - II_Fen_N3_1 | ecosystem: Environmental > Terrestrial > Soil > Wetlands > Permafrost | place: Sweden: Abisko... | reverse complement strand
TTTTTCACTTTTATGGTCTGTCAGCTGACGGATAATGCGTTCTCTAATGAAACTAATTCACCCTTGCCACGAAGGCACCAAGACTCAAAGCTACACAAAGTATTAATATATCAGACTTAGTGCCCTTCAGCTGACGGATAGTGACTTTGTGACTTTGTGGCAGAATAACAAACCCATTTCAACTTTACTCTTGTTTTTTCACTTTTATGGTCTGTCAGCTGACGGATAATGCGTTCTCTAATGAAACTAATTCACCCTTGCCACGAAGGCACCAAGACTCAAAGCTACACAAAGTATTAATATATCAGACTTAGTGCCCTTCAGCTGACGGATAGTGACTTTGTGACTTTGTGGCAGAATAACAAACCCCCTTTCAACTTTACTCTTGTTTTTTCACTTTTATGGTCTGTCAGCTGACGGATAATGCGCTCTCTAATGAAACTAATTCACCCTTGCCACGAAGGCACCAAGACTCAAAGCTACACAAAGTATTAATATATCATACTTAATGTCCGTCAGCTGACAGACAGTGGCTTTGTGACTTTGTGGCGAAATAACTTTCTTCAAACTAAAATTGTACAAAGAAAGTAGAACCTTTTATTCCAATAAACTTCATTTTTTTCAAAATGACACAAATGTATTGTTTTTTGATCAGCAAATCTTAACCCGTTCATTCTGTTGTCACTACATTTGCGAAAGCATTTTTCTACTTATTCACAAAGTAGTAAAACATACACCTGCATACAACCATCTAATCAAGATCAACATTATGAATAAAATCATTACCCTGTTTTTCGTTATTTTCTTCATGCATTCCTTCAGTTACTCCCAGTCCGTGTCACGGGTCGAGAATAGCCCTTTTCCCGGTTCGGCAAAGCCCGATACACTTTTCTATACCAGCAATTCAATGGCCGAATCGGAGATATTTGCTACTGGCTCGTTAAGCGGTATTCTGGCAAAGAAAAAACCCATGATACTTCAATGGCAGTACTTTCATCAGGAAATTGTCCGGGAACAAGGCATCGGGTATAAAATACTGAATACCTACAGCAATAATTTTGCAGGCTTGCTCAAGTTCTTTGCAAAACGACTGAATGGGTATATTTTGTGTGACCCTAAAACCAGCAGTTCGAATGTAGCAGCTTCACTTTCGGGAATACTGAACGCTGTGGCCATTCCCACTGATATTGAGTCAAAAGCCATTGCCTGTGGATTAACTAAAGTATTGGATGTAACCGGCAAAGACGAATTATGGGCGTTGGCCAATTACAAAAACCAGTTGAATAAAGATGTTGCCTTCTTTCAGTCGAGCAGTGACTGGTTAGGGCTGGTTGATTATACGGCTTATACAGGAGGTATCCGGTTTTATGATCCCAACATCAACGGTGCATTAACCGATAGTGTATATAACTTTTTGAATCAGGGAGCTATGTTTTATGGATGGTGGATCTCTGAAGACGGATCAGTAGGAAAAATGTCCCAAAAATCATTTAAGATTATTCCTTGCGGAGGATTGAAAAATCTGGCTACTTTTACCAATTTAGACGTCCCTATCGTAAAACAAAAAGAGTCCGTTACACCTTTCAAGGCAGTTCCCAATGTACACACTGTTTGTTTTGTCATTTCCGATGGTGACAATATCGGCTGGGTTGCCGGTGCCGGGTATTGGGATGCCTGGATATGGAAAAACGACAACCAGAGCCGCATGAACCTGGGTTTTACTCTTTCTCCGGCTCTTTGTGAATTAACCCCCCTGATATATAACGACCTGATCAATGGCTTGCAAACTTCTCCCGAAGGACGAAATGTAGCTGTTGCTTCCCCTTCCGGACTGGGTTACTATTTCCCGAGTTTAAGTCCAAACCTGCCTTTCCATTGCGAGCAGCTGAATAAGTTCATGAGGAAAGCCGATATGAGTATTGTGAATGTTATTGACAACGACAACGGCTTGCATTCACCCAATGAATACCTGAAGCAAAGCAATATTGACGCATTATTCTATTATACATATGGTTCGCAATATACAGGAATGAAAGGAAAAATCAGCTGGTACAAAGGGAAACCAAGTATTGGCGGTCGTTTCTCTTTTTGGGGCAATTCGGAGGATCGTAGCGCTGAAGTACAGGAACGTGTGGCCCAAAGTATGGCTAATGTCATCAATTCCCAATCCACTAATCCGAACGCTGAGGCAGGATATAGTTTAATTCCCGTACATATCTGGACCGAAAATCCTACAGATGTGCTAAATGTCATAAAAAAACTTGGACCTAAAGTGCGTGTGGTAGCTCCTGATGAGTTTGTATGGCTAATTAAAAAGAACCTTGGTAAATTACCAATGGGTACAGGTAACGGACTAAAAGGCGAATACTTCAGGGGAAGTAATTTCGACTCGCTGGTTTATTCAAGGATAGATAAGAAAATTGATTTTGACTGGAAGGCCGGAAGTCCTGTAACCGCAACGGGAACCGATCAGTTCTCTGTCAGATGGACCGGTCAGATACAGCCTTTATATTCCGAAGAATATACCTTTAATTTTACTTCCGACGATGGTGCCCGGTTGATCATAAATGGTACACCGGTATTTGAATCACTGAATGCCTCAGGCTTTTCAACCAGGTCGGGTAAAATCACCCTGGAAGCCGGGATAAAATATGATATCACGATCGAATACCGCGAAGAAACAGGGAATGCCTCCTGCCTGCTTGAATGGGAAAGCCTTTCTCAACTTCGGCAGATAGTCCCTTTTACACAATTATATTCTCAACCCTTGCCCACAACCGGAGTCGTTACCGTATTCAAAGAAAATGCCAGGAAAGGTTTTTCAGCAGGAGTAGGTATTGGCTCGTACACAACCTCCCGGCTGAATGAACTGGGCATCCTGAATAATGAAATTTCATCTATCAAACTGATGGAAGGATTTAAGGCTATTGCTTATTCCAATGATAATTTCACGGGCGATTCCATTATTATTACAGCAAGTAAGGATACTCTTTCTTCGCTCCTGATGAGTGACAAAACCTCTGACTGGGACAACAAAATAGCCTCATTACAAATAAAAGCGAATGGAGATACCACCATCACCGGTGCATTTTTCCTCCGCAACAAAAGAAGCAGTTTCTATATGGACGTGGTTGGTGGAGTAACTGCCACTGACTACAACACCAATATTCAGCAATATAGCTTTACAGGCAACTACAACCAGGCATTCCAGTTTTTTCATCTGGGAAATGGGGTCTACAAAATTATGGCACGCCATAGCAAAATGGTTCTGACAGTGGCAAAAATGGGCACTGTGGAAAACTCGAATGTGCATCAATGGAAATATGAAGGCTCAGCCAGCCAGGAATTCATTGTCGTACCCGCAGGAGTGAATACATATAAGTTTATTTCGAAATACAGCGGAATGGTTGTAAACGTGATTAATAGCAATGTTGAAGGCAATGTACAAATGAATTCAAATACTAACCAGCCAGGGGGTATGTGGATTTTGGTAAAAACAAAAAGCAGGGAAGGTACAGGCGACGGTTTAAAAGGGGAATATTACAATGGTAAGACTTTTAATACACTTAGGTTAACCCGCATCGATCCTCAGGTCTTCTTCAATTGGGGTGTGTCATCGCCTAATCCCCTGTTGACGGTTGATAATTTTTCTGTCAGATGGAGCGGATTTATTGAACCCCGTTTCACAGGGCTTTACACATTTTACATGAACAGCGACAACGGCAGAAGATTGTGGATAAACGATCAGTTGATCATTGACAAATGGACAAGCGATTATGGAGTTACCTATACGGGAACCGCCAATCTGAAAGAATTAACCAGGAATACAATCAAAGTAGAGTATTTCGAAGAATCAGGTGGAGCGGATATCCGGCTCGATTGGAGCAGTGACCTCGAATTGAAAGAAATTATTCCTCAAAGCCAGTTGTATTCAGAACAGGTGGTCAGTGGCATACCTGTTTTAAATGACAGGGCCATATTCACGTATCCAAACCCTGTAAACAGCATATTGTATCTGAGCGGCCTGGATAAACCCGGAAAAATTGAAATATACAACTCACTGGGCAATAAAGTGCTTGAAGACACCGGCACTTCAATTCATACCGAAATGTTACCTTCCGGTTTCTATTTTCTCAATCTGATCCTGGATGGAAAATCACAATCTTTCAAATTCATCAAGGGAAAATAAGCGATTGGATATCTTAAAAAAGAAACAGGACTAATCGTCTGAAAATATTACATTTGTTCACTATGCAGGACATGCAGCCTCAGGATAAGATCTGTGGCTGCATGTTTTTTTTGTTAATTGCAACGAATTAATTAAACTGACATATTAAACTGTTATCTCAGACTTCCTGATCCCATAATATAATTCAATGAGTTACAATATCCATAACGCAAATTTGACTGTCACTTGTATCGCAAATAATTTTTATATTTTTGATTGTTAGTTGGAATAAATAAAGTTTGCTGTGTATTAGAAATTAATAATGACAATTGAATTCGTGTAATCAATATGTATGTAAATATCTTATAATCAAAACCTTATTTTTATTTTTACTCTACTTTATAACTTGATGTAAGGATCTATTAATCAAGTGATAATTAATTGTATTTTTTGCCCTACCTGTTTATCTTGATGTATGTTAGCTCCCTGATTCTGGACATTCAGGAGAAAATATTACGGCCCCAATTTTCAATCTTATTCTATTATTCTCAAAAGATAAATTAAAAACAATGTATTATATTTTAAACCTTATTTTTGTTTTTTCAACCTCAATAGAACAATTAAATTTGAGAGAGGTCAGGAAGTTTGAATCTGTTAATATACCGCATCTTCTGTCTCGAATTCTGATTCTTGATTCTTGCGTTCTATTTGATCTGTGTCATCAGTGAACAAACTCTTGCATTTTTCTCCGTTCCTACTCTTCTGCCAGTAGTAATATCAAAAAATCCTGCTCCAAAACGGAACAGGATTTTTTGATATTACTTGTCGTGAAATTTAACGGGTATCAGAATCTTTTAAACCCGACAATTTCACGCACCTCACGAATCGTTTTGGCGGCGCTTTCCTGCGCTTTTTCCTTACCCATGCGCGCTACCTTCGAAAGATAGGCTTCGTCGTTTAAAAGGGCGTTAATTCGCTCGCGGAACGGAGTGGTAAAGACAATCATATCTTCAGCCAGTTGTTTTTTCATATCGCCGTAGCGAATCTGGCAGGTATTGTATTTTTCATTGAAGAATTCAAATGTTTCGGGAGCTGAGACTACCTTCATTAGCTGGAATATATTCGCAATGGCTTCAGGTTTTGCCTGGTTTGGTTCGGTCGGACCGGCATCAGTTACAGCTTTCATCACTTTTTTACGGATATCGCCCGGCTCATCAGCCAGAAATATGGCGTTGCCTTCTCCTTCCGACTTGCCCATTTTACCGCTTCCATTGAGTCCGGGTATTTTTACCAGTTCCTGTCCAAAATTAAATGCCTGTGGTTCCGGGAAATAATCCACATTATACATCCGGTTAAACCGGTTGCCAAACGTACGGGTCATTTCCAAATGTTGTTCCTGATCTTTTCCAACAGGCACCTTGGTGGCACGGTGAATTAAAATATCAGCAGCCATCAGGGTCGGGTAGGTCAGCAGGCCGGCATTTACGTTATTGGGTTGCTGGCGGATTTTATCCTTAAACGACGTACAGCGTTCCAGTTCGCCGATATAGGCATTCATGTTCAGGAAAAGATACAACTCGCTAATTTCCGGAACGTCACTTTGAACGTAGAGTGTCGACTTTTCAGGGTCAAGACCTGCAGCCAGGTATTCCACCAGAATCTGGCGGACGTTTCCATGCAAATCCTGAGGAGTAGGATGTGTGGTAAGCGAATGATAATCAGCAATGAAAAAATAACAATTATGTTCGTTTTGCATGCTGATGAAATTACGTAACGCTCCAAAATAGTTTCCTAAGTGAAGGTTTCCCGTTGGCCGAATGCCACTGACAACTGTTTCCATATTTTAAAAATTACTGTTTGCCTTTCCGTTTTACTCTTTGTAAAGGGTTACAGGCATATGATATAAATAAATTATAGTAGTTAAAGAAGTAACATCTTTAACTACTATCTACAAACTTAAAACTACGAACTTAAAACTTCAAACTCTTCAAACTTCAAACTCTTAAACTTCAAACTTTTCAAACTTCAAACTCTTAAACTTCAAACTCTTCAAACCTTTCAGCCTTCTACTCAATCGGAATAGTCCTCTTAATCCGTTGATCCAGCGAAGTGAGGGTTTCTGTGGTTGCCACTCCCGGGATTTCCTGGATCTTACCATTTAACAGTTCCATCAGATGCTCATCATTTTTGGCATACAATTTTATCAGGATGGTGTACGAACCCAGCGTATATTGCGATTCAACGATTTCCTGTATCTTTTCAAGTTCTGCCACCACTTCCTTGTACATCGACCCACGCTCGAGGGTAATGCCAATATAGGCGCACATTTGGAATCCCAGCATTTTCGGGTTCACCGTATAGCCCGAACCGGTTATCACATCAATATCTATCAGGCGTTGCACGCGTTGATGAATGGCAGCACGCGATACACCACATTCTTCAGCTACATCCTTAAAAGGCATACGGGCATTTTTTGTAATTATCTGAAGAATTTTTCTATCTAATTGATCTATCTTTTCCATGAAAATTGATTTATGTTTATCATATTGGCAGCAAAATTATACAAAATAAATGATAAATGAAAGATTATACACATTAATAACAGAATTATAAGGATAAAAGATAGAATTTTGTTCAATACACCTGTCGTTTTGACATTTAATCATAATATCGACATGCTGAAATCGTTGTTTTGACTTTCCGGATATGCTTTCATCCGGTAGTTTAAGGCCATTCCGGATTGCAATATCAATCCACGCCCCGTGAGTTGTTGTCATCAATAATAGCTGAATCCGGATGAGTGAATACCCGGTCCGCATTATCCGGCATTTTTAGCTTAAAAAAAAGAGTCTGTCTCCACTGATTGGAGACAGACTCTTTTTATGTATGCCATGCTACTGATAAGTCATTTCACTTATTAGCGTGCCTGTTGTTGTGGCATTTGTTGTTGTTGTGGCATTTGTTGTGGAGCTGGTCCTTTTTCAATTGAGATTAATTCAACTTCAAAAATCAACATGGAGAAAGGTTTGATTTTTCCACGGTCAGCACCGGCATATGCCAATTCCTGAGGAATATACAATTTGTATTTAGATCCTACCGGCATTAATTTTAATGCTTCTGTCCATCCTTTGATTACCTGGTTTACCTTGAATACGATCGGTGTTTTGCGTTCAACAGAGCTGTCGAAAACTGTACCATCAATTAATGTTCCGTGATAATTCACTTTTACGTTGTTGGTATCTGTTGGTAGAACGCCTGTACCTTGTTTGATCACTTCATATTGTAAACCGCTGGCAGTTGTTTTAACGCCTGGTTTTTTTGCATTTTCAGCAAGGAATTTTTCTCCGGCTGTTTTATTTCCACCGAATTGTTTTTCCATTTTCTTCGATTGCAACACCATCATTGTTTTTTGAAGGTATTCCTGAGCCTGTACCGGAGTCATTTGAACTTTCGAACCTCTTAATCCGTTTATCAATCCTTGTTTGATCAGTTTAATATCAACTTTCAATGTAGAATCTCCCATTAAACCTGATTTTTGTTGATCTTTCAACGAAGTTCCGATTTTTGTACCTAAATCAGCCAGTTCAGTGCTGCCTTTTTCTACTTTACCTTTCATGCCTTCGTTCAATCCTTCGAGCAATGCTTTGATGGATTTTTGAGCTGAGTCGCCTTTGATATAATAGTTTTTGATACCATCACCATTTGCAAGACCAAATGCATAATTCAAACTGTCAAGTTGAGTCTTTAATGTTGGCGCTTTTGCTTTGTTGCTATCGCACGAAGAAAATGCAAATGCGGCTACCAGGGCCACTGCCATGAATATATTCAGTTTTTTCATTTTTCTGTTTTTATTATTTTGTTGAACGATTATTTAACTGGTTGTGGAGCTTCTTGTGGAGCCTGTTGTGGAGCTTGTTGTGGAGCCTGTTGACCTTGTGGTGCCATTCCCTGTCCTTGTTGAGGCATATTAGGCATTTGTTGTTTCATCTTTTCATTTTGTATTCTCATCATCGTTTTCTGGATATAATCCTGAGCTTCCTTCGCTGTCATCCCTTTGCTAAAACCGTTCAAGGCGTTTACCAGACCTTGTTTAACCAAGGCATCGTTAAATACAAGTGTTGAGTCACCCATCAAACCTTTTGCTTTTTGTTGTTTGAATGAGTTACCGATTTCAAGTCCTAATTTATACATTTCACCTTTGTTTGCTCCCGGTTTGAATGCTTTATCCAACGCTTTCATTAATGCAATGATTGGTTTGCTCGATGAATCAGTTTTCATGTAATAGCTTTTGATACCATCACCATTGGCTAAACCAAGCGAGTAGTTCAAACTGTCATTTTGAGTTTTAAGTGTTGCACTTTTTGCTTCGTATTTATTGCACGAAGTAAGCACAAAAATGGCAACCAGGGCTACCAACGATAAAATACTTTGTTTTTTCATTTGATTTGTAATTTATGAATTTTTTTATTGTTTGCTTTTTGCTGTTAACGCTTTATTGTTAACTGTATTTATTTTACTCGTTTGGTTGTTGTGCTTTTGGTTGAAGTGCTTTTTTTAACCACTTTCGGTGCAACAACTATCTTTGTATCAGCTACAGGTTTGATTTCTTTTACCGGTTTGATATCAAGTAATTCAACTTCAAATATCAAAGTTGAAAAGCCCGGTATAGCACCATTGCCTGCTCCTTTTTCTCCGTATCCTAATGTATAAGGTACAAAGAATTTATATTTTGAACCAACCGACATCAACTGAACTCCTTCTGTCCAACCCGGAATAACCTGGTTTAACGGGAAAGTAATTGGTGCTCCACGATCTACTGAACTATCAAATTTCGTTCCGTCAATCAGGAATCCCTGATAATGTACCTGTACTGAATCGGTAGCCTGTGGTTTTGGGCCTTCTTTGGCTACAAGCACCTTGTATTGTAATCCGCTGGCAGTTACCTTAACGCTGTCTTTTGTTTTGTTTTCGGTCAGAAACTTGTCTCCGGCTTCTTTTTTTACATCGGCATCTTTGGTCTGAGCTTTGGCAATATAACTTTTAAAGAATTCCATCGCAACTTCCGGTTTCAACAACGCTGAATCACCCCGCATGGCAGTGGTAAATCCCAGTATCAATAAATCTATGTTTGATTTTCCTCCTGGTATTGCTTTCAGGTTTTTGGAAAAATCCGATCCGACATTTAATCCCAGGGCATAGCTCATGGAGTCAACATCGTTTACTAATACCTGTACAGGAACCTGAACAGGAACGGTCTTTTCCGGTTTTTTACTTTTTGCTTGTGTTGTTGCAAAGACTAAACTTATTGCTGCAAGAAATAATACTGTTTTTTTCATACTTGATTTTTAATTGTTTGAATTGGTCGATTATGATTTAAATGCTAAATTCTAATGCATGTCCGGCTTTCGACGGATGTATAAAAAATGTATAAAACGTGTACGGCTTTTGCGGATTGAAAATCTGTTATATGATTTCCAGCAGTTCCACTTCAAAAATCAATGCAGTATGCGGTGCAATGGCTTGTCCGGCTCCCTGTGCTCCATATGCTAATTCTGAAGGAATATATAGTTTCCATTTTGAACCGGCTGGCATTAACTGCAGGGCTTCCACCCAACCGCTTATAACCTGGGTAACACCAAAAGTAGCAGGTTCGCCACGATTGACAGAACTGTCAAAAACCTTTCCGTCGATTAATGTTCCGTGATAATGTACTTTTACTGAATCGGATGCCTTAGGGGTAGCTCCGGTGCCTTCCGACAGGATTTCGTATTGCAATCCGCTGGCAAGGGTAATAATACCTTCTTTTTTGCCGTTTTCTTCCAGGAAGGCTATTCCTTCGCTTTGGGCTTTATCACCGCCTTTAGCCTGTAGTGATTGAAAAAAATCGTTGATAACCGTTTGAGCTTCTTCATAACTCATTTTTGGCTTGGCTTGTTCCATGACATCCTGTATTCCCTGAGCCAGTTCAGCATAGTCCAATGCGTTTACTCCGCTACCTAATAAATTGTTGCCCAAACTTAAGCCCAATGCATAACTTACTTTCTCCATTCTTACTATCTTGTGTATTAATATTTAGTTTTACTTGAAAAAACGCTGCAAAGATAGCTGATTTGTTGGACAATAGCATGTTAATATTTCGAAATTATCGAGATGATACAACAATTGGCTTTTTCAATTGTTTTCTGCTTCCCGTTTCCGGATTAAACATCTCAAAATAAAGCACATAAATTCCTACATTTGCATTCTTCCCTTTGTCTGTTTTCCCATCCCAGGTCATAAATCCTTCAGTGGAGAGTAATATATTGGAAGCCAATTGATAAACCTTAACGCCAACGTCATTCAAAATTACCACATTTGCCACATACCCGTCTGCTTCGGTTTTGTAACGGATAAAACACACATCATCGATCCCATCATTATCCGGTGAAAAACATTCCGGCTCCACCCATACAGTCCTATCCGTTGAGGAGTTTGCTTCTGTTTCGCGGTACTGTGAATTTTTGTAGCCCGGGGTTCCGTAGTTCACTTCCGTTGCTGCCGAATGCCACGAGTCCTGTTGTTGGGTGGGCAGATCCGGGTTGATACGTTCAAGTGCCACGCCTTTCGGGTTTTTTACCAGCGAATGATGCCACCTGACGTTGTAGGTCAGCTCGTCGTACACAGTGTCCTTTGCCGCATTGCACAGTACCAGGGTCGCACATTCGTTATTCAGGGTTGCCCAACCGGTTGTCAGTATGTTACTTCCTTCCGGAACGGAGTACCAGGCACGTACTTTACCGGCATCAGAAGTCAGTGCCTGGTAGCTGTGCGGGAGCAGGATCGTCTGTAGGGGCACGCTGTTCCCTGAATTCAGTGTTCCATCGGTTTTGCGGGTGGTAAAAGTAACTCCCGACAGATCCAGCACTTTATCCGATCGGTTATATATCTCCAGGTATTCAGCCGTGCTGTCCGGGGCATCAAACATCACTTCGTTGATCACCAGGTCATTGATTCCGGGGAGTTCGGTTATTCCGGTAGTGCGGGTAGTTATCGCCAGCGGGTTACCTGCCACATCGGTCAGTCCGGTTATTGTCAGGGTGTATATCTTTCCTGATTCAAAATCCGTATCAAAACCAAGTGTAACCGACCTGTTATCTTCCGCTGTTTCCTGCGAAGCGGGGCTACCCATTCCTTCATCGACACTGAATGTAGCATGCGAAAAGTCCATAGCCTCTGAGAATCCGGCTGTTAGTTTATCGGGCTGTTGCAACACCAGTGTGTTCCATTCAGGCGATTCGGTATCGGCTACCCGGTTGCCGGTTACCACGATATCGTCGAAATAATAGTCTTTGCCGGTAGTTGCTGTGTTGGAAAATAGCAAACCGAAGTACGAACAGTTTTTTATCCGGTTATCCTGAACGGTTCCTTCCTGAACAAATTCACTTTCCTGAGCCAGCTTGCTGTACAATGCAAAATTACCCGAGGCATCCCGCGTTACTTTTATCCGCAGCTCTACCGGGTTGCTGTCCGTGCGTTTATCTTTTCCATCGATGAGTTTTGTTTTCTTTGCTCCTTCCTGAACATACAGGGATATTTCATCATTCGTGCCTCCAACCTGAACATAGTAACCGTTGCAACCTCCGGTCGGATCATTCGTGTCGGATGCCAGGTAAATGCAGGCATAATTATAAGCTGAGGGATTATAGGTGATTTTTACGCTACACTCCCATACGGCATTCTCAAAGGCTTCGCCGGGAGTAAACAAGAAGGACGTTGATGCTTGTTTTGCCTGCGATTGTAACTCAAAGGCTTCATTTACCACGAAATTGGAAGTGGTACCTGTCCAAACCGGGTTTTCTGTAATATTCCCGTCGGAAAAGTTTTCATTTACCTGACTAAAGCATAAAACTGGCACAAAAAACACAAAAAAGAGACTTAAATTCTTCATAGTGTGTCATAATTCTGTTGAAATGAATTACTTTTGCGGTTGAATTACGAAGACTACCCCTAACCCCTAAAGAGGAACCAACAGGTGGCATTCAGCATTTCAGGTACAAATATAAATATTTTTCATTTAATTTACTTTACCAAATTAAATATCTAACCACAATAGACACATTAGTTCACCATAGAAATAATACATCCAGTAATATCAGTAGGGTTGAAATCCTGAAATACCGTCAGGTATTTAAATATTGTGTTCTTTTTATTTTGTTTTTGTGTCCTATTGTGTCTATGGTGGTTAAGTATTTTGTTTTTATTT
>Ga0302215_10002591_pt1 | contig 12415 bp, 12 predicted proteins | sample II_Fen_N3_1_FD_194580 | JGI IMG/M metagenome (GOLD analysis project Ga0302215, IMG submission 194580) | Peat permafrost microbial communities from Stordalen Mire near Abisko, Sweden - II_Fen_N3_1 | ecosystem: Environmental > Terrestrial > Soil > Wetlands > Permafrost | place: Sweden: Abisko... | reverse complement strand
CTGAATTTAAAATAATTATTCCAAAAAGAAGTGCTCTAAATTTAAAATTTAGAGCACTTCTTTTTTATCGCTAAATAATTCTCACTCAAACGCACGAGTTGAAAGAAAAAGTTTAGGTTTATACTACACTCGAAGCCATGTTGACTTTCAAATAGAAATAATTAAAGACTTATATATAATAAATTAACGGAGGAACAAAAAATGACAACAGATTCAATTAGCTCAATTAGCGCAACAAGCGCCGCTGGAAAACTTGAAAACACAAGCTCTACAGGTGCAAAGCTTACTCAAGCCACAAAAGCTCAGCTGGAAGCACTTGGCGTAAGCACAGCCAATATAACAACAGAAACACAAGGTCAAGCAGCATTAACATCAGCCAAGTCAAAAGCCGAAGCTGGCAAACAAGCTCATGCACCGCACGGAAATTCTACCGAAAGCAGCATCAAGACAGAAGCCAAAACGCTTGCCTCTCAAGTCGGAGCGTCCGTTTCTGATGACGACAAAGTCGATGATATTATAAACAAGGTATCAGCAAAAATCACTGACTTAAGAGCCTCTGCCGGTGATGACAAAACTAAATTGGCGGCGGTAGATAGTGACCAAGCGCAACTAGACGCGATTTCAAACAGCTTAGCAAGTACGAAATCAGGACAAGCTCAACTCAGTGGAAGCATGAACGGTTTAGCAAGTATGAATAAAGTTTATCAAAATTTGACATAGTGATTAAACATAGTTATGGGGCCGAAATCTTCGATTTCGGCCCCATCTTTTTATCTTTATTAATTATTATTCAAATACTTAACCATTTTTGAAACATCTTTGTTCCAAGCTCCGTTCCAATGGCTCAAAATAACATCCGCAGGAGAAATCCCATACGGCGTAAGTTCGGCAATCGGATCTAAAAATTTCTCTTCGCCCTCGCCGTTTTGCACCAAAGCGTTTTGCGCAATTTTCAAAAGCTCTTTTGCAACATCTTTTGCATGATATTTGCTGACTCTTGTATCAAGCGCGCGTCTTGGAACATTGTATCTAAATTCGGCTATATTGTTATAGGTAAATTTAGACATAAGCTTTTCTACTTCGCTCAGAGCGTTACTGTTATACAAAAGCCCTTTGTAAATAGCCAAAATGGAATACTGCATGCCATGGTTTGCGCAGTCATGATTTCTAATTTCTATAAAATTTCTCAATCTGACCTCAGGGAAGTACAAATTGGCATGCAATTTAAAGTCCTCTAATGTGGCAGTATATCCTCCAAACCCCTGTTTCATGTATTGCTCAAAGTCTATTTTCCCCAATATCTCAACCGGTTTTTCGTTTCTCATAATGAAAATCATAGGCGTTTTCATCACTTCTTCAATATAGTCTTTGAAACCATAACCGGATTTGCTTTCAAAGAGTTTTTTGCTCATAAATGTGCATCTTTCACTATCTGTATTCAGCCAGCTAAGTCCTCTAAATGTCTTGTACCCTGTGTCTACCCCTCCTCTTATCGGTGAATTCGCAAACATAGCCGTCATAAACGGAGAAATCATGTTCGCAATTCGGAATTTTCTTATAGCATCTTCTTCTGAAGAAAAATCGAAGCATGCCTGAATCCCGGCAGTTTCTCTCATCATCACATCGGACAATATTCCCCAAAGATAATCAGCCATGATTTGATAGCGCTTTTTCGGAATTATATTTATATGCTTGTAAGTTGAAACGGGCGAAATCCCGTATTCTAGCAGATTAATGTCATATTTTTTCAAAATCGGTGTTATTTTTTTATTAAAATTATCTATTTTTGTTTTTATGTTGGCAATATTTTTCTCAGGATTAAGGCTCAACTCAAATTGGCAACCAGGTTCAAGAGTTATTCTGTCGTCGCCTTTTTTAAGCCCGACAATACTGTAATCGTCCGTTATATATTCCCAACCGTCAAGTTTTGCAAACGCTCTCAACAGGTCATAAACTCCGTTTTCTCTTGAATAATCAACCATTTTGAAATCGACAGAAGAAACTGGAAGCCTTTCAAACTCAACACCTACGCTGTGCAGTTCTGCAGGTTTACAGCCAGCCTTGTAGGCTGATAAAATTCCCTCTAAATCAATTTTTTCTTCAAATTTATCCTTAGCTTCTAACATATAACCCCTAATCTCAAGTTCAAAAAACTATTATAACATGTATTAAAGTATCAGATACTAGTCAAAAAAACACTAGCCCGTTTGTATTACTGCGTGTCTTATTATATACTAATAACATGGACTATTTACAAAGAGCAAAATCATTCAGAACAAAAAAAAGACTAGGACAAAACTTCCTTGTCGATACCAGTGCAGTAGACGCTATAATTGAGCATGCCAATATTTCACAAGACGATACGGTCATTGAAATCGGACCCGGAGTTGGTTTCGTCACAGAAGAATTGGTGAAGCATGCCAAGCGCGTTATCGCAATCGAATTAGACGAAGATGCGATAAAAGAACTTAAAAAAATCCCATGTGATAATTTAGAGATTATCCACAGAGATATTTTAAAAACAGATTTGAGCGAACTTATAGTTGATGAGGCGGGATTGCCATCCCAACAAGAAAAAGTTAAGATTGTCGCAAACATTCCTTACTATATTACAAGTCCGATTATCGCGCATTTGTTGGGCGAAATTGATGATTTGAACAACAAAAACAGAAGTAAAATCACAGAAATTATTTTAATGGTTCAATACGAAGTCGCTCAAAGAATTGTGGCGACTGAAAAAAGTCCTTCAAAACAGTATGGACTTTTGACAATTTTAGCTCAATTTTGGGCAGACTGCGAAATCATTAAAAAAGTGGGAAGAAAAAGCTTCTACCCGAGCCCGAAAGTTGATTCTGCATTGGTAAAACTAAGCGTTCGCCAAGAGCCGAAGCTTAAACTCAGCGATTACCATCATTTCAGAAAAACAATAAAAGCTTCTTTTGCGCAACGCCGTAAAAACGTTAAAAATTGCCTTATGAGCGGCGGGTTTTCTAGAGAAAATATCGCAAAATCCCTTGATGCTTTGGGCATCACAGAAAACACAAGAGGCGAAGCTATTTCTATCGAAGATTTTGGCAAATTATCTGAGGAGCTAATTAAAAATGTCTGAAATTAAGGTTAAATGTCCAGCTAAGATCAATTTAACATTAGAAATTTTAAACAAAAGAGAAGACGGATTTCACAACATCCAAAGCGTTATGCAAACAATCGATTTGTTTGATATTTTGACAATAAAAATTAAAAAAAGCGACAATTTTGAGATAAAACTTTCTGGCACAAGCGACCAAATCCCTTATGACGAGAAGAATTTAGTCCACAAAGCGATTTTATTATTTATTGAACAAACAAATTTACCTCCACACAAATATTTTATTCATATCGAAAAAAACATCCCGATTGCGGCAGGACTTGCTGGTGGAAGCACCGATGCAGCTGGAACGCTTTGGGGCTTAAATAAACTTTTTGATAACGTGCTTTCGGATAAAAAATTACACGAAATTTGTGCGAAATTGGGATCTGATTTGAATTTCTGCCTTGAGGGCGGATGCCAATTGACAACAAGCAGAGGCGAAATACTTCAGCCGCTTAATTTTCAAGAATTTAATTTGTCACTGATTAAACCAAAAGACCTTGGTATCAGCGCAAAAGAAGCATATACAAAATTTTCTCAGCTTGAAAAAAAACCAAATCTTGATATGACGACAAAACTTGTCGAAGCTTTGAAATTAGGCAATGCAAATATTGAAGAATTTTTGCACAACGACCTTGAAGTTGCTGTATTTCACGACTATGAAGAATTGCAGACAATAAAGCATGCCTACCCTTCATCTATAATGTCAGGCTCTGGTTCAACTTATTTTATTTTACAAGAAAAAATAAAAAACATAAGCGATAAATTCTGGATAAAGACAAATCTAAAATCTATCTCACACGGAGTTTGCGAGCTTATTTAAGAAACCGTTACAGGAGACTTGACTTTTGATTGTTTAATTGGTATACTGGTACCAGTTAGAGTTAAGAAAGGGGCAGTGATGTCTGGAAGTATTTTAAAAATATCAGAAGCAGCTTCAATTGCACTGCACTCAATGATAGAATTGGCAAAAAGTAAGGACAAACTTATTTCTGTCAAAGACATTGCAGCCAAGCTTGACGTAAGTGCGAACCACCTTTCCAAAGTCTTACAAAGATTGACCAAATCTGGTTATATAGTTTCAATTAAGGGTTTTAACGGTGGGTTTAAGCTTGCTGTAAAACCGGAAAATCTTACTTTTCTCGAAATTTACGAACTCTTTGACGGGAAGCTAAAAGACACAAACTGCATATTAGCAAGAAAAGAATGCGCTGAAAAATGCATTTTTGGAGGTTTAGTTGCATCAATTACAGACCAAGTCAGAGACAAATTTGAGAACACGAAACTATCGGACTTTATAAAATAAAATCTACTTTTTGAAAATAAGCCGATTCCCAAATTAAAAACCTTTGCTACAAACAAGTAAAATAGTACCAATTAGCAAATAACAATCGAGGCAATTATGCCCAGTAAGGAGGTTCATTATGAACTCATCAGATAAAAACAAAAAAGAGAATATAAGCGATAACATAAATCTATCGCAGGGTGAAAAATTTGTTATCCACCAGCACTTAAAAAAACTGAGAGCTAGTCAGCAGGAAAAAACACTAAGCAAAATAATTAAATACATCGAAGAAAAGGGGCAAAATAAAACATGTAACTTTGGACAATGTATATAAAACCCCACAAAAAGAAAGGAACAAAATGCTAAGAGATATAATAACAATCGACGAAGAAAAATGTAACGGCTGTGGAGAGTGCATACCTGGATGCCCCGAAGGAGCGCTTCAAATAATAGAAGGCAAAGTCAGACTAGTCGGCGATTTATTCTGCGACGGCTTGGGAGCTTGCATCGGCAACTGCCCTGAGAACGCCATAAAAATAGAACAAAGAGAAGCTGAACCTTACAATGAATATAAAACAATGGAAAACGTCATTAAAGGAGGCGACAAAGTAGTGCAAGCGCATTTAAAGCACCTCAAAGACCACGGTCAAACTGAGTATTTGGATCAAGCTATTGAATATTTAGAACAAAGAAGCCTGTTTATACCGGACTTTGAACAAAAAACTCAATGTCATTGCCCCAGCACAATGACAAAGACAATTGACAGAGAAAAAAAGCTCGTTGAAAGTATTGATGCAACGCCGCAACTCAACAACTGGCCGATTCAGCTTATGTTGATGAATCCTGACGCGCCTTATTTTGAGAATGCTGATTTGCTTATATCAGCAGATTGCGTACCTTTTAGCTATCAAAATTTTCAGCAGAAATTTTTGAAAGGAAAAATATTAATCATGTTTTGTCCAAAATTAGATAAAACAATCGATGCCTATGTGGAAAAATTAGCCTACATCTTAGCCAACAAAAATATTAAATCCATAACAATTGCACATATGGAAGTTCCTTGCTGCGGTGGGGTAGAAATAGTAGTCAAGAGGGCATTGGAAAAAGCACAAAAAGTTATTATCATAAAGGACTACACAATATCAATTTCAGGTGAAATTATATAAAAGAAAAACCAATTAACAGATACACAATAAAAAGGAAAGGGCGGAACTTAAACAGTTTCGTGGGGTGGTAAAATGTTTTGTTATCAATGTGAACAAACCGCAAAAGGACAAGGGTGTCAAATTGCTGGAGTATGCGGAAAGCAAGCCTCTAGTGCAGGATTACAGGATGAAATAGTTGCAAAAATCAAAGAGCTTGCGTTTTATGCGAGTAGACTTAGAGACAACGATTACGTGAACAAAAAAGCTGATATGGCAATGATTGAAGGCTTATTCACGACAGTTACAAACGTGAATTTTGATGATGCACGTCTCAAAAGGGTGAAAGACTGTATCCAGATTCACATTGATGAATTGAAAGAACTCGTCGAAGTTGAATATCATCCTCTACCGATTTCAATCGAAGAGAGAAAAGCATTGCTCGGAGAAGATATTCACTCGCTTCAAGAAATTATTATTTATGGACTAAAAGGTGCGGCTGCATATTACGACCACGCAAGAATTTTAGGATACGAAGATAACAAAATAATCGGGGATTTTTGGGAAGTAATAGACTTTTTAAACAACCCCAAAGCAACAGCAGACGAACTTTTAGCCAAAGCGTTGAAAGCAGGAGAAATAAATTTCAACGTCATGCAGCTTTTAGACGAAGCGAACACAGGTACTTACGGACACCCTGAACCGACAAAAGTAAGAATTACTGGGGTTAAAGGCAAGGCGATTCTTGTTTCAGGTCACGATCTAAAAGATTTGGAAGAATTGTTAAAACAAACAGAAGGAACCGGCGTAAATGTTTATACCCACGGCGAAATGTTGCCTTGTAATGCTTATCCTAGTTTGAAAAAATATAAACACCTGATTGGAAACTGGGGCGGAGCTTGGCAAGACCAGCAAAAGGAATTCAAAGAATTTCCAGGCTCAATTTTGATGACAACCAATTGCATTCAGAACCCGAAAGAATATATCAACAAAATATTCACAACCGGACTGGTTGCTTGGCCTGAAGTGAAACACATTCACAGAAGCGATTTTTCAGCGGTAATTGATGCTGCTAAAAAAGAACCTGGATTTGAACAAGACGAAGAAGAAAAATATATTACAATCGGATTTGGACGAAACGCGGTTCTTTCCGTTGCGCCTACCGTCGTGAATGCGGTCAAGTCAGGACAAATAAGACATTTCTTCCTAGTAGGTGGTTGCGATGGAGCAAAATCCGGACGAAACTACTACACAGAATTCGCTCAACAAGTACCGAAAGATTGTGTAATTTTGACTTTAGCTTGCGGAAAATACAGATTTAACAAACTGGAATTCGGCGACATCGGCGGAATACCAAGACTTTTAGACGTTGGCCAATGCAATGACGCGTATTCTGCGATAAAAATCGCTCTAGCGCTTGCTTATGCGTTTGAAACAGACGTGAACAGCCTGCCGTTATCAATGATTTTATCTTGGTACGAGCAAAAAGCGGTCGCGATATTATTGACGCTTCTTCACTTAGGAATCAAAAATATCCGTCTTGGACCATCACTACCTGCGTTCATCAGCCCGAATGTATTAAACATTCTAGTTGAAAACTACGGAATAAAACCGATTACAACGGCAGAACAAGATTTGAAAGATATCTTGGGATAACATTAGGCAAAATAGAGGCTGGGTCATAGCAGCTTCTACCTAGCAAACACGCTCCGTTTCCAACCGAAACGGGGTCTTTTCTTGCATTCTTGCTATCCTTTAACTACACCAAAGTCGATAAAGACGGTGCAATTTGGATGAATTGTCTTACGAGGGCCGCATCCCATTGGATTCCTGAACCCATTTTTAGGATTTCGCAAGCCTTTTGAACGCTCAAACCTTTTCTGTATGGTCTGTCTGAAATCAATGCGTGGAAAGCATCTGCGATAGATACGATTCTCGCTGAGAAAGGAATTTCTTCACCCTTCAATTTTTCAGGATAACCCGTGCCATCCCAATGTTCGTGGTGATATTTTACAATCGGAATCAAATCACGCAACGCTTCGTTTGGCATCAAAACTTTTTCCGCACCGATTACCGGGTGCTGTTTCATAACTTCCCACTCTTCTTCAGAAAGATGGGTCGGTTTTCTCAAGACGTTTTCAGGGATACCGATTTTGCCGACATCGTGCAACAATGCGCCCAAGGTTATTCTTTCAACTTCTTTTTCAGGAAGGTTAATCGCTCTTGCAAGGGCTTCTGAGTATCTTGAAACAGATGTCGAGTGACCTTTTGTATAAGTATCTTTTGCATCAATCGCGCTTGCCAAAGATGTTACCATCTCCATCAAGTGATTTTGCGAAACGATTTGTTCGTTGTTAAATTTATGCACCAATTCTTCTTCAAAGTTGATACCAAGTTGAGAGTGACGTTTGGTCAAGACTTCCGCGAAGGAATTTAGAGCCATATCATCCCAGAAATTAAAATCAGAAGAACTTACAATCGCAGACATACCGTCTTTGTAGCCTTTTGATTGAGAAATATACATAGCCTGTTCAGCCATAATCAACAATTTTTCCTGATCTCTAGTGTTTTCAGGGAAAGTCGTAACACCAACGGCAACTTTAACAGGGCCTACGTCATCTACAAAACAGCAAGATAAGCTGTATGTAAGATATTCAGCGATATATTTTGCTTCGTCTGTATCTGTATCAGGTAAAATTATAGCGATTTCGTCTCCGCCATATCTGCCAGCTGTATCAGAACTTCTTATATTTTGTCTAACTTTTTCCGCAACGAGCTTGATAACTTCGTCGCCTTTTGCGTGTCCCAATTCTCTGTTTATTTTGGAAATATTGTTTATGTCCATCATTATTACAGATAAATTAGAGCCTCTAGCTTCAGCTTGTGCAAGTTCATTTGAAAGAACTTCTTGGAACCCTCTGTGATTGCTTAACATAGTCAAAGCGTCAATATTGGTATTTTCACTCACTTTTTCAAGCAATTCGGAATTGTGCATAAACAACGCCAAGTGATTTGAAATAAGCGAATATAAATCTAAATTATTTTTAGCATTATTATCCCCAACCAACATAACCCCAATGCAATTGTTAACAGAAATCAACGGCAAAAGGGCAACAGGAGGGTTCTGCAAATACGGGATATTTAAAAATTTTGAGTCAACTTTCACACTGGAACACTGGTTTTGATAACACTCAATAATGGGATTTCCGGCTTCAGAACCAAAAATTCTCGAAGAATACGTTCCGCCGATTTTATCAATCAATTTTAAATTGACATAATTCGATTGAGTGTGATAACTACCAAATGCTGTAAACTGGCAGTTTAACTTGTTTGCCAAAATATTATGAATCGAATAAAAGAAATCGTTTATGTTTGTTTTATTCTTCAAAACTTCGTTTAGTGATTGGATTATATCCTGATAATCAACCGCAGCATAGCTTGTAATCGGATTTTGATTAAAACCGCCGTGCATTTTGTTAAAAGTCGTTCGATTATTCAAAGAATTGATACGCGCAATAATCCCATTGTTGTTAATGGGGTTAGAATTACCTGTTTTGTTGTACAAAACTTCCTTATTATCGGCTAATTGCTTGTTTTCTGTCAAATTTGCGCTACCTTACCACAATTCTAGTCTACATTATTATAAAACATGAAATAGCAATAGTTTGCTTAATTTTAAAAAAAATTAACATTTGAGCACTTTATATAAACTTTGGTAACGTTTTTTTACGAAACATTGAGAAATGTAATAATTACACTATTAAATTTAAAATAAATCTAACTCATCCATTTTGAAAACAATTTTTTCTGTTTGTTTTCAAAATACTCGTCGTTATGATAACGTGAAAGCTCTTTGTCTAGCTTTGCAACTGGCTCATAAGTGTCGTTTTTTGCATAGTATCTCATTGCCGCTTTATCATTTGTAAAAACTTCTCTCAAAAGATCTTGATGATCTGCATAAGCTTCTTTTCTTTTTTCTAAAAGCGCATCAATCGCTTTGCCGTTTTCTTTATAATAGTTAGCCTTTTTAAGATCAATGCTGTCAAATCTTTTAAAGAATTTTATGGCTTTTTTTAACGCATCACCAAGCGTTTCTTCTATATTTTTAAATTCACACGAAATAAATTTTTCTTTTATCGGAGTCAATTTTATATCAATTGGGCTGTTGTTATAATTTGCCTCTGAAGCTTCTGCAGTACTTCCTGAATAAGGATTTCTGATATGCAAACCTTTGCCCTCAATTATTCCGCGCGAATCCCCCTGAATCACATCTATTTCCAGTTTGTGAGCTTTTAAATAAGCGAAATCTCCAAGTGAAATTTTTCCTTTTTCAATAAGTTTACTTATATTCTGCTCACTTACATATTGCTGAGCCTTTTGCGAAAACCCGTTAAACGAAGGTCTTGAATTATTCATACGTGTTTGATTGATTGTACTGTTCATCTCTGTCTCTTTCTTATAAAAATAATTTCTGTTGTTTTTTATCAAAATATTCTGGGTCATGATAACGTTTAAGCTGTTTGCTATCTTTTTTTATTTCTTTGAGTAATTCAACTGAATTATCACGTTCTGAACTTTCTACTTTTGATAAAAAAGCGTCCAAATTATTATTATAAACAGCTTCATTGTGTCCTATTGACGATTTTAGCTTATTTATTTCATTTCCAAATTTCGCGAAATATTCGTTTTTTTCTTTTGCGATTGCATCAAATTTTCTAATAATTTTAATCGCTTTTTTCAATGCCTTTGGTAATGTTTCTTCAATGTCCTTGAACTTTGTATTTAAATAATAAGTGGCTTTTATTGGGGTTAATCTAATGTCATGGCTCGCTTTTGAAGTATATCCATATTTTTGATACGCAGTATTAAAAGGATTCATAATAAATAAACCTTTCCCCTCACGGGCAAATGAAGTAAATTCAGCAACCCCAATTTCTAGAGAGTGATTTTCAATATATTTAAAATCCGCTAAAGATATGCCTTTTTTAATTAATCTCTCTGCAGTATTTTTGTTAATATATTGTCTCGCTGCAGGTGAAAAACTCCCAAACGAAGGTTTTGAATTATTCATACGTGTTTGATTGATTGTGCTGTTCATTAAATTTGCCTCTCTTTAAAAGTAAATTCCTCTATTAGCATGTATTAAAAACCGTCAAGATTTTTTTTGCTAGTTGAGGAGTTATCGCTTAATGTTTTTTAACAAACCACTCACGTCGTCCTGAACTTGATTCAGGATCGCATGGTCGCTCGTCTCTGCATTTCCTAAACTACCGCGAAGTCGGGGGTTTCCATCATGTCTGTCGTTTTAAACTTTTTATGGCAATGATTTTGCACGTATTCTTTCAAAAGGTTACAACACACTGAGCAAACCTTTTCGGTCGCTTTTTTGTCATATTCACTCTCGAAATTAAAATCGAACTGCAACATCGCAAGCAAAAAATCTCTCAATTTATGGTGCATCTTGGTCTTAACGCCCAAGTGACCATTGCACTCTTCGCAAACTACTCCGCCCATTTTTGATGAAAAATACATGTTTTCCGCTAAAATCTGTTCTCTGCAGCAAAGGCAAGAGTCCAATTCTACGCCGAATCCCGAAACTTCCATAATTTTAAGCTGGAATTTGATAACAGCAATTAAAACTTCTTTTTGATCCTTAGCGTTTGAAATTTTATCCAAAGCCTTATACAACAAATCGTAAATCTCTCCAGAACAAGGATCGTCTTCCACCCCGAAATTGCTTACAATCTCAGAAACATAGGTAGAATAAAGAATTTTGTCTATATCTTTACGGGTTTGTTTAAAATTATTGAGTGATTTTGCCTCACAAATTGTATCCATATTTTTCCCCTTATAACACATCAACTGATTCGCAACCAACAAATCCATACGCGCGCCGAGTTTACTTTTAGGCTTTTTACAACCCTTCGCAACTCCTTTTATAAGTCCTTTGTCCTTTGAATACATAACAATTATTTTATCAGATTCGCTCAAGTTGTAAGATTTTAGGTTTATCGCATCGGTGACAAAATTATTCATTCTTAGAATCCTTTTGCGTTTTTGTTCCGTGGAAAGCCCCTCTTAGCATTTGCTTAAGCTCATTTTTGTTATCTGATTTATCAATAGCTTCTTCCTGAGTTATAATATCGTCTATAACCATTTTGTGTAACGACATGTTCATCGTTATCATATCGTTGAAAGAACCTTTGCTGACAAGAGAATAAACCTGTTCAAGTTCATCCTTTTCAATAAAATCTTTAATAGTAGGAGTGGAAACAAGAATTTCACATGCCGGATGTCTGCCCTCTCCCTTTTTAATAGGTACTAATTTTTGAGAAACTGTCCCTCTCAAAGTCGACGCCAATTGTCCTCTTATATATTGTCTGTCTTGAGGCTCAAACATATTTACAATTCTGTTTATCGTTTGAACAGCATCGTTTGTGTGTAGTGTTGCAAAAACCAAGTGACCTGTTTCAGAAGCTTTTAGAGCACTCTCAATGGTTTCTTTGTCTCTGATTTCACCGATTAGGATTACGTCAGGATCTTGACGCAACGCATACTTTACTCCATCCGGGAAAGACGGCGTATCAATACCGACTTGACGCTGAGAAATAATCGATTTTTTACCTGTAAAAATAAATTCTATAGGATCTTCAATAGTTATTATATGTTTTGGATAATTAACGTTTATAAAGTCAATCAAAGAAGCCAAAGTTGTTGATTTTCCGCTACCTGTAGGACCTGTAATCAAAACCAGCCCGTTGTTTAAACTTGCAAACTGCTCAATCGCCAATGGAAGATGTAACTCTTCTGGGCTTTTTATTACGTAAGGAACGTTTCTGAATACCAAAGCGCTTTTAC
>Ga0302215_10002590_pt1 | contig 12415 bp, 9 predicted proteins | sample II_Fen_N3_1_FD_194580 | JGI IMG/M metagenome (GOLD analysis project Ga0302215, IMG submission 194580) | Peat permafrost microbial communities from Stordalen Mire near Abisko, Sweden - II_Fen_N3_1 | ecosystem: Environmental > Terrestrial > Soil > Wetlands > Permafrost | place: Sweden: Abisko... | reverse complement strand
CTCCCATCTGTGTTTTAGCAACAACCACCACTTCATCCGTAACACTTACCTTTGGTATTTTCACATTAGTCAGATAACCAATGCTGATACCGACTGCAGTTACTGCAGCTTCCGTAACAACCACCTGTGGAAGCGAACCGGAAGAAATCAACAGCCTGCTGTAATCAATTACAGGTTCTGCCCCGCTCTTGTCAACAGCCCCGGGTAAATTGGCTGTCATAAATTGGTTATAAGCCGTCTGACCCATTGGTCGTTCAGCAAACCCCTCGTCGATAAGACCTCCGAACGATTGATACTCATCCCCAATCAATTTAAAACATGCCCGCTGCAATTGCTGTGCAGGACTGTTAGCGTCTTTGGGGTTAAACGCTTTGGAACGGATTACATTTTCACCGTTCCGTGTAGTGGTTACGAAATTCGCCATCGAACCACTCATCTGTCCCGTCATCGGGTTTTGAGCTTTCGCCATAAGAATGGGCGTGAACGGAAAAACTTAAAGCAACCTGCTTTTTAGTGTCGTTCAACATTGCAAAAATAGGACGAATAATTAATGTTTGCAACAAAACAAAACACCATAAAATACATTATATCAATCAATTACATACAATTTGTGCTGGTTTGCGTCGGTATGCGTTAGTATGCGTACTATCGCTTGAAACCATTTAGATACTTTAGGTATGATCTTACAAAAGTTTAACATTCCTACATCTATTTCGCATATGAATAAATTCACAACGCACATTATATCGCATAGCAATAAATTGCTACGCTCGGTAAATCGGTCATGGCTACGCCACTTATTGAAAGTATATTTGTTTAAGTCGCATCGCTACGACCGATTTACCTTGCGCGAGGTTTCAACCTCATGCAAATAGGAGAATGGGGTTTTCTCAGCAAGTGGCGTAGCCACGACCGATTTGGGGTGCGTAGGGTTTCAACCCTATGCAGCCATTTGGGGTTTTAACCCCATAAAAAAAAGAGCATGATTGTTAGTCATGCTCCTAAATAAAAATTTAATATGCATTTTATTTCCCGGATTTCCGGCGATTATCATCACGACACAGCATTTGACAATTTTCAGCACTTGTTTTTCCTCCTTCGTGCCAGGGTGTTGCGTGGTCTGCTTCCATTTCGTGGAGTTCAAATTTTACACAACATTTTACACAAACTCCTTGTTGTCTTTCATAAGCTTCGCGTTTCTGATTATCACTAAATGCCCTGATATTTAAGTGTTTTTCTTTGCCTGTCAATAAATATTCGTATATACCTTTTTTGTTTGTAATATCTTCGTCTTGCATTAATTTTGTGATTTCCACCTCAAGTTTTTGAGAGTCAAACTTTTGATTTTTAAAATCGTTGTAAAGAAAACCCCATTGAATGCCTTTCATTTCTTTGCGATACTTTGGAAATGTGGCTTTCACCCAATTAATAACACTTTGAAAGTAAAGCCAAAGTTCATTAGCGTTTGGTTCGTGCTGATTTTTGGACATGTACCCTTTTATATTAGATTCCGAAATCCAATTAATGGCAGTTTCTAAATATTCTTGTCGGTTTGCCGAACCGCTTAAATATTCATCACCTATTTTGGGGCGATTGTTTTTTGAGAAAAAGCGTTTGGCATCCGAAACCCACGAACCGGAATAAACAGCATTTCGCAATTCCTGATTAGTAAGTTCCTCTCCTGCAATATTGATGGTTTCAAACCATTCCAATTTTTCACTTGGTTCGCCAGTGCAAAAGTAAACCATTAATTTATAGTCTAATATCTGCTTTTGTTTGTCAGATTGTAGATTGTGAAACGCCAGACCATTTAAAGAGAAATCGCCATTTACATATTGGCAGACAGAAATAGTGCGTTGCTGACCATCAATAACCTCAAAACCTCCGTCATCACGCACAGCCCAATACATTACATTCAATGGAAAATCTTTTATAAGGGTTTCTATTACAGCATTCCGTTGTTTGTCACCGTACACAAATTCACGCTGATAAGGCGGACGAATATCCAGCCTGCCACCATAGCCTACTACGCCATTTTCATTGTTATCTTCGTAACCGCTTGTCAGTTCGCGTACTGCAATTTCTTTTAGTTCGATTTTCATAGTCTTTTATTTTTGATTATAATACGAGCATAAGGTACATCTACTATTCCATCTTTAATCATATATAAATCACCATCAACTGCTCCTCTTTTCTGTATTTCTTTTCTGTATTTTTTATGTTCAGGTTTATATGGCTGAACGCCAAACTCAATACCTGAATTAGATATTCCCAATCCTATGATTTCGAACTGATCAGGACTATATTTATCTAAAAATGTAATTGGCACGCCTATATCGCCTTCATAATCCAATGGAATATCTTTTGTCACATCTACATTTATGGCATTGTAGTTGTCATAAGAGGGAAATGCCTCAGGCGTGTAATTTTTGTATAGTATCAGGTCTTCGTGTCGTTCATTATAATCTAAATTTGTAAACCACCTAACTCCTTTTACCCGAATGAATTTATTGCCACCCTCATCAATTCTACTGCTTGCTGCAGTTAATGGGTAGTCATCAGGAACACCAAATTCCCTATCTCCACTATGGATACTAGCACCAAGCCATAATTTATTAGCTTTTATCAACTTGAAAATATCCTTGTATGTAATAGAATTGACATTACCAATTATTATAAACTTTTTGTCATACTCAACCAATTGAGCCACATATTCTCTAAAAAGTGAGAAAGGAGGATTTGTAACCACTATATCGGCTTGTTTCAATAGTTCGATGCTCTCCGGGTTACGGAAATCACCATCCCCTTTTAGGAATTGAATACCAATTTCTTCAGGGTCGGGAACTTTGTTTCCATTTTTGTCGCCCGTGTATTCAAGGTAAATGGCTTTTTCAGATATGTGTTCGCTAAACAAGTCCATGTTCTGGCTCTTATAGCAAGTAGTAATTAGTTTTTTAAGCCCGAGATTTTCAAAATTATAGGAAAAATAATGAAAGAAATTGCTTACGCGTGGATCGTCGCAATTACAAAATACCACTTTGTCTTTGAAATGCCCTTTGTAATGTTTTAATTCTTTTTCAATGTCTGAGAGTTGAGTATAAAATTCATCTTTTTTAGCTGAATTTGCTATGTGGAGGTTTTCGTTTTGTGATTTCTTTGCCATTATGTAGTTCGTTGGAATTCTGAACTACTGAGCAGGTAAGGCTTTAATCCACAAAAAAGCGTGGACTAAATTCTTATCCGCGCTAGAGGCCCTGAGAAGCCCACAAGTAAACGATAAGTCAAAAGCCCACGCCGGTTGGCGTGAGCATTTTGCTCATTGAATCAGTTTACTTGTTCGCTTAAATGAAATTTCTCAGGTTTCTAGCGCGCGAACAATAGCAGAATGCTATTTTAGTATGTTGAAAATTGTTTTATTCGATAGAATATTGATTATTTTGTTTGATTTGCAAATGTACAAAAATTATCTTTTAAACATTGCATTGGAATAAATTCCAACGCAATGGAAATCGGTCGTCGCTATGCGACTTGCTAATCATTGCAGCCAGTCGCATAGCGACGATTCATTTGGTTGCCTGAGATTTTAATCTCTGGAATTAAAGAAATTATATCAACTCTTCAAAAATGTATTGTTCATCAAATTCCACCTCATGTTTTTGCAGCGTTTCAAGGTATTCAGTTTTGAAGTCTTGTTTGGCATGATGTTTTTCCTGCCCTTTTACATAATTGAAAATCATATCCTTGTCCCACGGACTATAGGAGAATGCACCGAAACCCCGCTGCCATTCAAAACGCTCCTGCAATAATCCACTCTCATTCACCCACTTCGATGATTTGGCTTTTACGCTTTGCATCACTTCTGAAATTTCAAGATTTGGGAGTAGCCTGAAAAAGCAATGAACATGATCTTCAACACCATTTACAATCAGGTTGTGGCAACCCGTTTCATTTATTAGGTTACCCATTACTGCCATCAGTTGGGGTCGCCACGATTTGTCGATAACAGCGTTGCGGTATTTAACTGCAAAAACACACTGGATATACAGTTGGTGAAATGTGTTAGCCATAGGGTATATTTAATGGATTATTTACAATCCAAAAATAAATAATAATTTTTAATTAACCAACTTTTTCTATTTTCAATGGCATTGGGTTAAATTCCCAATCCTCTCTTCTGCATAGGGTTAAAACCCAACGCAGTAAAATCGGTCGTGGCTACGCCACTTGCGAACCCTTGTTATTTTCCGACGACCGATTTGCAGAGCGTGTGGCTTTAACCACATGCTCTGCAAAATAATAACACAAAAAAAGCGTGGACTAAATCCTTATCCAACCACCGAGGCCCTAGGAAGCCCACACAAGAAGATAAGTCAAAAGCCCACGCCGTATGATATTGCTGCAAAATTACACAAAAGAGTACATTTACTCAACTTTTATTCTAAATTCATTCATAATGTTATCCTACCTTCTTTAATTTGTGTTTGTATCTACCATCAGTTCGGCGATTAAAATCATCTAAATGTTCCTGCGTAAACCATACCTTTTGTCCTACATGACAACAATCCAGTAAGCCCGATTTGCGGTAATTATGAATCGTGTTTTCGCTGACATCATACATCTTACATAAATCTTTAATAAAATATATTCGGGGAGCTTGTAAATCGATAATTCTCTGATCCAAAGTGCCAAGATAAGCCAGGATAGTTTCATTTTGTGCTTTCAGCGCATCGCATAGCTCTACCTGCTGGTTGAACTTAGCCAAAAAAACCTCGGCTATGAGTCCATCCATGTCAATGGTTGTTACTATGTGTTTTGCTTTACGCATTATTTTAATTTAGTATATTTGGGTGAATTTATTATTACAATTTGTAATTTTAAAATTACTATTTCCTGACAAATGCCCTATCTTGTATTTTAAAGAAAAGGAGCGCAAATAAATGTATTTCAATCGTTTTTCTTTCAAAAACTATTACAATCCAATCCTACGAATCGAAACATCCGGATGCCAAACGGCGTGGCACCTAATCGTTACCAATACCCGAAAACCCTAAATCAGGGAATTCACGTTGATGATAAGTCAAAAGCCCACGCCGTTATAGCGCGAGCATTGTGCTTAATTTGTTTTCTTGTGCGTTCGACTAAAAGAGAAATTTCCTAGGTTTCCGGTGTACGAACAATTGCAGAATGCTATTTATAATATGTAGAAAATTGAGTTTTGTCTGTTTTGTTTTGAATATGATTTAATTAGAATTGCAAATATACAAAATTATTTATTTTATCAAAATAGCAGTAAAAGAATACTGTCGAAGTTCAACTTTAAGTCTTACGCTGACTTGATCTTACCAAAGGCTATTTTCCTTTTGCCTCCATTTGATATTCTATAAATGATAATACATATATAAAACATATACTATACATATTAAATACTTAATCAATACATATTTATAAAAAAGTAGTTTTATATTTGTATTTATTTTGTTTTTTTAAAGAATTTACTATTTTTGCAAGGAAAAGGAAAGAAACCGCTAACTCCTAAGAAGGGTTAGCGGGATACATCTCACAATTTAGTAGAGAATATAGAGAGCAGTTATATAAAACAATACAAATTTAGTCCCCCTTTAGGGACTAGGGGTCATATGGCAATAGTAAAAGGAGCATTTCAACTAACGGGAAGCATCAGGGGTGTTTCCTTCTACACGGTTCGCGGAAGCGACAAAGTGATTATGCGTACCAAAGGCGGTGCATCGAAAGAAAAAATAAAGTCATCGCCTAAGTTTGAGGGATTGCGGAAACAGCAAAAGGAATGGAGCGGCTGTGCTAAGTTTGGTTCTATCACCCGCTATGCCTTTGGTGGGTTGCATCGGCTGGCCGATTATAACCTCACTCCGGTGCTAAACGGCATAGGGAAAAATCTGATGAAGCTCGATACAGCATCGGAAACAGGACGCCGCAGTCTGAAACTGACATCTTACCCGCAAGCCCTGGAGGGCTTTAATTTCAATCGGAACTATCCTCTCAATACCGTATTGCGTGTTTCGCCTGTGGCGACACTCAACCGCGGGAAGTTGGAGGCCAGCGTCAGCATTCCGCGCATCAACACGGATATAGACCTGCTGAACATACAACGCCTACCATTCTTCCGCCTGATAGTGGCTATTGGCACGGTGTCGGACCTGCACTACAACGAGCAGGCAAACGACTACGAACCAATGGTACCTGCATTACATGGGGTAAGCGAAACCCTCACGGGTGCCTGGCAATCGACCCAGACCATTGTGGCTGAGCAAACAATGACAGTAGCCCTAACTGAACAGGAAGTGAATGAACTCACCGACCGGGTAACAGTACTCGTAAGTATGGCGGTGGAGTTTGGGAATGTGGGTTTCACAGGCGAACCCGTGGAGGTGAAATATGCAGGGTGTGGAAAAGTGCTGAAAGTGACCTCCTAACCATCCCCGATAAATCTCGGGATAAATTGCGGGGTATGAAATCAATACCTTTCCTTATTTATTGACAATAAATTTACTGATTCGTAAGGAATTAAAGAGATATTTCAAAATAAATATCTCCCAGTCAGGTTGGTTTCAAATGAATATGTATATTTGTAAGCACGATTATGAAATAAATTGTATACGTGCTGTTTGTTTTACTACTTACTTCCAAATTAAACTGCAAACTAATATCATTGCATAAACTTGCCAGTTAGCACGCTAGAAACAATATAAGTAATTAAATAAAAAACAGACGCTTAGCCCAAAATACGTTTATTGCAGATTCTCCCGCCAACCTGAGGATAAGCTATGTATCAACCAGAAAGAATAAATCTAACGCATGAAAACAAGTAAATTTAATCTATTCCGCAACATTAAGTTTGAGTTTAAAATTACACTCAGCTATTTGCTTTTTGGTTTACTCTGGATTCTGTTTTCTGACAAAGCACTTGATTTCCTTGAGAAAGATGACAGACTGTTAACTCAACTTCAAACCTATAAAGGCGCTTTTTTTATTTTTGTAACTTCTGTGTTCCTGTACTTTTTTGTCAAAAGACATATGCATAGTTTAAACCTGACGGAGTCTAAATTGCTTGAAAGCGAGAGTCATTACAAAGCCCTGTTCAATAATAATCATTCCGTAATTATTCTGACAAATCCCGAAAGTGCCCGGATTGAAGATGCGAACCCTGCAGCCTGCACCTATTATGGGTGGACACATGCTGAGTTCTGCAGTAAAAAGATTTATGATTTTAACATCGCAGACAAAGAAACTGTAAATATCAGATTACATAATGTAGAGTCAGAAGAACTGAATCATTTCTTCCTACAACATCGCCTTGCCAATGGCGAAATAAGAGATGTGGAGATATTCTCAAACCCAATACGGATCAAAAATAAAAACCTGATTTATTCGAGTATACATGATATAACCGAACAAAGAAATGCAGAGTCGGAACTCCGAAAACTCTCTAAAGCGGTAGAGCAAAGCCCTGTAGGGATATGCATTACTAATCCGGATGGTGTGATTGAATACGTTAATCCTAAAGTAATTGAACTGACTGGATTTTCTACTGAAGAATTGATAAACGAGAACCCCCGGATTTTCAGTTCTCATGAAAAATCGAAACATGAATACGTTAAACTTTGGAAAACCATCAAGTCGGGAAATGTCTGGAGTGGTGAATTTCACAACCGAAAAAAGAACGGCGAGCTTTACTGGGAGTCGGCCACCATTTCACCAATATTTGACACGGCCGGAACAATAACACATTTTCTGGCAATAAAAGAAGATATAACTGACCGAAAAAAGGCCGAAATCGCATTGAATGAATCAGAAGAGCTACTACGAAAATTTGCCTCACATCTTCAAAATGTGCGTGAAGAAGAAAAAGTAGCGCTATCCCGCGAAATTCATGATGACCTTGGTCAAACATTAGTCGCATTGAAAATTGATATGGGGTTGCTTAAAAACAAGATCACTAAGTTTAACACAGTTAATGATCCGAGGGACATATCGCAGGGATTTGATGATATCGTAAACCTGATAGACAGCACTATTAAAACCGCTCGACGGATTATGAGCGGATTGCGACCGGAGTTACTTGAAATGAATGGATTTTCGGCTGTTGCAACAACTTACCTGAATGAATTTGAAAACAGGCATCGAATCAGTTGTGAATTTATTTCAGAGGTTTCCGGCATTGAAATGAGTCCCCAACAATCCCTTGTATTTTTCAGAATTCTTCAAGAGTCTCTCAGCAATATAGCCAAACATTCCAAAGCTACATTAGTAAAAGTCTACTTTAAAAATGAGTTAAACAAAATTATTCTGGAAATCAGTGATAACGGGATAGGTTTTGATAAAAACAACAGCGGCAGACAAGACTCTTACGGTATGCTTGGAATGAAGGAAAGGGCAGTTTTGTTGAATGGAGACTTAGATATTGTAAGTGAAATTGGCAAGGGATCACGCGTTCGGGTGGAAATACCCTGGAATAAATGAGGTATAAATGAACCTCTGGTGTATTTGCATTTCCAAATCGGCCGGGATGTAACCTCAATTTTGAAAACCGCCTAATTTTCCCTACTTTTGCAACCCGAAAACAAACACCAACACGATATGAATATTCTTCTCCTTGGCTCGGGCGGCCGCGAACATGCAATGGCCTGGAAAATAGCCCAAAGCCCTAAACTATCGACCCTTTTTATTGCACCAGGAAATCCGGGAACAGCTACAGTAGGCATCAATCTGCCCATTGCAGCCGATAATTTTCCGGCACTGAAAGATGCAGTTATCGAAAATAAGATCGACCTAGTAGTTGTTGGACCCGAAGATCCATTGGTAAAAGGTGTTGTAAACTTTTTTGCCGACGATGCTGAACTGAAACATATTACAGTAGTTGGACCCGATAAAGTAGGTGCTCAACTGGAAGGAAGCAAAGACTTTTCGAAACAATTTATGTTTCGCCACAACATACCTACAGCCGGCTATTTGAGCGTTACTGCCGAGAATATTGCCGAAGGAATTGATTTTCTGAAAAGCCTGAAAGCACCTTATGTACTGAAAGCAGATGGATTGGCAGCAGGAAAAGGCGTTTTAATTCTAACCGATTTGGATGAAACTATCTCCGAACTACGATCCATGCTTGATGGAAAATTCGGCGCTGCCAGCAAAACGGTGGTTATCGAAGAGTTTCTAGATGGTATTGAATGTTCTGTATTCGTAATTACCGATGGTAAAAACTATAAAATTCTACCCGAAGCAAAAGACTACAAACGAATAGGCGAGGGCGATAAAGGATTAAATACCGGTGGTATGGGTGCCGTTTCGCCGGTTCCATTTGCAAATGCAGAATTCATGCAGAAGGTTGAAGATCGTATTATAAAACCTACAGTGGATGGGCTAAACAGCGAAGGCATTGTTTACAAAGGTTTTATCTTCTTCGGTCTGATAAAAGTAAACGGCGAACCTTATACAATCGAATACAATGCACGCATGGGCGACCCTGAAACAGAAGTTGTTATGTTGCGCATCAAGAGCGACTTCGTAGAATTGCTGGAAGGTGTAGCCGGAGGTAATCTAAACGAAAAAACGATTGAATTTGACGACCGTTCAGCCGTTACAGTAGTGCTTGTATCGGGTGGATATCCCGAAGAATTTGAAAAAGGCAAAATAATCACCGGATTTGAACAAGTTGAAGGCAGTATTGCTTTCCATGCAGGTACAACGCAGAAAGATGGAAATATAGTTACAAGTGGCGGTCGGGTGATGGCGGTAAGCTCGTATGGCAACTCAAAAGACGAAGCATTAGCGCTTTCGTTTGCAAATGCTCAAAAATTGCAATACGAAGGGAAATATTTCAGACGCGATATTGGGTTTGATTTATAATATAAATCTCACGAATTAAACCGAATTACACGAATTACAGAACCCGCTTTGCAAAGTTGCCAGGCGGGTTTGTTCATTCACCACTTATAATACTTTATTTGTTTGATTCTAAAAACTTGCTAATTGACCGACAAAAAACTACTTTTGTAAACCAACTTACCCACAACTGAATCATGGCAAAAATACTTGTAATAGACGATGAACGCAGCATCCGCAATACGCTGAAAGACATATTAGAGTTTGAAAAACATCAGGTTTCTCTTGCCGAAAATGGCAAAACAGGACTCGAAGCAGCTCAAAATGCCATCTTCGACTTAATTTTTTCGGACATAAAAATGCCGGAAATGGACGGTATTGAGCTTTTAGGCCATTTACTTGAAAAAGGTATTGAAGCTCCTATAGTTATGATTTCAGGCCATGGAAACATTGAAACAGCGGTGGAATGTATCAAAAAAGGAGCTTTTGATTTTATCGAAAAACCGATTGATCTGAACCGCCTGCTTATTACTGTTCGTAATGCCCTGGAACGCAACAATTTGGTAACAGAAACCAAAACGCTTAAAAAGAAGGTGGCTAAACGCCATCAAATGATTGGTACTTCGCCAGCCATTGAAAAAGTGCGCATGATGATAGAACGCGTTGCCCCTACCGATGCCCGCGTTCTGATTACAGGTGATAACGGTACCGGGAAAGAAGTGGTAGCCCGCTTGCTTTTCGAGAACAGCAATCGCACCGATTCTCCTTACGTGGAGGTTAACTGTGCAGCTATTCCTTCCGAACTTATTGAAAGTGAATTATTTGGTCACGAAAAAGGAGCATTTACATCGGCCATAAAACAACGCATTGGTAAATTTGAACAAGCCGATGGCGGAACCATCTTTTTGGACGAAATAGGCGATATGAGCCTCTCGGCACAAACTAAAGTGTTACGCGTATTGCAGGAAAGCGAACTCACTCGGGTGGGTAGCGACAAAAGCATTAAAGTGAATGTACGGGTATTGGCTGCCACCAACAAAAACCTTAAAAAAGAAATTGAAGCAGGAAATTTCCGTGAAGATTTATTTCATAGACTAAATGTGATACCGATTCAGGTTCCCAAGCTAGACGACCGAAAAGAAGATATACCATTGCTTGTAACGCACTTTTGCGAACTTATTTGCAGCGAACAGGGTATACAACCAAAGATTTTTGAAGAGTCGGCCATCGAATTGCTTCAAACCCGCTCCTGGACAGGCAATATACGTGAATTGCGCAATGTTGTGGAACGATTAATTATTCTGGGCGGAACGACAATAAGCAGAGAAGATATTGAAATGTTTGCGTAGAAAAACAAGATGGCCCCCAACCCCTAAAGGGGAGTAATACAAAAGATTGCTTAAAAGAAACAGAAATGCCAATTATCAATAGATAATTGGCATTTCTTAATTAACACATAAATAATACCATCGCAATAGTGGTAGTTTAAATTTCAATTGTCATATAAGTGGATATGATTTGTTGTATAAAAAAATACAACAAAAATTTCTACCTTTGTCGTTTTCAGAAAAGACGGATATTAACACACTATCTACAAAGATGTTAGAGACGATAAAGGCATTACAGAATGGGGACCATCTGGCATTCGGGCAACTTTTTGACAGCAGCTATGAAGCCTTATGCAGGTATGCCTACTCCATTTTAAGAGATATAGATGAAGCGGAAGATGTTGTACAAAAAACATTTTGCAAATTGTGGGATCAGCGGGAAACACTGAATATTCAAAGTTCCATAAGTTCGTACCTGTATCGTATTGTTCATAATGACTGTATCAATACGATTCAGCAAACAACACGGCACCAGGAGCATAATTTGAGTTATATATCGGCCATGAATAACACGGGAAATTCAACCATGGAGCACATAGAAAATTCTGATTTGCAAAAAGCGATAAACAGCGCACTTGCGGGTTTACCTCCACAATGCAGAAGGGTTTTTGAGATGAGCAGAATTGAACAATTATCGTATGCCGAGATAGCAACACAATTAAACATATCAACCAATACGGTTGAAAACCACATATCGAAAGCACTTAAACTGCTTCGCGTTGAGCTGAAAGATTTTTTGTCCATCTACCTGATAATCGAACTACTAAAATAGAATGCCATGAAAAAAAATATTGACAATTTGCTGGCTCGCTATTTTGGAGGAAATGCTTCCGAACAAGATATGCAGGAACTCGAAAAATGGATTTCGGCTTCTCCCGAGAATCAGGATCAATTCGACCAAATGACAAGCCTCTACGCCAAACTTGGCGATTCTGAATCGTCTGAACTTACTATTAATACAGCCGAAGCTAAAAAATCCTTTATGGCCTATATTGCTGACGAACAAAAACCTGTTTTTGAAATTAAACGCAGGGTTTTCTATAAATCGTGGTTATTTCAGGCTGCAAGCATAGCCCTCATACTGGCATTATCCATCTCGGGTTGGTTGTTTTTCAACGCAGAACGGGATGTGGTTATGGCAACCCGAATGACCATGAAACAAGGTGTTT